>ERZ1292633.116-Hain-H41-02um-R1-116-length-109223-cov-15_pt1 | contig 37974 bp, 28 predicted proteins | sample MGYA00564406_ERZ1292633 | MGnify/ENA primary metagenome ERZ1292633 (study PRJEB36523, sample SAMEA6512639) | groundwater metagenome | collected 2019-01-08 | study: AquaDiva: Metagenomics assemblies of 32 groundwater samples
CTAGGCGGATGTCGATGGCCACGGAGCCCACCACGGCCTCGATCGACCTGCGTCCGCTGTTCGCCCCGCGGTCCGTGGCGGTCGTTGGAGCGTCCCCGAGGTCGTCGATCGCGCTGACCATTCGCGACAACCTGGTCGCGCTGGGAAGCGAGACGCGCTGCCACTTCGTCAATCCGCGCTACGCGGAGGTCTGGGGATCGCCGTCGTTTCCGTCGCTTGATGCCCTGCCCGAACGACCGGACATCGTGGTCATCGCCCTGAACCCGCTCCGTGCCGCCCAGTTCACGGAAGAGGCGGCGCTGGCCGGCGTGCCGGCCGTGATCATTCCCGGCGGCGGCGTCGTCGAGGGCGGCGAAGCGGCTGCGCAGATGCAGCGTGACGTTCGCGAGATCGCGATCCGTCATCGAATCGCGTTGCTTGGGCCCAACTGCATGGGGATCGTCGACCACACGACGAACAGCGCCACCTACATCGGTGACATCAACCCACACCTGCCGCGTGGTGGCGTGGCCGCGATCGCCCAGTCGGGTTCGGTCAGCGATGCGTTCATCCACTCGGGCAATCGGATCGGGTTCAGTCGCATCATCTCGTCCGGTTCCGAGGTTGTCCTCGACACCTGTGACTATCTCGCCTACTGCCTGGACGATCCGGAGACTCGCGCCGTCGCGCTCTTCCTGGAGGGCTTTCGGCGACCCGAGCGCTTCCTCGCCCTGGCCGATCGCGCGCTGGAACTCGACAAGCCGATTCTCGTCGTCAAGGTCGGCCGGACGGCGCAGGCCCAGGCGGCCGCGCTGGCTCACTCGGGCAGCCTCGCCGGCGAGGACCGGGTCACCGACGCCGCGCTGGCGGCCGCTGGGGTGATCAGGTGCGCCGACCTGGACGAATTGCTCGAGGCCGCGGAACTGGTCGACGGGACGCGTCGGACCGGCCGGCGCGTCGGCCGCGGGCGGACCGGGGTTGTGACCGTCTCGACGGGGGAAGCCTCGCTCATCACGGATCTGGCACCCCGCACCGGGATCGACCTGCCCCCGATGCCACCGGATGCCGAGGCGGCGATTCGCGCCGGGTTGCCGACGATGGGGTTCATCGCCAATCCCCTCGATCCGTGGGGCTCCGACGCGCCGGCCACCGCGTACGGCGTGGCGTTCGAAGCGATGGCCGCTTCGGGTGCCTACGACGTGCTGGCGCTGGTGCACGACTTCCCGTATCGCTCGATGCGCTCGGAAGTCGAGACGGCGATCACGGTACTGCGTCCGCTCCTCGCCGCGACCGCCGACCGACCCGGGATCCTCCCCGTGTACATCTCCCTGACATCCGGAGAGCCGACCGCGGAGACCAAGGCCGTCCTCGACGCGGAGGGTTGTGGGGCACCGATGCTGCGCGGGACGGTCGAGGCGTTCGCCGCCGTCGCGTCGCTGGCGCGCTGGGAGCGACGGCGGACTCGTCGGCTCACGAGCGGGCCCGTGCGACCCTCGTGGCCCGCCCTTGCGGCAGACCGAACCTCGTATGGGCTCGACGTGACCGCGGGCGCGTCCCCGGATGCGGCCTCGACGGGGCGGGCTCTCGCGCTTCCCGAGCGCGAGAGCCTGGATCTCCTGCGCGACGCCGGCCTGACAGTGACCCCGGCCATCGCCGCCGCCGACGCGGATGGTGCCGTGGCGGCCGCAGTCGCGTTCGGCGGGCGGGCCGTCGCCATCAAGCTGGATGCGCTGGGCCTCGCGCACAAGAACGAGGTCGGTGCCGTCGTCCTCGGCGTGTCCGGGGAGGACGACGTGCGTGCCGTCACGGCGCGGTTGTTGGCGGAGGGCCGGGCGGGCGGACTGGCCGTTCGCGGGGTCCTTCTCGAACCGATGGCCCATCCGGGCCTGGAACTCATCGTCGGAATGCGCCGCGATCCGCTGTTTGGGCCGGTCGTGCTGGTCGGGTTGGGAGGGATCTTCGCCGAGGTGCTCGACGACGTGGCGATCCGCCTCGCGCCGGTGCGTCCCGCCGACGCGGCCGCGATGCTCGACGAGTTGCGCGGTGCGGCGCTCCTGGGCGGTGCCGGCGGCCGATCGCCCGTCGACCGTAGCGCGATCGTGGACCTGATCGTCGGGCTCGCAGCCGTTGGGGTCGCCCGTCCGGAGATCATGGAGGTGGATCTGAATCCCGTGATCGCCGGCCCCACGGGCGCCGTCGCGGTTGACGCCCTCGTCGTCATGAAGGAGCCTGCCGATGCGCCATCCTGAGCCTGTTCTCCTTCGCGAGACGACGCCGTGGGGCGTTCGGCTGATCCTCAACCGGCCGGCGAAGCTGAACGCCTTGTCGGGCGAGCTGGTCGACGCGTTGTCCGGAGCGATCGCCGAGGCCGGCAGGAATGCAGACATCCGCGTCGTGGTGATCGCCGGCGCCGGGCGAGCCTTTTGCTCAGGATTCGACCTGGCCGAGGAGGTTGAGCACGCGATCGAGGGGCCGGTGGCGTGGCGCGAACTGCTGGCGGCCGATGTCGCCGCCACGCTCGGCGTCCTGGATTGCCCAAAGCCGGTGATCGCCCAGCTGCACGGGTACGCACTGGCCGGTGGCCTCGAGCTGGCGATGGCCTGCGATCTCGTCGTTGCGGCCGAGGGGACCCGCCTTGGCGAACCCGAGATCCGCTACGGCTCGGCGCCCGTGACGCTCCTGATGCCGTACCTCATCGGCCAGAAACGGACCCGTGAACTGCTCCTGACCGGCGACCTGATCGACGCTTCGACAGCCGAGCAGTGGGGCCTGGTCAATCGTGTCGTCCCGGTGGAGCGCCTGGCAGCTGAGGTGAACGCCCTCGCGGATCGCCTCGCCCGCACCCCACCCGAGGTCATGGCACTGACGAAACGGATGCTCAATCGGGCGATGGACGCAGCCGGTTTCCGCGTCGCCGTCGAAGCCGGCATCGATCTGGGAGCGATCATCAACGCCGCGGACACGCCCGAGCAGCGCGAATGGGACGAAATTGTCCGTCGCGACGGTCTGAAGGCCGCCCTCGCCTGGCGTGACCGGCGCTACGACGAAGAGCTGGGTCGGCACGACGCCGGAGACCGCGCGACCGACTGACTCGCCCCGTCCCGGCGCCGGGGCAGCCGGCGTCGTCCGCGGTCGGTGCGTCGTTGCACCTTCAACGTCATCGCCGCCCGGACGGTCGGTGCAGCAACCTCTCCAGACCTCCCCGTCCCCCACCGGCACTCGCCCGCGGGGAACGAAGGTACCCCCTCGACTGACCCCGTCGTCCTGTATCCCCCTACGGTGTCCGTCGGGTTTCATGGGCGCAATCCATGAGAGGGGGCACCACGAAACGGCGTGGAAACGGGGAAAGGGGTTCATTCACCGATGGAAACCATGACCGACACGGCTCGGACGGTCCGCCGCCGCCGCCGTCGACGAGGGATCGTCGCCCTTCTGGCGGCACTCTCCGTGCTCAGCATCGGCAGCGGCGCGTTCTCGCTGGCGGTCTTCACGGACACCGACAATGCCAGCGCCGCCTTCACGACCGGGACCGTCGACATCGCGACGAGCCCGTCGACACTGTTCACGCTGACCGGGATCGTGCCCGGAGACTCAGGCAGCGCGACCCTGACCGTGACCAACGGCGGCACCGCATCGTTGCGCTACGCGATGACCTCGTCGTCGACGAACACCGACGCCAAGAACCTCCGCGACCAGTTGAATCTCGAGATCCGGCCGGGAACCTGCCCGAGCGGATCGGCCGCGATCTTCGGCCCGGCCGCGATCAACGGTGCGCTGTTCGGCAACCCGGCCCAGGGGAACCACGCCAACGACCGGACGCTGGCCGCAGCCGCCTCGGAGAACCTCTGCTTCATGTGGAGCCTGGCGCTCGCGACCGGCAATGCCTATCAGAACGCAACCACCACCAGCACATTCACGTTCTCGGCCGAGCAGACCGCCAACAACCCGTAATCAGCTTCGGCTGCACCCTCGGCCGCGACTCGCCCGGTCAGGTGGCGATTCGTGGCCGAGGGCCGTTTTCCAGGGAGGCATGGCGATGAAGAGGAGCCGCAGGATCCGGGCGATCGCCGCGATGCGGCGGGTTCTTGACTTGGCCCTCGTCGTGTTCGTCGCGAGCGTTCTCGGCACGATCATCGTCGGGCAGGTGGTCCCGCAATTTGGAGGGGCCCTGTACGTCGTCGGCGGTCCCTCGATGGTGCCCGCCCTTCCGGTCGGCGCCGCCATCGTGGCCACGCCCGTCGACCCGGCGACCCTGCGCGTCGGAGATGTCGTCACGATGAAAGTCGGCCCGGCACAGGCCGTGTTCACCCATCGGATCGTCCGGATCGTCGACCGCGAAGGGGCGATCTGGATCGAGACGAAGGGCGACGCCAATGCGCAGGTCGACCCGTCGATCCTCCCCGCAACGGTCGTGATCGGCCGGGTGGACACCGCGATTCCCGGGCTCGGCTATCTGATCGCACTCCTCTCGATGCCCACCGGCGTCCTGTTCGCCGTCGCGCTGGCCGGTTCCCTGTTTACGATCGCGTGGTTGCTCGAGGCCCTCGAAGAAGATGCAGCGGATGCCGTCGTGCGCACGCCCGTGGACGCAGAATCCGGGCCGCCACGATCGCTCAAGCCGGCACGATCGCTCAGTTCACCACGATCGCGCCAGCGGTCGCCGATCCACGCGGGATCCCCCACGGGACCTGTTTCGGCCTGAATCGATGCGACCCAGGCGTCCGATGCGTGCGCTCGCCCTCCTGGCCGGACTCCTCGTCGGGGCCTCGTCGGTGGTACCCATCACCCTGGCGCGTCTCACCGACACCGTGGATGCATCGGCGACGGCCACGACCGACACCCTGACGCCGCCCACCGGCCTGGGCGCCGTCGGTGGCCTGACGGTTGTCTTGTCCTGGACGCCGACGACCGACACCTACGCTTCGGGCTATTACGTTGAGCGCGCCCCGGCGGCCGTCGGGCCGTACGCGATGATCGCCACGGTGAACCCATCCAGTGCAACTGGATCTGTCGATCTGCCCGGCGTCGGCACGTTCTACTACCGCCTCGCCGCGTACTACAACAACTGGACCAGTGCCTACACGGCGGTCGTGTCGGCCACCGTCATCGCGACCGACTGGAAGACTTGCGCGAGCAACGGTGCGAACGCCGGGGGCGACAACAACGGGTTTGAGGGCACGCCGGGCAACGCATGCATCCCCGGTTCGCCCGCAGCGACCGACGTCAACTCCGGCACGAACACGAATACCGGGTGCCTCAATGCCGGGAAGGACAGGCACCGGTTCTGGGACTTCACGTTCGGGATCCCCGCCGTCGTCACGTCGATCAACGGGATCGAGGTCCGGCTCGACGCTGCCGTCAACAACGCGACCGGCACCAACCGGATGTGCGCGCGGCTCTCGTGGGACGGTGGGGTCACGTGGACGGCGACGAAACGGCTCACCGCCCTGACGACCTCGATCGCGACCTACGTTCTCGGTGGTCCCGTCGACACGTGGGGTCGGGCCTGGGCCGGTGCCGAGTTCTCGGACACCAACTTCCGCGTTCAGGTCATCGACGTCAGCAGCAACAACGCCAGGGACTTCACGCTCGAGTACATGGCGGTCAGCGTCTACTACGTGCCCTGACCGGCGACGCACGACCGTCGGCAACGGACCATCGTCGGCGCCGAGGCGAAGCTCGAGTCCGGTCATCGCGCCGTCATGCGAGGGTCGATACCATCGCGTGGTGATCCGCTCGCATCGATCGATCGCGCTCCGCGCCACGGCGACACTCCTCGGGGTCGCCTTCGTCATCGGCGCGTGTACTGGGGGCAGCACGCCCGGGCCCGCCACCACCGAGCCGTCGGAATCGCCGCGGGGCGCGTCGCCAGCAACGCCGTCAGGCGTGCCCACGCTCGCGCCGACCCCCGAAGCGACGGCGCCGGGGCCCACGCCTGCGCCATTGCCCACGACGGGGGCATGGACGCGGCTCGCGCCGTCCGGCGACGCCCCATCCAAGCGCGAGGACCAGACCTGGACCGTGGACCCCGATGCGGGGACGGCCTGGCTGTTCGGCGGTCGGAACGGTGGGACGACGTACGGCGACCTGTGGGCCTACGACCTCGCGTCCGACACGTGGTCGCAGATCGTGCCGATCGGTCCCGCACCACCCGCCCGATTTGGCCACGACGCGACCTGGGTCCCGGGGCGCGGGCTCATCATCTTCGGCGGCCAGGCCAACGCCACGACATTCTTCGGCGACCTCTGGCAGTTCGATCCGCGGACGCTGCGCTGGACGACGCTCGCCGCAGCCGGTGCTCTGCCCAAGGCCCGGTACGGCAGTTGCGCCGCGCTCGGGCCGGACGGTCGGCTGTGGATGAGCCACGGCTTCACCGAGGACGGCACTCGCTTCGCGGACACCAGGGCGTACGACTTCACGACGGGCCTCTGGACCGACGTGACCCCGGCCGGTGTCGGACCCGTCGAGCGCTGCCTTCACTCGTGCTGGTGGACGCCCGACGGGCGATTCGTGCTCTACGCCGGCCAGACGACGGGAATCGATTCGCTCGGCGACCTGTGGGTCCTCAGCCCCGGCGCCGGCGATGCGCCCGGGACCTGGGCAAAGGCGACAATCGATCGACCACCCGATCGGAACCTCTATGCCGTCAGCCCATTCCGCGACACCGTCGTCGTGGTCGGTGGGCGCGGACTTGGCAAGACGTTCCTCGACGACGTGTACGTCGTCGATCCGATCACGTCCGCGTTCCACGCCGTCGCGCTCGCCGGTGCTGGGCCCGCCGGCCGGGGTGGCGCGGCGCTCATCGATGATCCTGGGCGCGGCCGCCTGTTGTTGTTCGGCGGCAAGGACGCCACCGGCGCCGTGGAGGACATCTGGGCGTTGACCTTGCGCTGACTCCGTCGGCCGGGGCAGCCACATCGAGTGGCGTTCGGACCAACCGACCACCCCCTTCGGTGCAGCGTGGCACCACGAACGGGCTCGCGCGCCGCTGGCCCATTCGTACGGCGCGACGCGACCGAGAGACCGCACAGGACCGACCCGCTGTTCACCGGATTGGACGCCCGGACCGGAAACACCGGCGGTCGCGCACCCGTCCTCCGGCGATCGGGCTAGTGCATCCACGGCCGGCCATGGCTAGCGTGGCGGGTAGCGTCGGGCACTGAACGTGGTTCATCACCGCGCCATCGTCCGACGGCAGCTGGACGCCGAGGGCTCACCCGCCGGTGTCCGCCAGACCGAATGGGCACACTCGTCGTGAGGCGGGGCCGCAAAGCCACGGGCCTGCGAGAGCAGGTAGCCGGGTTGCCGAAGTCGCCGCAGCAGGGCCATGTCCGCGCAAGCCGGACCCGGCTCGTCCTCGGCCGCGTCGCATCCCGTGCTTCCGCTCCCCGGGCCTCCAAGGAGGCGCCACGTGAGGAACATCCGGATCGCCGATCCGCGGGACCGCGTCCCGGCGGTCGCGCCGCTGGTCAGAACCAGACAATCTCCCCGCCGTCGAGACTGGCTGGCGACCGTCCCGATCCTGCTGTTGATCCCGGCCCTGATCCTGCCCTTCGCCGGGGCCGATGCCGTCGGGCCGAGCCTGACGGTCACGCCGGATCCGGCAACTCCAGGAACGACGCTGAGAGTGGTTGGCAGCGGCTTTTCCGCCCGCGCCACCGGCTCGCTCGAGTGGGACGCGGTCACGACCACCGTCACCTTCGCGGCCAATGCCAAGGGTGCCTTCCGCGTTCGGCTCAGCGTCCCGACCACGGCATCCACGGGTGCCCACTCGGTGGCGGCGCGCACCCTGGACGGCGTGTTGGCAGCGGCGACCCTCGATGTCGGCGGTTCGGCCTCGTCGGCTCCCTCCGCGGAACCGACCAGCACCCCTCCGTCGGGGGGAGCGCCAGCAGCAACGCCCACTCCAACGGCGAGTGGCGGCGATCCGGCGCTCCCGACTCCCACGCCGACGCCCACGTCCACGCCCGCCTCGACTCCGACCGTGGCGCCAACCTCCTCACCCGTGGCAACGCCACCCCCTCCCACCGCGACGCCCGCGCCCACGCCAACCCCGCAGCCGCTTCCCGCGACGGGCGCCGTGCTGATCAGTGCGTCGCAAGTGGCGGCACTGCCGGCATCGGGTGCGGCCTGGTCGGGGCTCACGGCCAGGGCGGACGCCAGCCTCGGCACCCCGAACCTCTCGGATCAGGATGACAACACCGATCTGACCGTCCTGGCCAAGGCGCTCGTCTACGCCCGGACCGGTACCGCCTCGTACCAGGCGTCGGCACTGGCCGGGATCAAGGCCGCGGTCGGCACCGAGCTCGGGGGCCGAACGCTGGCCCTGGGGCGCAACCTGCCCGGCTACGTCATCGGCGCCGACCTGATCTCGGTGCGGACGCTCGATCCGGCGTTCGACCAGAACGTGTTCCGGCCCTGGCTGCGTTCACTCCTTACGATGAACCTCGATGGTCGGACGCTACGTTCGACCCACGAGGACCGGCCGAACAACTGGGGGACCCACGCCGGCGCAGCGCGTGCCACCCTGGCGGCCTACCTCGGTGACACGACCGAGCTGGCGCGCGTCGCGACCGTGTTCAGGGGCTGGCTCGGAGATCGCTCCGCGTACTCGGGATTCAAGTACGGCGACCTCGCCTGGCAGTGTGATCCGGCCCAGCCGGTCGGGATCAACCCGACGGGATGTTCCCGAGACGGGATCGCCCTCGACGGGGCACTGCCCGAAGAGCTGCGCCGTGGCGGCGCGCTGATGTGGCCGCCGACCCCCACCGACTACGCGTGGGAGGGCCTCCAGGGGGCCCTGCTCCAGGCCGAGATCCTCGCCCGTCACGGCTACGACGCATGGTCCTGGTCGGACCGGGCGCTGCTTCGGGCGGCCCGCTTCCTGTACGACCGGGCAGGCTGGCCGGCCGTCGGTGACGACCAGTGGCAACCGTGGTTGCTCGACGCCCGGTACGGCACCTCGTATCGCGGTCCGGCGCCGGCCCGGACGGGCAAGAACTTTGGCTACACGGACTGGCTGTACCCGTCCTGAGGGTCGGGGTCGGGGTCGGGGTCGGGATCGGGGAGCCGGCGCAGGATCATGGCGCCGGCTCCCGCGATCGCCAGCACCAACCAGAAGTAGCGGGCATACGACAGATGCAGGAACAGTCCGGTCGTCATGTAGGTCAAAACGGCCAGTGACAGGCCGGTGGCGATGTCCGCCAGGTCCGGGCGCACCGATAGCCAGCGACGGCGGGCTCGGCGCAGGTCGAACAGCGTCACGCCAAGGATCGCCAGGAGACAGATCAGGCCAAGGACACCCGCATCGGCGGCGATCCCGAGGTAGAGATTGTGCGCCTCGCGGTCCTGGGCGCGAATGACGCCGCCCACCCCGACGGCGTACTCGCGGTAGTACGACGAGAACTGACCGGGTCCCACGCCGATGATCGGGTGGTCGGCGAAGACGGCGATCGCCGTGAGGTTCTCCGCCGCCCGGCTCTGCACCGAGGTGTCGGCCGCGCTCAGCCCCTGGTCCTGGGTGAACAGACCACCCAGCGCCTCTAGGGTCGAGAGGCGCTCCCCGAACTGCGGGACCACGATCAGGAGGGCGCCGATGGCCACGGCGACAAACGCGAGCTGGGAAACGCGAACGTAGCGCAGTGCGACCATTGCCGCGACGACCAGTCCGAAGCCCACGAACGCACCCCGCGAAAACGTCAGGACCACTGCGACCAGGGCCAGTGCCGCGGCCAGCAGGGCCAGCGCCTTGAGGCTGCGCCGTCGTTCCGCCCGGGCCTGGAACAGCCCCAGCGGGACGAGCATGAGCATGACCTGTGCGTAGCGGTTCTTCTCGCCGATCGGGCCGGCCTGGCGGGGGATGCGATCGGCGCCGGCGAGGGTCTGGTCGACCGTCGCGAACGCGGAGTCGGTCTGCGCAAATCCCGCGTAGTCGTTGCGGTACGTCTTGGTCAGCTCCTGGAACAGCGAGAGACCGCCGATCAGCAGCGCGGCCAGCAGGAGTACCCAGATGACCCGACGCAGGTCCGTGGTCGTCCGGATGACATTGGTGAGCAGGACATACAGGCCCAGCCCCTCCACCACGAACGACGACAGCTCCGCGAGCGCGTCGTTCGTGTCGCGGGCGAAGAGGACGCCGACGATCTGGATGAGCAGCAGGCCGACGATCCACCCCAGCGCCGGGGTGATCACGATCGGCTGGCGATGGACGAGGACGGCATACGCCAGGGGGATCACGAGAACCCCGGGAAGGGCCACCGCGGCGATCGCCGGGACCCCGTGGAAGATCACGGCGACGACCGCGGCATTGGTGTAGATGAGAAACGTCACGACCAGCGTCGCGGTCTCCGGTCGAATGGCAATGAGCACGGAGACTGGGACGGCGACGAGCAGTGCGAAGGCCACCAGCGGGCTCTCCGCGGTGACACCGCCCAGAAGCGCGGCCGCGACGACGCTCAGGGCGACGATCGCGGCTCCGAGGCCGGCGACCGCCCTCGGCACCGACCGTCCCGTTGCACGCCTGACGGCACTCATGGGATCCGTTCCGGTGGCGGATCCCGGCGTGGCTCCCACCGTTCGATGCGGGCCCCCCGCACGAGGTTTGAGATGGCGCGCAGCGAGGCCAGGTTGACCATGATGAAGAACGCCGGCAGGGCGACGAGCCGGTTCCGGGCCCATGATCGTCCGGCGCCCAGGATCCCGGCGACGCCGACGGCGAGGAGCACGACCTCGCCGAGCGTGGCCAGGCGGTAGAAGGCTCCCTCTGCGATCAGCAGCGGGGCAGCTCCAGCCATGACGAGCAGCGGGACGACGGCCGTCCGGCGGAGCACCTTGTGCGACACGAGCTGGAGGGCGTAGAAGCCGGTCCGGCGCGGATCCAGGAGCTCTCGCCTTGCCGCCACGCCGCGCAGGCCGCGAGTCATGATCCGGACCTTGCGCTCGAATTCGCGCGAGGTCGTCGGCGCCGCAGGCTCGCGCGCGATTGCGTCGTCCACGAAGACGAGTCGTCGCCCGGCCGCGATGACGGCCGTGGACGTGAAGAAGTCGTCGGTGACCCCGGTTCGGACGGGCTCCACCAGCTCCCGCCGGAGGGCATAGATCGCGCCCGTCGCCGAGACGACGTTGCCGGCCCGACTTTCGGCCACCTTCAGGCGGCGATCCAGATTCCAGTAGCTGCGTTCCCCCTGGGAGCTATCCCCGTGGTCTGGGCGGACGTACCGCTGGTCGCCCGCCACGCCGCCCACGGATGGATCGGCGAGCGGTCGCACGAGCCGGCGAATGGCGTCGGGGTCGAAGGCGGTGTTCGCGTCGGTGAAGACGACGATCTCGCCGCGGGCGCGAGCGACGGCGGCGTCGAGAGCGGCCGCCTTGCCGACCCGTCCGAGATCGAGGGCCTGGACGCCGCGGTCGGCGAAGGAGGCAACGATCGCCGCCGTACCGTCGGTCGAGCCGTCCGAGACCACGACGATCTCGAGCCGCTCCCGCGGGTAGTCGCTGGCGAGCAGGTTCTCGATTCGTGGGCCGATCGCCGATGCCTCGTTGTGGGCGGCCAGCACGACCGAGACGGACGGCGTGATGTCATCTTCCCGGACCGGCCGGGGCCGGAGTGCGGCGCGCACGAACAGGACGATCGGGAACCCGGCGTAGGTCCAGACGACGAACGCGGCGGCCACCCAGAACAGACCCTCGATCATCGCTCGCTTGCCGGCGCGAAACGACGGACGAGTTCGGTCGCGTTGCGGTTCATGTCGTACTCCCGCTCCACGAGCGCCCGCCCGGCACGGCCCAGCGCCGCGCGAGTCGCCGGATCGCGGCGGAGTCGCTCGAGCGCATCGGCGATGGCCGTTGGATCGCCGGGCGGGGTCAGGTAGCCGGTCTCGCCATCGATGACGATCTCCGGGATCCCCGACAGGCGGCTGGCGACGACGGGCAGCCCGATCCCCATGGCTTCGGCGATGACGACCGGCAATCCCTCACGTTTCCCGCCCCGGGTGGGAACACTGGGCACCACCAGGACGTCGCTGTCCGCCATCAGGGCGGCGACTTCGGCACGCGTCCGCCGGCCGAGGAACTCCACCCGGTCCGCGACGCCGCGATCGGCGGCCGCTCGCTCGAGCGCCGCTCGATCCGGTCCGTCGCCGACGATCCGGCAGCGAACGGCCGGTCCCTCATGAGAGAGTCGGGCGAGCGCCGCGATGAGGTGGACCTGCCCTTTGACCTCGTGAAGGGTGCCGACCATCAGGATCCGGAACTCGTCCCCGGCGACCGACACCGGCGCCGCGACGGCGGCGCCCTGGGTGGCCGCGCCGGGAGTGCTGAACAGGGCCGTGTCGATGCCGCAGCGGATGACCTCGAGGGTGGGGATCGGACCTCCGCACTCGTCGATGAAGACCTCGCGGTTCGATTCGGAAACCGTGACGACGAACCGCGCTTCGCGAACTTTCTCGCACAGCATCCGCCGATCGACGTGCAGGTCCGAGCCATGGGCCGTGAAGCTGAACGGGATCCCGACGAGGCGATGAATGATGAACCCGGCCAGGGCCGGGTGCGTCGCGAAGTGGCAATGGACGTGATCGACGCCGCTCGTCAGCATCAGTTGGGCCGCGTGGCCCACCTTCGGCCAGATCCCGATGGCGCCGAGGAAGAGGTTGGCGCTTCCCCATGTGCCGCGCAGCACCGCCGCCAGGGCGCCGAGGTAGCGACGGGGACTCGCCGCGAACAGCGTCGCGTGGCTGCGCACGATCGCCGCCGACACGAACGGCAGGTAGTGGGCCCGTGCGACGAATGGGGCAGCTTCAGGATGCATCGTGGTTTCTCGCTCGCGGAGAAGGGGATAGAGCTCGATCCGCGCCCCGGCAGCCTCGACCGCCAGCATTTCGGTCAGGATGAACGTCTCGGTCAGTTTGGGGAAGCGCGACATGACGTAGGCAACCGTCGGGCCGGTCATCGCGAACCGTCGGCTTCCCCTTCGGCCCCGCCGCGGCCGTCTCCCGCGTGTTGGGCGTAGCCGTCGGGATGCCTGGAGTGCCAGGCCCAGGCGCTCTCGACGATGGCGCGCAGGTCGTGGCGGGCCGTCCAGCCCAATCGGTCGTTCGCCAGCGATGTGTCGGCCCAGATGGCGGCCGGGTCGCCGGGGCGGCGGGGCGCGTTCTCCGTTGCGATCGGGCGGCCGGTGACGCTGCGGGCCAGGTCCACGATCTCGCTCACCGAGGTTCCGCGTCCTGTCCCGAGATTGAGGACGCCGGTGGTTCCGCCGCCGACCAGGTGCTCCAGTGCGAGGACGTGGGCATCGGCGAGGTCGTCGACGTGGACGTAGTCGCGGACAGCGGTCCCGTCAGGGGTGGGGTAGTCGGTTCCGAAGATGCGCAGCGTCGGCGATCGGCCGAGGGCGACCCGAAGGACCAGCGGGATGAGGTTTGCGGCTGCCGTCCAGTCCTCGCCGTGGTGCCCACCCGGGGCGGCCCCCGCCGCGTTGAAGTAGCGCAGCGCGATCGCCCGGATTCCACCAGCCTGGCTCCAGCGCAGCAGATCCTCGGCGATCTGCTTGGTCGCGCCGTACGGATTCTCCGGGGCCAGGGGGGCGGTCTCGCGCACGGGCAGCTGCGCCGGGGTGCCGTAGACCGCGCAGGTCGACGAGAAGACGATATCGCGCGCATCGCTGCCGTTCATGGCCTCGAGCAGCGCGAGCGTCCCCCCGACGTTCGTCCCGAGGTAGCGGATTGGATCGGTCATCGACTCGTCGACGGCCTTCAGCGCAGCGAAGTGGATGACCGCCTCGATCCCCTCATCGACCAGGAGTCCGCGAACGAGGGCGACGTCGCGCACATCACCGACCACCAGCCGCGCTCCCTCGATCGACGGTCGGTGGCCGTGCTCGAGGGTGTCGAGGACGATCGGGGTGTGTGGTCCGCCGAGCAGTCGACGAACGGTGGCCGAGCCGATGTACCCGGCTCCCCCGGTGACCAGGATTCGCATGCCCCTCAGTCCGACGGGAGATCGGTCGACGACGCCGCGATCGGACGGGCCTGGCGCCGACGCGACGCGGCCGTCGGGGTGGCGGGCGTCACAGGCGCCGTCGCCCGACGCTTCGTCGTGATCGCCGCGGCGCGCTCGACCGGTTTCTCGGGCACAGCCTGCGGCGGCCGAACGCGAACCGCGGCCGGGCGGGGCAGCTCGGCTGCCGCGGGTCGTTCGACCCTTGCGCCGAGACTGCGACCCCGCTCGGCGAGGACCACACCGATGAGCGGACGCTCGACGAGGGCGAGGCTCTCGGTCGCGAGGGCGACGTCCGCGCGCCGGCTGTGGTCACGCTCCGCGATGAGCAGTGCGCCATCGCAGGCGCGGGCCCACACGGTCGCGAGTGCCGAATCGGTGACCGGTGCCGTGGCGATGATCACGACATCGTAGGATTTCGACAGCGCGGCCACGAGCGTGCGGCAGCGATCCGCATCGATCGAGGGCAGGTCGATGGTTCCGGAGGGAACAACGGTGATGCCGCCGATCGTGACCTCGAGGTTGCTGTCGGCGGCCCCCACCAGAAAGTCAGAGGCGCCGGTGCGGCCATCAAGGCCGAAGAGGTGGGTCAGGCTGCCCTCCTGTCGGGCGGCACCGTCAACCACGACCGCTCGCCGTCCGAGCCGCCCGATCGCTGCCGTCACGTTCGCGGCGACGACCGCGGCGGTCCGCGTGGTGGTCGCGTCGAGGACGAGAATGGACTTGGCGTTCTTCGCCTCGTTGCCGAGGATGAGCTTCGCCGCAAGCATGAGGTGGGACTGACCGGCCCGACCACTGGCCATCGCGACGACCTCCGTGCCGCCGGTCCGCACGATGCCCAGCGAGGTCCCTCCGGACGCCCGCACGAGGTCCTCGCGGGAGCGGATGCTGTCGCTGAGGTATTCGATCAGCAGGACGATCACGAGCGCACCGATGAGGCCAGCCGCCGCCGCCAGCAGGACGAGAATCGAGACTTGCGGGGCCACGGGTGCGATGGCGACCTTCGCCGCCTCGATGATCTGGAGCTGACCCTCGGGTCGACCGATGCCGCGAGATGCGAGCTGGATCAGCTCGGTGGCGATGGCATTGGCCAGCGTCGCCGCATCTTCAGGAACGCCGGCCTGGACACGGATCGACAGGATCCGGGTCACGTCGTTGGCCGTGGCGCGGATCGCCGGCACCAGGTCCGCTGCCGCGATCGTCAGGCCCGTCTCCTGGATCGCCGAGTCGAGCAGCGGTTCGGTGGTGACCAGCTGGGCGTACGTCTGGACGAGCTGGCCGGAGGCCTTGAGCGTGTTCGCGTCGGTATTGATCGGCCCGACCAGGAGCGACACCCGCGATTCGTACGTCGGCGGGATCTGACTGGCGACGAGGAATCCGGTGAGACCGGCCACCCATGCCGCGACCAGGAGGGTCCACCACCAGCGGCGAACGACGGCGATGTATCCGGAGAGTTCCACGATGCCTCCTTGGCCCGTCAGCCGCGTCCCGGCGCAGCCGGCACGATCGTCCCGCTGCCCGTCCGGCGCGATCCGCGCCGCCGCGCGAACGTTGTCACCAGCGGCCCCATCCGACTGCTGAGTTGTGCCCGGAGCAACGATCGATCCGTTCGTTGGCCGATGTTGATGCGTCGCATTGCGAGCCAGTCACAGCGACGCAGGTCGTTGAGGCCCCGGTCTGTCGTGAACGCCATCTTGATGCCGTTCCGTTCAGCCGCCTCTCGCACCATCGGCGAGTGTGCCCCCGAAGGGTACGCGAAGGTCGCCATCGGCGGCCGATTGGTGTGTTCGGCGAGGTCGACGACCGAGCCGCCGATCTCAGCGTCGAGGCTTGCGGCCGGGATACGCGTCAGCAGCGGGTGTGTACGCGAGTGGGCTGCGAGGTCGACTCCGTCGTCAGCGAGCGCCCGAAGTTCGGCCCAGCCGAGGACGCCGGTGACCGCGGACGAATACTCCGGAGCGTCCATGCTCGGCGCGAGCTCCACCACGACCTCATGGACGAGTTCCAGGGCCGCGGTGTGCGAGAGGGCCTTGATCCGCGTGCGCAGGAGGCGATAGGTGTTCGCGCGATCGGTGGCGGTCGTCAGCGGGAGCAGACCCACCGGGGATGACCAGGACGGTCGTGCCTCGGCAGCGCACAGGGCCGCGTGCAATCGATCCCACCAGAACATCGTCCCGGAGTCGGGCAGTGCGGTCGGAACGAACAGGACGACCGGGATCCCGAGGTCCTGGAGAACGGGCCAGGCGTGCGTAGCGAAGTCCCGGTACGCGTCGTCGAACGTCACCAGAACGGATCGCCGCGGGAGGGCCGGGCCTCCGCCGGCCCGGCGCGCGAGGTCGGCCAGCGAGATCGGGTGGTAGGCGCGGGCGAGCATCGTCATGTGTCGGACGAACTCGTCCGGGTGGGCCGAGCCGAAGCCCGGAGGTGCGTCGTCGTCCGCCTCGACGACCCGGTGGTAGGTGAGGACGCCGATCAGGTCGCGACGGCCACGATCGACGCTCGCCACGCCACCCATCACCCGCCCGGCGACCCTGCGGCCGGCGCAGCGCGCTCGATCGGTGGCGCTCACCGGACGGCCGCGCTCACCGGCCGGCCGTCGCCGGGAGCGATCCGCGCGGCCGCCCCAGGCGCCGACTCGCGGCTCCGAGGAGGGCCCGGACGGTCCCCGCGATGTCGAGCAGGAACGGAAGCGGATCGCGCACCGACCCGACCGCCTCGATCGGCCGGCCGCCCACGGAGCGGATCCAGCCGGGCACCGTGAGTTCGCCTCGCCTGATGCGCACCACAGAGGCCTGGAGATCGTGGCGCCAGTAGATCCACTTGGCGCCCCGATAGGCCTGCGTCCGGTTCACCGGGAGCGGCAGCCCGAGCGCATCCGCATAGGCCGTCAGCAGCAGCTCAACGCCGCCACGTTCGGCGATCGCCGAACGCCCGGTGGGTCGTCCGAGATTCGGTTCGATGATCCCGAGGGCACCGGTCTGCGCGTCGCGCTTCACCTCCAGGTAGGCCAGGCCGCGATAGCCGACCGTGCTGAACAGGCGGACGCTCGCCTCGAGGGCCTCGTCATCACGGATCTCTTCGCCCAGCGAGCTCGTTCCGGTGTCCAGAGGCCACTGGCGGAGCTTGCGCGCCATGAACGTGGCCTGTGGCCGCCCCTCGCGATCGAAGTAGGCATTGCATGAGATCAGACGGTCCTCGCCGCCGTCGATCCACGTCTGGGCGATGAGCACGTCGCTCCACCCGAGCGCCTGCTCGACCAGGGCAAGCAGGGCCGCCGGGTCTTCGACCCGGATGGCCTTGGCCCCTGCCGAGGCCTGCCAGCCCGCGGTCTTGATCGGCGGTTTGACCACGATGGGGAAGCCGAGCGTGGCGGCCGCACGATGGGCGTCGTGCAGGTCGCGGATGACAGCGGTCGGGGGGATCGGCAGGTCGTGCTCGGCGGCAAGTTCCGCGAACGCGACCTTGTCCACCAGGCGAGCCAGCAGCTCATGGTCCGGCAGGACGAACCGATACGCCGGCGGGAGATCGGCGCGAGCTTCGGACATCGTCAGGACGGCCGCATCGCTGCACGGCACCAGGAAGGCCGACCCTGGTGGTGGGAGGTCCGAGGCCAGGGCCGTCAGGGCCGCGACCAGGCCGGGTCCGGATGTCGGCGCCGCTATGACACGCTTGGGGACCCGCGTCCGGGCGCAGAAATGGCGTGGGTTGGCGGCGATCCCGATCACCGGAATCCCGCGGCCGGCGAGGAGCCGAGCCGTCTGGAGACCGGTGATGCAATCGAGGCCGACGACCACCGCGGCTGGGCGGCGGTCGTCGGGTCGCCGCTGGTCCATGGGCCTACCCCGGACCGATCTCGTCTTCGAGCGCGATCGCCTCCGCGGTCCCGACGAGCTCGAAGAGGTGGTTCACCGAGGCGATATCAGGATCGACGGCCGACGCTCGGCGCTCCCGGGACAGCGTCTCGAGGGTCGCCTCGATCGCCTGGACCGCGGCGCGCATTGGCTGGTTGGCAAGGATGATCAGGTTGAAGCCCTTCGCCCGCAGCTCATTGTCGGTGAAGGTCGGGAACAGGGTGGGTACGGCCACCAGCGGGATCTGCCCCACCCCGGACCACGCCCCGAGGAAGCCGTCGATCTCCCCGAGGGTCTTGTCCCGGGAATGGATGAGGATCGCGTCCACTCCCGCTTCCACGTACGCGTCGGCTCGACGGCAGGCATCGTCCACGCCGTGGCCGGCGATGAGGGACTCGACGCGGGCGATGAGCACGAAGTTGTCGCTGTCCTGGGCCGCCTTCGCCGCTCGCAGTCGGCGGGCCTGTTCCTCTACCGGGATCAGCTCGCGCTTCGACGCACCCAGGTAGAGGCTGTTGCGCTTGGGAAAGAGGTTGTCCTCGATCGAGATCGCCGAGATCCCGGCAGCCTCGAACTCGACCAGTGTGCGGACGACGTTGTTCAGCCCGCCAAAGCCGTTGTCGCAATCGGCAATGACCGGCAGGTCGGTCGCACGGTCGATGCGGATCGCCGCGTCGAGCGTCTCGCTCATCGTCGTGAGGTTCAGGTCGGGGATCGCGTGAGCCATCGTGGCCACGCCGAGTCCGCTGACCCAGACCGCGTCGAACCCATAGGAGCCCACCATGCGGGCCGTCAGGGCGTCGTGTGCGCCGATCGCCACGACCGCCCGATCGGCGGCCAGGCCGGCGCGCAGGTGTCGTCGTTTCGTGTCGGCCCGGTTCATGCCGGAACCACCTGGGTTCGCTCCTGGTCCCGGGCGAGCCCGGCGATGATCTCCACGATCTGTACTCCGATCTGGCGTTGGGCGTCACTGGTGGCTGCCCCGATGTGGGGCGTGAGGATGACGTTCGGGAGCTCGGCAAGCGGCGAGATCTTGCCCTCGCCTTCGCGAACGTGGACGTCGAGGGCGGCCCCTGCGAGGCGTTCCTCGACGAGTGCCCGATGGAGGGCCATCTCGTCGACGACGCCGCCGCGGGCGATGTTCACGAGGTAGGCCGTCGGGCGCATCCGTGCGAGCGCCGCGTCTCCGATCATCCCCCGAGTCGCGTCGTTCAGGGGGACGTGGATCGACGCGAAGTCGGCCGCGGCGAGCACCGTCGCGCAATCCGGGACGAGCTCGATCCCGTCGGTCGCCAGCTGCAACCGGCGCTCTTCCGACCAATGATCGACGCAGCCGACCACGTTCATTCCCCAGGCGCGTCCGAGTGCGCCGACGCGGCCGCCGATCGACCCGACGCCGACGATCCCGAGCGTCTTTTCGGTGAGGTTGACGCCGACGAGCTCCGATTTGGCCCAGTGCCCACGGCGGAGCAGCTGATCGGCGACGACAACCCGCCGGGCGAGGCCCAGGAAGAGTGCGAACGTCAACTCGGCCACCGCCTGGGCGCCCGGGCCCGGGACGCGGTGGAGGCTGATCCCACGGGCCTGCACGGTATCGAGGTCCAGGTTGTCCAGGCCTGACCCGGCGCGAACGAGCGCGCGCAGGGCGGGCGCGGCGTCCAGGACGCGGCGGCTGATCGAGACGCCGCTCCGGAAGATGACGACCTGCCGATCGGTGACGACCTCGGCGAGGCCGTCCTCGGACGCGCCGAGTCGTTCGACGACATCGTGGTCGGCACGGAGGGCCGCAAGGGTCGCCGGGTCGATGGGGCTGGCGACCAGGATCCGCATCAGCCGGCCTCCGAGGGCGCTGCCGTCCCGCCTGCGCCGACGGTGTCGGGCAGGTGGTCGACGATCGCCGCCGCGACCGCGGCCACGACCGCGTCGAGTGGCTGCGTGGCGTCGATCACGACGACCGCGGGCAGCACGTCCTGCAGCGCCAGGTACTCGCGCCGCCGACGCGCGAGCGAATCCAGATCGTCCTCGTTCTTGCGTGCATGGAGGATCTCCGCCGGGGCGTCGAGCACGACCACGAGGTCCGGGCGCGGATAGAGGTGACCCAGCTGCCAGCCGTGGATCCGGCTGAGGATCGACCGGCCCGCGCGTGGCGCGACGGCCTCTGCATGGTAGTCACACAGGAAATGACGATCGCAGATGACGAGATGTCCGCTGCGCGTGTGGTTCAGGACCACGACTGCCCGGTACCACTCCTCGGCCATCCAGGCGACCAGGCGAAGCGTTCGCCGGGCACCGCCCAGGATCCCGCGGCGCCCATGCCCGGGGCCGTCGAACCGTGCCGTGAGGACGGGGCGGCCACGGCCACGGCGCTTGATCTCGAGGGCCAGTCGGGTGGTGGGAAGCATGGACCGCGAGGCCTCGAGGTTGACCCCGAGATACACCGTTCGCGTCGAAACCGGCAGCGCAGCCGGCAGCGCGGCGACGACCGTCGACTTCCCGGCGCCGTCCGGCCCCACGACGGCGACGGTCCGAAGTCGACGGTTCATCGGGCCGCCTCGGATGCGCGGCCGGTGCGAGCCACGCAAGCTGGCCGCGGCAAAAGGCTCCTCCCCCGGGTTCCCGGCATGCATTCACCGGTCGAGTCCGGTGATGTGGGGGTAAGTGTATCGAGTCCCGCCGGGCTCGTCGCCCGTCCGGCCCGCGATGCGGTGCATGGGGGCAACGCGGATCAGGCGCCCGGGTGATGGCTCCGAAGCGCGTTCAGGACCACATCGCCCAGGCGCTCGATGGCCGGCGGATACGGATGGTCGAGCCGCCAGGCCGGCCGTTCGCCGAGCACCGCCCGGAGCAGGGATCGCTCCACATCGGGCGCCCGATCGATCGCCAGGGTGGTGCGATCGGGAAAGGCGAACCTGAATTTGGCGGCAGCGGCGATCAGGTCGAGCCGCTCATGGAGATCGGACTGGACGATCCCCTCGATCACCTCCTCGCTGCGAATGGGCGACATCGTGACCTCGGATGTGTCGACCGACGAGGCGAGGACGATCGTGTCGATCGTGGTCTCGGTCCGAATCCGGCCGCCAAAGAGCCGCTCTGGCGGGACCTGCACGGACAGCTGGCGGCGGACGATCGGCTCAGCGCGATCCAGGACGGACGCGAGCCCGGTCGCGCCCATGCCCGGCATCTTTCGAGCGACGCCGACCGCTCCCGCCAGGAACGAGGTGAGGCGCAGCCCTGCCCGACTCGACGGGCCCACGGCGTCGGCGAGCCACGGCAGCTGGGCTAGCTGCCAGTCCCAGATCCGGCACGGCTCGCCAAGGCCCGTGGCGCGGCCCCCCGGCTGGAGATAGATCCACTCGTCACCAACGAACTCGGCGCCGTTTCCCATCAATGCGAGGACCGTCTCCGTCTTGCCCCCCTTTGACCAGCCCACGATGAGGATCCCTTGGCCGTCGAGCTGGACCGCCGACGCGTGCACCGGCACGATTCCACGTGCCAGAGCGGCCATGTTGACCAGGGGCACCAGGAGGGGCACGGCGCGCACTGGCCGCTCGCACACGATCTCCAGCGGTCCACCGGCCCGATCCAGCGGGATGGCAACGCGGGCCCGGCTCTTCCGGCGGCCCCGGAGGATGAGGAACTCGGTATCGGTCGCGGCGGCATCGTCAAGCCCGATCGAGCGGACCGGTCCCGTATCGGGCAGGCGGTCCACGAAGCGGATGGCGATATCGGGCTCGCCGGAGGTCGATGGCGGGTCGACCCCGGACCGGCCAGCTGGAGGCGCTGGCTCGCCAGCCGGGCCGAGTTGGCGAACGACCGTCGCGACGTCATCCGCGGCGCCGTCCAGCACTCGTACCAGCACCGCAGCGCCGGGCCGGAAGTCGACCGTCGGGCGATCGGTCATGGTCCGGCGCTCCGCTCGGAGGCCCCGATGAAGTAGCGGGCGAACGGGATCCGAAGCAGTTCCGGGAACGCCTCGGCAAGCCGCAGCGCATCGCGATTCGCGGCCAGCACCACAGCCGAAGCGACACCCGCGAAGATCAAGCCGACGATCAAGGGCGGGTCCACAGCCTGCACGCTCCCGAAGACGACGGCCGTCACAATAGCGATGCTTCCGTAGACCCGCGCGCCCGAAACGTGCATGGCGCGCACGCCGGTGCCGCGCGCCAGGCCGACCTGGTACAGGGTGTTCTGGAGCACGAGCGTCAGGCAGGTCGCGACCGCTCCGCCCAGCGCCCCGAACCGCGAGACGAGCACGATCAGGGCGATGGCGCTTGCGAGGATCGTGATCACGTCCACCGCCACCGTGTAGCGCGCCTGGGCGTAGACGCGCAGGGTGAGAGCGTTGAAGCCCAGCGCGGCGCTGACGTACTGGCCCAGCGCCAGCCAGGCCAGGATCGACCCGGACGAGGCGTAGCGCTCACCGAAGAAGAGGACGGCGATCGGTTCGGCGAAGGCGAACGACACGATGAAGATCGGAAAGGTGACCACGGCAATCAGGTGGGTCATGCGCCAGTAGAGCACATCGAGGTCGGTGTGGGCTCCGCGCGCAAACAGGCGCGAGGCGGCCGGGATGAACAGCACGCTGAACACATTGAGGACGATCAGATTCTGGCGTGCGAGCGGGACGACCGCTCGGTAGTCGGCGACGTCCGACGAGGTGGCGACGAACTGCAGCAGGATGATGACCAGGGTTGTCCGCACGGTGAGAACCACGTCGGTTGAAAGGAAGGGGATCGTGATCCCGTAGACCTCCCGAACCGGCAGTCGGAACGCTCGTCGCACATCGCGGAGGTGGCCCAGCCGGCGGAGCAGGCGGACGAACCAGATGCCATAGACGGCGACCCCGAACGCCCCGGCCGCGACGTACCCGGCTCCGAGGAACTGCACGCTCTGATTCGAGAGCGTCATGACGATGACGACCGTGAGTTGAAGGCCCGGGGCGAGGATGTACCTCCGGAGGAAGATCGCTCGTGGCCCGGCGAATACGGCCAGCAGGCCGATCAGCAGGGTGTCGAATGCCTGGATCGGCCCCAGGATGACCAGGATCAGGAGGAGCTCGCGGGCCCCCTCGGTCTCCACGAATTCGGGACCCATCCCGGCCCCGATCGCCATCGCGACGAGGGCGCCCGCGACCCCCAGCCCGGCGATGGTCATGACCCCGAGGGCGATCGAGCCCACGAGCCGTCCGCGATCGCGGTTCTCTTCGTAGATGGCCGCGAATCGAGGCAGGGTCTTGTCCAGCCCGAAGACCGAGATCGTCGCCAGGAGCGAAACGATCGACAGCGCGAACGCGAAGGCCCCGAAGTCGCCCTTGGACAGGGACCGCACGATGAGGACCTGGGTCACCAGGTCCAGGCCGATCGCGATGAGGCGACCGACCAGCAGGAGACTCGACCCGCGGATCTGGCGATCCGCGTCTGTCCTCTGGGCGACCTCCGAGCCGTCGGGTGGCGAGTCCGGCTCGGTCACCACGCGAGTGGCCGCGGTGGTCGTGCAAGCGACTCGTCGGGCCGCGCGGACCTCGCGAACGGGGGGCTCTTCACAGTGGCCGAGATGATGCGGCATCGCCCCGACCTCCGTCGAACCCGGCCTGCCCGGGATGCCTCGCTCCGGGTAGGCTGACGCACGTGACCATCCCCGCCGAACTCGACTCACGCATCCGCCGTTCCGCGGCCGGCGCCTTCCCGCACCTGGGCGCGACTCCGTCGGTCATGATCGACCGGGTTCGGGAGCGGCCGCGCTCGACGCTGATCCGCTGCTCCGTCGGTGATGGGCCCGCGGCGATCCGCCTCGTGATCAAGATCCCGCACGTCGCCGAACGTCCGCCGTCGCTTCGTCCCCGGATCGTGCCCGACACTCCGGCCCGGGAGAAGAGCAGTCTCGAGGCGGCCACGCTTCGGGCGATCGATGCCGACCTGCAGGCCGGCCCGGACGCCAGGTTCGGCTCGGTCAGGGTCATCGACGTGTACGACGACCTGGGGGCGATCGTGATGACCGAGGCCGATGGGGTCCCGCTCGCTGGACTCCTCTTCCGCTCCGTGGGTCGTCGCGCAGGGAGCGGCGCCACGGCTCAGCTCGGCCTCGCACTGGGGAGCGCCGGCGCGTGGCTGCGCCGATTCCAGGGACTCGGTCTCGCCACCGAGCGGACGGTCCGCATCGATACGCGCGCCGACGTGGTCGATCTGGCCCGTCAGATCGGCGAATTCGTCGCCCGGTCCACGACGCGTCCGGCTGTCGTCCACGACATCGTGGAACGGTTCACGACGGCGGCCGACAAGGTACTCCCGAGCACCTTCCCCACCGGCCTGCACCATGGCGATTTCGCCATTCGCAACTTCCTCATCGGGCCTGCCGGGACGATGACGGCAATCGACGCGCTCGGGCGGTGGCGCATGCCGGTCCACGACGACCTCGCCCGGATGATCGTTGCCATCGAGACGTCCCGGATCCAATCGTCTACGTTCGGGCTCGCGTTGAGACCGTCGCAGCGCGACGCCCTGAGCGACGCGCTCCTGTCCGGTTTTGGACGGGACGGGGTCGATCCTGCCGCCGTGCGGATCTATGCCGTGCTGATCCTGCTGGATCGCTGGGCCGCCCTCGCGGAGCGCCGTTCCGCTCCAGGACGGCGCCTGACACGGATGCCCGATGCCCTCGTTGACCGGCACTACGCCGGCGTCGCGCGGCGCTTCCTGACACCACCAATCGGCGAGCGGATCTGACGGATTCGGCCAGACTCGCGCCTATACTGCACGACCCATGGTCGATTCGGCACACCCTCCCGCCCCGTTGCACGGAACCGAGATGCCGTTGACTCCGAGCCGGAGACCGCCGCGTCGAGGTCCGTTCGGGGTCGGCGCCCGCTGGCCACTGATCGTCGGTGCCTCGATCCTGATGGGCATCGCCGTGGTGTTCGCGACCGTCGATCCGGCGCTGTCACCGACGCAGCCACCCGCGACGCCTCCCGCCCGGCTCGCAGAGGGATACCTGGTATCCGTGCCGGAGCTGCTCGCCCGGGCCGATCTGGCACGGGCCCGTGAACAGCCGTACGCCGACGCGGTCGCCGACCTCATGGTGGATGCCGAGCGCCTCCTTGATCACGTCGCCCAGCCGATTCAACCGCTGTTCATCGAGGATGAGGGTGGGATCTTCGAGGCCGATGGGACCGCTGCGTACGGGCTCGCCATCGCGTTCCGGATCAGCGGTGAGGAACGGTACGGGCGCCATGCCGCCGACATCCTCAGGGCCTGGGTTGGCGGCGTGTCGGCGGTCGTCGACACGTGTCCGAACTCAGGCGACTGCCACACGACCCTCATCGTCAGCCGCCTCGGCGCCGCATTCGTCTTCGCCGCGGACCTCCTCGGCGACGCATCGTTCTGGACGACCGCCGACCGCGCCGAGCTCGCCGACTGGCTGCAGCGGATCATCCTTCCCGCCGCTTCGGAGCGGATCAACAACTGGGGAGATGCCGGGACGTTGCTCCGGGTGGCGATCACCGACTATGTGGGCGACGACGCGGGGTTCGCGCGGGCGCTGAATCACTGGCGTGGACTGATGGACCTGGTCCAGGCTGATGGGTCGATTCCCGAGGAGGTCCGCCGCGGATCGCTGGGCCTCCAGTACACGCAGGAGGCGCTTCAGTACAAGGTCGCCGTCGCCGAGATCGCGGGGCGTCGCGGGATCGATCTGTGGTCCTACAAGGGCACCGCCGGGGGCACGCTTCGTGCCGCAATGGACACGCTCGCACGGTACTGGTACGCACCCGGCGACTGGCCGTATGGCACCGACGAGATCGTCGTGCCGCGCCCCGGTGCGGTCTGGGAGCTCGCCTACGCTCGCTGGCTGGAGCCGGCCTGGATCCCCATCGTCACCGCCCGTCGACCGTATGGCGATCTCGGCCACTCCGCGCTGCGTTGGACGACGCTGACCAATGGAATCCCGGCCACGATCGTCGCCGGGCCGATCTCGTCGCCGAGTCCCGGGCCGACCCCATCGGCATCGCCGCCACCCGAGGTCGCGTCCGATCCTCGGTTGCGTCTCGCATCGGTCCCGATCGATGGGCGCGTCGAGGTCGGCCTGGCATGGCCGCTGGCACGTTCAGATGGAGCGGGCGAGATCGCCATCCGGATCGAGATTTCGTCCGACGGCGGGGCATTCGAAGCGGTCGCCCCGTCAACGCCCGCCGGGCGGGAAGTCGTGGTGGTGTTCCCCGTCGGCCCGACGGTCCGGATGCGCGCTGCCGTCCTCGACCTGAGCGGTACGCCGATGGCGTGGGTCGACGGGCCGTCCGTCGTGGTGCGGATCCACGACGACACCGACCCCGCATTCAGCTTCGCCGGGGCATGGTCGGCGGCGGGGTTCGCCGACTATGTGGGCGGCAGTGCCGCCTCATCGTCGACGGCCGGTGCAACGGCCACCGTGACGGTGGACGCGTATGCCGCGATGATTGTTGGTGCGGCGGGGGCCACACGCGGGCTGGTCGGCGTGTCGATCGATGGCGCAGATGCGGGGGACGTCGACCTCCGGGCGCCGACGTTCGATCCTGCGACCCCGGTGGTCACCGTTTCGTGGTCGTCGGCGGGACAACACACCGTGCTGCTGGAGGTCCGCGGCGCCCCCGCCGCTCGGCCAACGGTCGGGATCGACGCCGTCGTCGCGATCGAGGCCGCCCGGTGATGCGCCCGCTACGCTTCAGGCCGCGGCTTCCAGACCAGGTACAGGAGGACCGCCGTGGCGGCAATCACGAAGACCGGAGAGAGCGTGCCCTCGACCGTGTCAGGCACGAGGTCGCCGAGTTGCGTCAGCACGACGACAGAACCGATCAAACCGGCCGCCAGGCCGACCACGATGATGGCCACGTAACCGCGCTCGTGGGCCGCATGGCCGCCCCGATCCAGGCTGCGCATGACGATGGTCAACCCGAGGACGACCAGCACCCCGAGCTGAAGGTTCTGCACACGGAGATGATACGGCCCGACCGTCGATCCCGTGGATCGTACGAGTGGGGACGGCACCTCCTTCCGATCGCTCACTGATGAGTCGGCGGCCTTGGCTTCTCGCCGCCGTCAGTGCGGTCGCGATGATCATCGCCGTGCTTGCCGCGGTCGGGCTGGGGTTCGGCCGGCCGGCTCCCGACGCAACTCCGGGTCCATCGATTCCGGCGGTCCCGACCCCGCCCATTGCGCCGTCGTTCCCGTCCTTCAGGATCCACGTTGACCAGGCCGTCCCCGCCGGAACGCGCGATCCGGCGGCTCACAAGGCCCAATCCAGGCTGTGGTTCGCGCACGGCGCATGGTGGGCGGTCATGACGGCTCCCGAGCGGCCGGCAATCACGATCCATCGCCTGGACCCGATCAGCGATACGTGGATCGACACCGAAACCCTCGTGGATGAACGGACGAACGCCAAGGCCGATGCGCAGTGGGATGGAGAGCACCTGGTCATCGCCAGTGCCGTGGACACATCGGGCGCGTCGGGCGCGGCGCGGATCATCCGGTTCGCGTTCGACGAGGGATCGGCGCGCTTCGTCATGGAATCCGACTTCCCCGTGCGGATCAGCGACCTCGGGGTCGAGGGAATCGTGGTTGCGCGCGATTCGACAGGCGTCCTGTGGGTCGCCTACATGAAGGACGCCCAGGTCTACGTCAACCACTCCACCGACAACGACGCCGTGTGGGGCCATCCCGTCGCCCTCCCCTGGCCGGACTCGTTCACGACCCCGGACGACATCGCCTCGGTCGTCGCCTTCGGCGAGGGCCGGATCGGCGTTCTCTGGACCAACCAGCGGATCGGGTCGATCCTGTTCACGACCCGCCGCGACGGCGACCCAGAGGACACCTGGACCGAGCCGGAAGTTGCCCTGAACGGCCAGGATCTGGCCGACGACCACCTGAATGCCAAGGTCACAGCCGACGGGACCCTTCTCGTGGCTGTGAACACATCGCTCGACGAGCCCGAGACACCCAATCCAGAATCGGCACTGACGGTCCTCCTGGAGCGGCATCTCGACGGCACCTGGGCGCGTCACCTGTTCGGGCGGGTCCGCGATCGCCACACCCGGCCGATGATCCTCATCGACGATCGAGCGGGGCTTGTCTACATGTTCGCGACGTCACCGACGATCGGCGGGACCGTCTATGTGAAGTGGAGCTCGCTCGACGCGATCGAATTCCCGGCGGGACTCGGTGAGCCGTTCATGGTGGGCGAGGGCGGCGCCGCCATTGCCGATCCGACGTCGACGAAGAACCCGGTCGACGCGGCCGAGGGATTCGTGGTGCTTGCCTTCGACAAGGCCAATGGGAGGTATGTCCATGCGACGGTCGGAGGAACGACGGCACCGGCCGCATCTCCATGGCCATCCGATGGCACGATTCCGTCTACCGTGTACTTCTCGGATACGTTCGAACCATGGGCGGCCGGTGCCACACCCGGCAACGGGTGGGAGCTGCGCGACCCACGAGAGGGCACATTGACGATCGCCACGGACCCGACTCACGGACACGTTGCCGTCCTCGGCGCGGTGGCCGAGCGTGTCGATGCGCGGGTATGCAAGCCGTTCACGACCCTCGACACCCGCCCGGTGACCATCGAGATCTCGGCGCAGGCGGGCCCCCAAGGCTCCTCCGACGTCGTGGGCCTGTCCGTCCGCGGGATCGGCGGCGAACTTGGGTCGCTTCGCTTCGGCCAGGGCGGAGACTTCAGTTACTACGACGGCGCGGTCAAGGTCCGCTCCGACGTTCCATACCAGCCCGGCGCGTGGTACCGCATCCGGGCCGTCGTGGACCAGGTCGGCCGTTCGGTGACGATCCAGGTCGTCGACGAAGCGAGCGGTCGACGGGTGGTATCGGCCGCCGGTCTCGCCTGGAGGTCCGCGGACGAACCGGCTGCCGTCTCGCTGTGTGTCCAGGTGCCCGGTGGCACGGCCGGTTCGACGCTGGCCTTCGATGACGCGCTGGTGCGTCAGCCGTGAGGATCGCGGTCAGCGGCGCGGAGACGCATCTCGACGCGGGTCACCACGTCGAGGGCATCGACGTATTCGCGCCGTCCCTGGGTTGATGCTGTGCCCGATGGGCTGACTGTGGCCGCCGCCGTGGTGCTGTCGCTCAGCGCTCCGCTGAGCGGGTGGCTCGCGTTCCGTCGTGACCGACCGGCCGTCGCGTGGTTCATGTTTGGGGCGCTCAGTGGGCCGCTGGCCATCGGCGTCCTCCTTCTCGCGCCGCCCGGTCGTTGTCCACGTTGCGACGTGACCGTCGTCGGATGGCCCATGGAGTGCGCCACGTGTGGGTGGCGCTTTCGCGGTCGACCGGCCGGGTGGAGCGTGGTGCCCGCCGCCGTGGCGGACACGATTGACGCGCAGGCCGTGCCAATCGAGGCCACCCTGGTGACACCGCCCGCAGCTCACAGAGCGCCAGCACGGAGCGACGGTTCGCGCGGACAACGCGCCGGGGAGCCCGCGGTTGCCCCGCCGTCACCGGTGCGCGAGTCCCGCGTGCATGCCGGCGTGTACGCTGGCGCGACAGGCCTGTGGCCCAGGCTGGTCGGCTCATCAATCGAAGGTGCGGTTCCCGATAGGCGATCCGCCGGCGAGTTGGCCCATGATGTTCCACCCGGAGGTGGAGCCGATGCCGATCCCGCCGGGGAGCATGGCGTCCAGACGATCGCGACCGGAATTTTCACGGGCGGAAGCGCCCGACTCGAGATCGGGTCGCGCTACGGGATCGGTCGAGACGGCCACAGCCTGGTCATCCTCGGTCCCGTGGATCGCACACCCAACGAGGTCCAGCTCGCCGTCCCGATCGAGACGATCGACTTGCTGGCCATCGAGGATCGGGTCACGGTGGCATCCCGGGCCGAGGCGCACGATCGGTTGGCGATGGCGTTCATCTCAGCGGCGGGCCTTCGCGGGAGGGCGCTCGAGGAGGCGCTCGCGGATGTCACGGCCGCTGCCACGGCACCAGAGTCCTCGTGACGCGTCCGACAGGCCCCGCCGGTCGTGGCGATCGACTCGCTGGCTTGCTGATGAGCCGCCTGCCCGAGGTTGTGGGCGCGCTGGTCAGCGTGGCAGTCGTCGCGGTCATTCTGATTGGAGGAAGCCTCGGCTCGGCCTCGCCCCCGACCGCATCACCGCGACCGTCGGCGTCGCCGTCGTTGGCGTCCTCCACCGCGCCCCCCAACATCGTCGATGCGCAGCTCGTGAACCTCCTCGCGACGGTCAATGATCAGCTGGGGGCCGGCGGCGCACGATTGGCGGAGCGTGCGCGCGTGGTGCCGTTTCCCACGGCCGACGTCGCTACGCTGATTCGTGAGCTGAATGCGACGGCGCGCTCGGCCCTCGAGCTGATCCCGCAGCTCGAACGGCAGCCGGGCGCCATCCCGCTGGCCGATCGCCTGTCCGCGTTCTACGACGCGATCCGGACAACCGCGACCGCCGGACTCCAGGGCTCGGTCACGAATGCCGCGGCCTACAGGCGCACCGCAGCCGAGCTGGCCGTGACGCTCGAGGCACTGCCGGGCTTGCAGGCCGACCTGCAGGCGCTGCTGCTCCTCCCGCCGGCCAGCGTGCCGCCGGTCGCGAGCCCGAGTCCGTCGGCCAGCGCAGGCCCCAGCGCCTCGGACCAGCCACCCGCCACACCGACGACCGACCCGACGCCGCCCGTGGGTGGACCGGAACTCGTCACCGGCGGCGGGTTCGAGGGCGGTGTCGGCAGCCCATGGATGCTTGTCCTCGATCCAGGCGTGAACGCCCGGCTGGCCGCGGACGCTGACCGATTCGCGTCCGCGCCCATCGCCGCTCGCATCTCGATCTCCACGCCCACGACGTCTCGGGGAGCCATCGCCCTGCGCCAGGCGGGAATGCCGATCGAGGCTGGGGCGAGCTACGTCATGCGGGTAGCCCTCGCGGCGTCCGGGCCGCGCGAAGTCGTGCTCCGGGTCGCCTCGCTGGACGGCGTCACGTACGGGGCCCGCGTCGTCGTCGCGACGGCCGCATGGACCGTCTACGAACTCCAGTTCAGCGCACCGATCGGCGATCCCTCGGCGGTTCTCGAGATCGAGCTCGGACGCTCGACGGCGACGACCTGGATCGACGACGTCTCTCTGCGCCAGGCCATCCAGGACGTGGTCCCGTAACTGGCCAGCGAGAACGTGACACGCGGGCTCGACAAGGACGCTACACTGGCCCCGGAGGCAGGTCGCGGCGGAACGCGACCCGCGGAGGGGCGTTAATGCAGGAACTGTCCAGGACCCGCCGCTTGCGGCGCGCGTCACTCGCCGTGATGTGCCTGGTGATTGGTTCCCTTTCAGCCCCCGCCTCCTCGGCCATTGCAACACCCGGCGACGTCGGGTTCCAGGGCCCCGTCTACACCGGGGCGTCCCACCCGACCGAGCACAAGCCGGAGAGCAAGCTCTGGTGGAATGACGGGTCGTGGTGGGGCAGCCTGTTCGACACGGTCACCAGGAAATTCCAGATCCATCGTCTGGACGCGGCGACCCAGAGCTGGCAGACGACGGGCGTCCTCATCGATGATCGGGCGGGGACCCACTCTGACGCGCTATGGGACGGCACCAAGCTGTACGTCGCGTCGCATCGCTACTCAACGACGCCCTCCTCGGGGTATCCGGCGCGGCTCTATCGGTACAGCTACAACGCCGGCACCGGGACCTACTCCCTCGACGCGGGATTTCCGTCGATCATCAACGACTACCGGACGGAGACCCTGGTCATCGCCAAGGATGGGACCGGCACGTTGTGGGCCACGTGGACCGAGGGCAACAAGGTCTGGATCAACCGGACGGTCGGAAACGACCTGACCTGGGGGACTCCGTTCGTCCCGGCGATCAACGGGGCAGCCAACCTCAAGGCCGACGACATCTCGTCGATCATCTCCTTCGGCCCCGGCAAGATCGGCCTGATGTGGAGCAACCAGACGAATCCCGCAATGTACTTCGCGGTCCACACCGACGGGAGCGCCGACACGACCTGGACCGGCGAGACCGCCTTCGGGGGCGCCAAGAACGCCGACGATCACATCAACATGAAGTCGCTCGAATCCGACGGCAGTGGCCGCGTCTTCGCGATCACGAAGACGTCACAGACAACGGGCTCGGCGACGATCATCGCGGTCGTCGTCCGGACGGCGGACGGTGCCTGGACCAACGATCCGGTGTGGCGGGTTTCGGACGGCACGACCCGGCCCATCCTCCTCATCGACACCGAGCACCAGGAGCTCCGCGCCTTCGCGACCGCGCCGGAGAGCAGCGGCATCATCTACACGAAACGGTCGCCGCTCAACAACATTTCCTTCCCGGTGGGCAAGGGCGACATCTTCATCCGGGACGCCGCGGTCGACGGCCTGAACAACCCGACCTCGACGAAGCAGAACCTCAGCAGCACGACCGGGTTGGTGGTGCTGGCTGCGCAGAACTCGAACAAGCGCTACTGGCACAACTACGATCCGCTCGGCGGCGGAGGCCCGCCTCCGCCCATCGCCCCGACCGCCGATTTCAGCGCCACTCCAACCTCGGGACCGGCACCGTTGGCCGTCACCTTCGGCGATGCGTCAACCGACGCTCCCACGAGCTGGGCATGGACGTTCGGCGACGGCGCCACATCGACCGCTCAGAACCCGAGCCACTCCTACGCCGCGGTCGGGACCTACACGGTGAGCCTCACGGCGTCCAACGCGGCCGGGTCGAACGCCAAGACTCGAACCGACTACATCACGGTCACCGAACCGCCACCGCCTGGCTCCACCCTGACGTTCGTTGCGGTTGCCGATTCCCACGTGAATTCCTCCTTCGTGAACTCCAATTACGGAACCCTCGCGACCCTTCGGGTGCGCAACGGAACGGCCGATGGGAAGGCGACGTATCGGCCGTACATCAAGTTCGACGCGACCGGGATCTCGGGTTCCGTCGCCTCCGTCACGCTGCGCCTGTACGTCGCAACGGGAACGAACGACGGCGGCAGCGTGTACGCCGTCGGCAGCGGCTGGACGGAAACGGGACTGACCTGGAGCAACGCTCCCCCGATCGGAAGCTCCGCGCTCGCCGCGATCGGCAAGACGACGACCGGGACGTGGGTTGACATCCCCCTGGGTGCCGGGGCCGTCGCCGCGAACGGCGCGTACGCATTCGCAATCCACAATGCCATCACCTCGAGTGGTTACTACAGCAGCCGCGAGGGGACCAACCCGGCGCAACTCGTCGTGACGCTGTCCGGTGGTCCGGCCGTCGGGCCGACCGCCGACTTCACGGCCACGCCGACCTCCGGGGCGGCCGCGCTCCCGGTCACCTTCAGTGACGCCTCGAGCGGCGCACCCACGAGCTGGGCCTGGACGTTTGGCGACGGCGGCACGTCCAATGTCCAGAACCCGAGCCACACCTACCTGGCGGAGGGAACCTACACGGTGAGCCTGACGGCGACGAACGGAATGGGGTCGAGCACGATGACTCGGACCGACTACATCACAGTCACCGCTCCGCCGCCGCCGGGCTCCACCCTGACCTTCGGCGCGGTCGCGGATTCCCACGTGAATTCGGCCTTCCCGAATTCCAACTACGGAACCCTAGCGACCCTCCGAGTGCGCAACGGAGCGGTTGATGGGACGTCGACGCATCGTCCCTACCTCAAGTTCGACGTGACCGGAGTCTCCGGCCTCGTCGCGTCCGTCACATTGCGCCTGTACGTGGTCACCAAGACCAACGACGGAGGGAGCGTCTACGCCGTCGGCAACGACTGGACGGAGAGCGCGATCAACTGGAATACCGCGCCGCCGGTCGGTGGCGCTGCCCTTGCCGCGATCGGCCCGACGACGACGGGGACGTGGATCGACATCCCGCTCGGTGCCGGGGCGATCGGGGCCGACGGGACGTACTCGTTCGCCATTGCGAACGCCAGCACGACGAGCGGCTACTACGGCAGCCGGGAGAGTGCGACCCCGGCCCAGCTCATGGTGACGCTGTCGAACTGAGGCGAGGTTCGCCGCTGTGCCGGGCCACCAGCGCCCGGACCGCCTCGACCCCCCAGAGTGGTGCGCGGGTGCACCGGAACTCTTGGTTTTGGGCGTCCAGAGGCCGATTCCGGGGTACTTTCGGGGGGTCCGGAACCACTCTTTCGGCTAAGGTAATGGTCAGGAACGGAGCGCGGCCGTTCGGGCCGAAAAGTCCTCGTCAGGTGCCCGTCGGAGGGTCGGGTCGCACCAGCGCAGGCATCGTTCTGGGCGTCTTGGGGAACCGCGGAAGAACACGTCGGGAGAGCGTCCGACGGAGGGAGGGAGTGCATGCGCATAGCCGTAGTTGGACTTGGGTACGTCGGTCTCGTCACCGCGGCCGGGCTGGCCGAATGGGGCCACGACGTCCTGGGAATCGAAGCGAATCCGGAGCGGCTCGACGTCCTTCGTGACGGACGGTTGCCGATCTTCGAACCCGGCTTGGATGGACTTATCGCCCGGCATATCGCGGGCCGTCGGATTATCTTCTCTGCAACCACCAGTCAGATCGCTTCGGTCGAGGTCGCCATCGTCGCCGTTGGGACGCATGACGGCAACGGCGGCTGGCAGACGGACACGATCCGGGCGTGCCTGGGCGACATCGTGCCGCGCCTGGCAGACGACGCCACGCTGGTCATCCGCTCGACGCTGCCGCCCGAGTTCCTGCCGTCGCTGGCGGGTCTCGTCGACGGCCTGCGCGCGGCATCAGGTCGACCCGAGATCCCGGTCGTGATCAATCCGGAATTCACCCGGGAGGGCAGCGCCGTCCAGGACTTTCTGTTCCCGGACCGGGTGGTTCTCGGCGTCGTTCGCGACGACACGGGTTCAGGTGAGCGCACCCTGCGGATGGTCTATCGCGCGGTGGACGCGCCGATCCTGGCGATGCCGGCCCCGGATGCCGTGCTGACCAAGCTGGGCGCCAACCTGTTCCTCGCCACGAAGATCAGCTTCGCCAACGAACTTGCGTCGCTGTGCGACCAGTTCGGAGCCGATGTGACCTCGGTCGTCGACGCGATGGGTCGCGATGCCCGGATCGGAACATCGTTCCTGCGCGCCGGTGTTGGCTTCGGGGGCTCGTGCCTGCCGCACCAGGTCTCGATGACCATCCGCTCGGCGGCCCAGTACTCGATGGACACGCCGCTCCTGAAGGCCGTCGACCAGGTGAACCACGACCAGCGGACCGCGTTCGTGGACCGCATGGAGGCCGCCCTCGGTGGCTCCCTCGCCGGTCGCCGGATCGCCCTCCTCGGTCTCACCTTCAAGCCCGGCACCGACGACCTGCGCGACGCGCCGGCACTGACGATCGCGCTGAGTCTGCTCGGGCGCGACGCGGACGTCGTGGCCTACGACCCCATGCCCACCGCCCGCGCCGCCACGCGGCGGATGATGCCGGCCCTGACCGTGGTCGACGATGTCTGGGCGGCGCTCGCCGACGCCGACGGTGTCGGCCTCGTCACGGAGTGGCCCGAGTTCGTCTCGCTCGACTGGTCCGATGTGCGTGCGGTCATGCGTGGCGATGTGGTCGTGGATGGACGGAACGCACTGGACCCGGCGGCACTCGACGCGGCCGGCTTCCACTACACGGGATTCGGCCGACAGGTGGGATCCGCACGACGGACCGTCAGGGGCGCCCGAGTTCGCAGGCGAGAGGACACTTCTGTCACGCCGCTCATCGCCTCGGTCGCGTTCGACTGACGGTGGATCGCGCGCGTTGAGGAGCCTGATCGTCCGTTAGGCCGCGCGACCCCCCGGATCGGGCGGTCGCTCTTGCTGTCGGCACGATGACACCGCGCGACCACCGATTTCCCTTGACGTGCGGCGTCGGTGCGCGGAAGATAGGTGCGGTCGGATGCACTCGGCGGGGGCTACGTGCAGCGTCCGACCGACGAGAGGATCCAGGATCCTGGGAGCAGACGCTCAGGGTCTTCGCCTCACATTCCAGCCGGGGAATTGAGGTCCTATCGGGTGACGCGGCGAGTGCCCGCAACCGCGACGATCCGTTCGACGTTCGGCGCGCCCGCCACATCGGCGCCCGCCGGTTCACGGCTCGCGCCTGGCCCGATCCCCTCCTCACAACAAGCGGTCCCCGAGACCGGTCGTGGAGCCCCTGCGTTGAGCGCAGGGGCTCCACGTTGTCGTGTCTCCTCGACGACGACTCAGCCAAGGCAGTGACCAAGCGGGGAAGGGAGCCGGTTCGATGATTGGCAAGAGACTGCAGCCAGCGGCGTCCACCAGGCGAACGCTCGCTCCCGGGGAGTACGAGCGCGAGTTGGTCGATCGTCTCGCAGCCGCCAGCGCACGGCGGGACTCCGTGCCACACGACGCCTCGGAGCGGCGACCCGGCTCGGAGCGGCGGCGCGGCTGGGGCACGATGGCCGCGCTCCAGTCGATGATGCTCATCTTTGCACTGGTGATCCCGGGCGGCGCCGGGGCGGAGCCCAGCCCGACCGGCGCCACGATCGCCAGCGACCAGGCCGACTACGCGCCCGGCGCCACGGTCACCCTGACCGGGACCGGCTGGGCGTCCGGAGAGGCCGTCCAAATCGTGGTCAACGATACGTACGGCGCGACCTGGCAGCGCGATGTCACCGTGACGGCCACCGAAACGGGGACCGTCACCGACGTCTTCGACCTGCCCACGTACTTCGTCCCCAACTACGACGTGACCGCGACCGGACCGATCTCCGGGTCGGCCACGACGACGTTCACCGACCTGGCGATCGGAACGTACGACCAGTGCTCGAACGACGACGGCGACGGGTACGCCGCCGGCGACGACGGCTGTCGCTGGACGCAGGGCAACCTCAACGCCAACAACTCCACGTACGCTGAAGGGGATGCGACTGTCCAGCGGCTGTGGCTGGATGGGCTCGCGCCCGGGAGTGAGCACACCGTCACGCTCAAGTACGGGACGACAAAGGGCGGCAAGCACGCCTACGACTACCTGACGACGTGGGACTACTCCGAGAGCTGGATCACCGACGCCGACCTGTGCCAGGACCTCGACGCCAACGGGAATGCGGCCGGTGGTGCCTGCACCGACTGGGGCGCCGATGACACCCAGCAGATCCTCGATGACCCGAATGCCGCTTTTACCGCCGAGAACCCTGATGTCGTGCAGCCTGCGGGCCGCAACTTCACGATGCGCAACGGGGACATGACCGCTGCCACGTTCCCCGCGGTTGTCAGTGGCACCTACGCCGGCGACAGCGAGACCGCTATCACGATCACCTTCACCGTCGGCAGCGATTCCGACGCGTGCGTGGAGAAGTCCGGCACCGAGACCTGCTCCGTGGCGCTCTGGTTCGGGGCGCACATTGCACTGACGAGTGAATGGACCTCCGGCGGTGCGACCTCGGTGCCGGGGTCGCCATATCACGTCTCTCTCGAGGCGATCGACTCGGCGGCAGTGGGCGAGCGCGACAACCAGATGCAGGCCGGCGCGATCGTCGAGCCGCCGATCCTCCACTTGCGCAAGGTCGTCATCAACAACGACGGTGGCACGGCGACCGCGGCGGATTTCACGCTGACGGCCGACGGCACCAGCACCAACGACCTGACGGGCACGAGCCCGGTCGACTCAGTCGGTGAGCTGATCGCCGACACCTGGGCGCTTTCTGAGATCAGCCCGGCCGGCTACACGGCCAGCGCGTGGGTCTGCGTCGGCGGTACCCAGAACGGCAGCAACATCACGCTCACCTCCGGCGAGGAAGCCACCTGCACGATCACCAACATCGACGACACCCCGACGCTTAAGCTGGTCAAGCTCGTCACCAACGATGACGGCGGATCGGCGGTCGCCAACGACTGGGATCTGACCGCGACCGGCACCAGCCGCACCTTCACCGAACTCACCCCGGCCGCAGCCGATGCCTCGTTCAACGACGTGACGGCCGGTGTCCAGTACACCCTGACCGAGACGGCGGCCCCGACCGGCTACACCAACGGCACCACGTGGTCCTGCACCGGCACCGGCATCTCGGCCTCCGACGCCACCCACGTCACGGTCGCCCTGGGCGGTGCCGTGACCTGCACGATCACCAACACCGACGACACCCCGACGCTCAAGCTGGTCAAGGTCGTCACCAACAACGACGGCGGGACGGCCGCGGCCAACGACTGGGATCTGACCGCGACCGGCACCAGCCGCACCTTCACCGAACTCA
>ERZ1292633.676-Hain-H41-02um-R1-676-length-38707-cov-6_pt2 | contig 37957 bp, 25 predicted proteins | sample MGYA00564406_ERZ1292633 | MGnify/ENA primary metagenome ERZ1292633 (study PRJEB36523, sample SAMEA6512639) | groundwater metagenome | collected 2019-01-08 | study: AquaDiva: Metagenomics assemblies of 32 groundwater samples
CCATCGAGTCGGCGGCCTGCTCCGCGGCGATCGCCCCCGCGGCCGTGCACCCCGAAGGCTTGCCCAGACGAATGGACGTCAGATTTTTTTGCTTTGCTTGGCGCAGGAAACGGGCCGTTTCGTCGCTGGAGGCGTCGTCGACGACGATGATCTCGCGGTCGCCAAGAGTCTGCCGCAGCACGCTGTCGAGGCATTGCTCGAGAAGGCGAACGCGGTTATGAGTCGGGATGACGACGCTCACCAGGGGCGCGCGCGGCTTAGCGTTGCTTTTCATGAGGCTGCGCGGCGAAGAAGTCCGCCAACTCGTCGAGGGTGTTGATCGCTCGGCACGGCGGCAGCGAACGCAAAAACGCCTTCCCGTAGCCTTTTTTTAGAACTCGGGAATCCAGACACACCACCGCGCCGCGGTCGGCCGAGGTGCGAATCAAGCGGCCAAATCCCTGTCGGAATTTCATCACCGCGCGCGGCAGCGACCAATCCTTGAAATAATCCCGCCCGTTCTCGGCCAGCCAACGGCTGCGAGCTTCCTCCAGCGCCGACGACACGTTGGGGAAAGGGAGCTTGATCAACACCACGCACGACAGCGCTTGGCCGGGCACGTCGATGCCCTGCCAAAACGTGTCCACGCCCAAAAGGACCGCGTCTCCGGCGGCTTCGAATTCCCGCACGAGGGCCTCGTGCCCGGAGGCGCCCTGCGCCCATACGGGACGTTCGGTGATTTCCTTTCGCAGCAGCCCATGGACCTTGCGCAGAAGTTTCCAGCTCGAGAAGAGGAGGAACACTCCGCCGGGAACGCGCGCGACGATCTCGGCGCAGGCCCGCGTCACGGCGAGAACGTGCATTTCCTCGTCTCGCGGGTCGGGGATGCCTTCCATCGCCCAAAACGCGGCCTGAGTCGCATAGTCGTAGGGCGAGTCAAGGATGAGTTCCCGCGCCTCGGGAAGGCCCACGCGCGACTTGAACTCCTTGAGGCCCGTGCCCGTCGACAGCGTCGCCGACGTCAGAATCGACGCAATCCCCCGCGAGAACAAGCTCTCGGCCAGGCGCCGTCCCACGTCGAGCGGCGCCGCCCTCAGCTCGGGTCCGCCTCGCGGCCACGACACCCAGCGCGCGGTCGCCTCGGAGTCGGGCTTGAGCACGGCCATCAAATCCTGGCCGAACTGCGACAGTCGACCGTGGATGCTGCGCAGCTCGAGCTCATCGCGCTCAGCCTCGGCCGCCGCCGCCGCCAGAGCTTTGTCCAAAGCCATGAGCACGGCGGGGGGAGATGCGGGCATCGTCTCGAGCAGCTTGCCGTGGTTTTCCTCGTCGGGCTGCGTGAGCCCGTTGTCCTTGGCCACCCCCTCGAGAAAACGGGCGACGTCTGCGACCGCCTCATCGGAAAGGGAGCGCAAAGCGTCGTCTGAGCGCAGCTGCGCGACTGCGCGAATCTCCTCGGACACCGACGCCATTCGAGACAGCCCCGCCGAAACGCCAAAGCGCGCGCTGGCCGCGTCCTCCAGATTGTGGGCCTCGTCGAGGATCATGGCGTCTGCGGGAGGCAGCCGGGCTCCCGAAAGGAGCAGCGCGTGGTTGACGACCAGAAGGTGAGCCCGCTCGGCTCTCTCCCGATCCCGCCTCCAAAGACAGCGGTCCCAATACGCTCCGCCGGGACCTTGGCAGAGGTCGGTGTCCCGGCAGACGCGGTCCCAGAGATTCTGGGGGATCAGCTCCGGCAGCGCCGAACGGTGGCCGGACTGCCCGGACCGGGCCCAGAGATCAAGCCGTTCGAGCAAAGCGCCGCCGGAAGCGGACACGGACTCCGGATGGGCGCGCAGGCGCGCCAGGCGTTGGACGCAAAGATAATTATCCGCCCCCATGAGCATCGCATGGCGCAACGACAGCCCCAACTCTCCCAAAGCAAGCGCGGCGGTGGGCAATTCGTGCTGCAGGAGCTGCTCTTGAAGGGCGCGGGTATGAGTCGAAACGATAACCCTGCGATCGTGCGTGACCGCCCACAAGGCGGCGGGAAGCAGATACGCCAAACTCTTTCCGACTCCCGTGCCCGCCTCGATGATCACGTCGGAGCCCGTCTCCAAGGACCGCCACACCTCCGCGGCCATCTCCTCCTGCAGCCGCCGAGGCTCCCAACCCGGGCGCGCCCTGGCCAGAGCCCCCTCTCGGCCGAAAAGAACGGTCAAATCCATGGGAGATTTGTAGCATTTCGACCGCCATCGTCGTTCAACAAGGGGAATTGGACCCCCTGTGCGGCCCCGACACAACCACCGGATCCATGCCGCAAGGACCCACATCGCATAGGTCTTATGGCACCCAATGGTGTCAGGCTTTAGATTAAGAAATCCATAAAAATAAACGACTATCGCGTTTTTGACTATCCAGATCATTCCCTTATTCACAGACTTATCCACTTGTCCACAACCTCTTCTAGGCCTTTTTGGACGCGTTGACGCGGGGGGACGTAACTGCTAGACTGGCGGCGATGGAGCCTTCCGCCTCCGCCGAGCCCGTTGAGCGCCTATGGAAAACGGCGCGCTTCCTTCCCCAAACCGTGCGCCTGCTGGGAACCAGATACCGGACCTTGTTTCTGGCCCATGCCCAGCGCTGCCGTCCGCGGGGAGAGGCGGGAATCGTCGCCGACGCCATGGCGTTCATCGACTTTCTCGGCAAGCAGGAGCGCGTCGGCCTGCTCGCTCCGGAACGGACCGCGCTCAACGCCGATGCGCGCGCCCTGCGCCGCCGTTTTCGCTTGCGCCGCGAGGGCGACGAAATTTTCGCGGTCGAGAAATGGAAAATATTTCAATGGGTGGGCCTTTAAACCATGACTCATCGAACGGGGACTGACGACGCCTACCGGACCGCGGCTTTGCTCGACTTCGTGACCAAACGGGTCTCACGAGAAGACGACGTGCTGCGCGACATCCGGGTGGGAGCGCCCAAGCGCGGGCTGCCGCCGATCAGCATCGGACCTGACGAAGGCCGAATCCTTCATTTCCTGGTCTCGACCTGCCGCGCGGAAAAAATCGTCGAGGTCGGAACGCTCGCGGGCTATTCCGCATGCTGGATGGCGCGCGCGCTTCCCAAGCAGGGAAGGCTTCACACCATCGAATGCGATCCTAAACACGCCGCCGTCGCCCACTCCAACGTGGCACGGGCCGGCCTCTCGGAGGTCGTCACCGTCCACACCGGAACCGGGAAAGAGATTCTGCCCCAGCTCTCCCCGCGGGGGCCCTTCGACCTCTGTTTCATCGACGCGGATAAAATCAGCTACCGCGACTACGTGCGTTGGGCCGCCGACAATGTCCGTTCCGGCGGCCTCGTGATCTGCGACAACGCCTATCTCTTCGGCCGGCTTCATCGCGAGGATCTTGAGCCCGCCCATGAAGAAGCCGTCCAAGCCGCCGCCATGCGCGGCGCTCTGGCACTGCTGTGCGACGAATCCTTGTTTTCATCCTGCGCCATGATCCCGACTTCGGAGGGACTGGCCGTCGCCGTTCGGCGTTGACCCATGCCCGTCGCCACGTCGCGGCCGCTGCCGACTTCCGGCGACGTCGACGTCCAAGCGGCGTGGAAAACCATCCTCTTCAACTGCGATTGCCACTCATTCGAGCAAGTCGAACGCATCCTCATCAAAGCCATTGGCTGCGGCCTCGCCCGGGCGCGGGCGTTGTCCTGGGAAGTCCACACCGCGGGCTCCGCCCAAGTCTACCAGGGAGCGCGGCAGCGCTGCGAGGACGTCGCCGACGTTATCGCCTCCGTCGGCCTGAACGTCAAAGTCGTCCAGTAAGGGCTCCGCGTTTGCTAAATTATCTCGGATGACCCCGAACACGACGTCCTTGAAGCTGCCTCATCGGCCTTTGGGAAAAACCGGCTTGTCGGTTTCCGAAATCGGCTTCGGCGGCTGGGGCATAGGGAAATCCATGTGGGGTCCCACGGAAGATCATGAATCCATGCGCGCCTTGCACGCCGCCCTCGACGCCGGCATCGACTATTTCGACACCGCCTACGCCTATGGACACGGACACTCCGAGCGCCTGATCGCTCGCCTGTTCAAGGAGGCCGGCCGCCGCGCCGTGGTCTCGAGCAAGGTTCCGCCCAACAATATGGAGTGGCCCGGGCGCGCGCGCTCGCGGCTGGCCTTGGTTTTTTCCCCGGATTGGGTGCGCTTGAGCGTCGAGCGCTCGCTTCGCAACCTGGCCGCGGACCACCTAGACATCTATCAGTTCCACGTGTGGCACGACTCTTGGCTCAAGGACCCCGTATGGCCGGACCTCGCCGCGACGATGGCCGCGCTTAAAAAAGAGGGGAAGGTCCGCAACTGGGGCGTCTCCATCAACAACGACGACGCCGAGTCGGCCGTGAACCTGGTCAAAACCGGCCTCATCGACGTCGTTCAGGTTCTCTTCAACATGTTCGATCAAAGCGCCGCCGACGCGCTGCTTCCCCTGTGCGGCGAACTCGGCGTGGGGGTGATCGTCCGATGTCCTTTCGACGAGGGCGGCCTGACGGGCATGCTCACCGGGGAGACGCGCTTTGCCCCCGAGGATTTCCGCTCGCACTATTTCGGAGGCGACCGGCTCCAAGAGACATGCCGGCGCGCCGACGCCCTGGCTCGAGACGTGATCGGACCCAAGGCGGAGACTCTGGCCGCCGCGGCGCTGAAATTCTGCCTGAGCTTCAAGCCGGTCAGCACCGTCATCCCGGGCATGCGGCGCGTCGAACACGTCACCTTCAACACCCGCATCTGCGACGGCGCCTACTTCGACGCCGCGGAACTGGCGGCGATCGCCCGACACCGCTGGCTCAGGAATTACTACCTATAAACCCGATGCCTCCTTCCTCGATCAAAGCAAGCCTTGTCCTGGCTCTTGTCTCGTGGACTGCCTGGGCGCAAGCGGCCGAGACGGACGCCCTGCGTCTCTATGACCGCGCCCGCGCGCGCTACGACATCGGAGAGAATGCCGCGGCCGTGAAGGATTTGACGGCCTCCTTGAACTCGAATAAATCCTTCGCGCCCGCCTTTTCCCTGCTCGGCGCCGCCTTGCTGCGCCAGGGCGATTTGACCCGCGCGATGAAGGCGTACGACAAGGCCCTCGCGCTCGATGCCCATGACATTGCCCCGCGATTGGGACGCGCCAAGATCAAATGGCGTCAAGGCGACTCCCCCGGCGCTCTCGAGGAGTGCCGCCGGGCCCTGGCCTCCCCAAAGCTGACCGCCGATGGGGCGCTGGCGGTTGGCGACGTCTTGGCGTCGCTCGAAAGCTGGAGCGAGGCACGAAACGCTTATCAGAAAGCCCGCGAGCTCGGAGCCGACCCCCTCGTCGTCTTGGCGCGGCGCGCCGCCGTTAGCAAGACCGCCAAAGACGAGGCCGCGGCGTTGGGCGACCTCGACGCGGCGCTGCGGATCAACCCTCGTTCGGCCCTCGCCCTGACCGCGCGCGCCCTCCTCCATGCCCGCTCGGCCCGGCCGGCGCTCGCGCTCAAGGACTTCAATGCCGCGATCTCGGCCGATCCCTCCCACGCCGCGGCCTACGACGGCCGCGGCGAGCATTTCGAAAACGCCGGCGCCGACGTGCGCTCGGCGATGCGCGACTATTCGATCGCGGTCAAGCTCCGCCCCCGCGAGCCCCGCTTTCATGCCCACCTTGGGTCGCTGCGCCTTCAATTTCGCCTCTTCCGAAAAGCCGTCGAATCGTACGACGCCGCCATCGCGCTGCAGGGCCGAGAGAGTCTTCTGCTTGAACGCCGCGCCGAAGCGAAGTTCCTTCTGGGAGACCGCGAGGGCGCCCAGAGGGATATCGACGACGCCATTCGAGAAAACCCGACAAGCGCTCAGCTCCACGAAGCCTTGGGCTTGATGCGACTGCGCGAACACGACTTCGAACGGGCGGTGAGCGCTTTCAACGAAGCCATCAAACAGAATGGGCGTTTGGTCTCGGCTTACGTGCATCGCGGACTCGCCTTCGGGAGGTCGGGGCAGCTCCTCCGGGCCCAAGAGAATTTCATCGCGGCGACGCGCATCGAACCTAAATCCATAGACGCCTGGACCAACCTCTGCCAGGCCCGGCGCTTGGCGAGCGACGCCGAGGAAGCCCTTGAAGCCTGCGATCGAGCCCTGACATTGGACGGCGAGCACGGCCCCGCCTATCTCCAACGCTCCCTTGTTCACTTGGCGCTCAATCATCATGCCAACGCCGTCGCGGACGCCGAGAGGACGTGGAGCTTGGGAATTCGCCGCCCCGAAGCCTCTCTGTCCAAGGCCATCGCGCTCGCCGCCATGGGACGGTTTCGCGAGGCCCACCGCGCCTACCTTCAAGCCGCCGAGCTCGATCCCAAAGCGTGGAGTGTTCACCTCGGTTTCGGCGCCGAGCAATCCTCTGACACGAAGTTCGCTTCGGCCATCAAGTCTCTTGAGGCCGTCAAGAAAGCCAATCCCTCGGACCCCTATGCCTTCGTCCTGCGCGGCGACGGCCTGCTCAGCGACCAGCAATACGAGAAGGCCGCGGCGGCCTTCGCTCGCGCTCTCGAGCTCGACGCGACTTTGATCGACGCCCGCGTGGGGCGCGGCACGGCCTTCGCCTCTTGGGGTCGATTCGAGGAGGCCCAAAGTGAATTCTCGCGCGCGCTCGCCCGCGACCCCGGCAACAGCGAGGCGCGCGTTCAACTCGCGCTCGCCCTGCAACGCAAAGGCGACACGCGCGCCGCGTTAAAAGAGCTCGATGCCGTCATCCGCGCCGACTCCCGCAACGCCCAAGCCTATCTCCACGCCGCCCACGCCCACACCCAGCTCAAGGAATACTGGAAAGCCGTCGCTCTCTACCATCGCGCCGCCAAACACGCTCCGCTCAACGCCGAAGCCCTCGGCGGGCTCGGCGCCGGCTATCTCGCCCTTAAACGATACGCGGACGCCTTGGACAGCTTCAGCGGCGCCATCGCCTTAGACGGCCGCAACAACCGCTATCGCCGAAACCGCGGAGAGGTGTGGTCGATGATGGGCCGATTCACCAACGCCGCGGCCGATTTCAGAACGGCCAGCCTCAACACCGTCAATCCCTCGGAATACGAGGAGTACACCGAGCTTCTCCAGAAAGCCGAAACTTCGTCCGGTCAAGCGAAGTCCTCCTGATCCCGGCCGCCTCCGTTTGCTAGAATTTTCGGCGTGACCGACATCCCCGAGATGTTCGCGAAGGGCGAGCCGCTTTTTTCGTTCGAGTTCTTTCTGCCCAAGGCCCCGCAGGACCTGGATTCATTCGTGCGCGAGGTCAAGGAACTCAAGGCCTTGAATCCCGACTACGTCTCGCTGACCTACGGGGCGGGCGGTTCGAGCCGCGCGCAAACCATCGAAGCCGCGGGGCGCATTCAGCGGGAAACCGGGCTGGCCACGGCCTGCCACCTGACCTGCATCGCCCATACGCGCGATGAGATCGCCTCCGCGCTCGATCGCCTTCACGCCCTGGGGATTCGCCATCTCGTCGCCCTGCGGGGAGACGCCCCGAAAGATCAGGCCGTCTTGCCCCCGCAGCAGCGCGACTTCGGCTACGCCTCGGATTTGGTGGGCTTTATCAAACGAAGGGGCCATTTCCGCATGGGGGTGGCGTGCTATCCCGAAAAGCACCCCGAAGCCCTCAGCGCCGAAGACGACTTGGCTCGTTTCGTCGCAAAAGTCTCGGCCGGAGCCGATTGGGCGATCACCCAGCTTTTCTTCGACGCCCAGGATTACTTCCGGTTCGTCGCGCGCGCGCGCGCGGCGGGCGTGAGCGTGCCGATCGTTCCCGGCCTCATGCCCGTGACGAGCTACTCCCAGCTCAAACGTTTTATCCAGCTTTGCGGCGCCAAAATCCCGCCGCGGCTGGAAGAGCGACTGATCCCCCTGCAGGAGGATCCCGCGGCGATAGTGCGCGAAGGCATCGAATGGGCCACCGAGCAGGGTCTCGAGCTCCTGCGCGGCGGCGCTCCCGGAATCCACTTCTACACTCTCAATCGCTCACACTCGACAAGCGAGATTCTCGCGCGGCTTCGCCGGCAGTGAGCATCTCGCTTCGCTTCCTTCTGGCCGCCGCGCTGCTGATGCCGCTTCCCGCCCGCGCGCGCCAATCCCCCGAGCCCCCGTCCGAACTGCGGGGCGTGACGGTCGGCAGCATCCGGGTCGAACGCCTCAACGTGTTCGACCCGCGCGTTCTGGGAGAGGATTGGTGGCCGTTCCGCGTCGCCAATAAGCTCCACTACTCGACGCGAGAACACGTGATCCGTAGAGAGTTTTTGTTCGCGCCGGGCCAAGCGTGGGACGAGCTCAAGGTCCTCGAATCGGAAAGGAATCTGCGCGCCAACGGCTCCTTCCGGCGCGTTGAAATCATCCCGTTCAAACACCCCGACGGACGCGTCGACGCCCTCGTGCAAACCCAAGACAGCTGGACGACCAATCCCCGATTTTCGGCCGGAACGGAAGGGGGGGAGTCCTTTTTCGGAGCGGGGATCGAGGAAGGCAACATTCTCGGCTACGGAAAAAGCGCGACGTTCGATTACGAGCGAGTCGGCTCTAAAATATCCCAAGCCTACAGCTATGGCGATCCCCGCTTTTTGGGCACGCGCCTGGCCCTGGGCGGACGCTATTCTCGAGGGACCATCGGCGACGCCGCGCGGGCCGCGCTGACCCGTCCCTTCTACGCTCTTGATTCCGCCAACGCCTTCTCGCTGTCTTGGGATCGCAATCTCACCGAAGTGCCTCTCTATCGAAACGCGGCCGAGTTCAGCAAATTCGTCGAACGCCGCCGCAAAGCCGAGACCTCCTTGGGCTGCAGGCTCAACGACGATCGGCTCTTCGTTCAACGCGTCGAGGCGGGATGGTTCACCGATCGCGCCCAGTTCACGCCCACGGTCGATACGGTCGCCGGCAGCCTGCCCATCGACAGGGAGCTCTCCGGACCGACCCTCGGATACTCCTGGGTCCAAGCGCGCTACATCAAGGAGGATTTCATCGACCGGATGGAGCGCGTCGAGGATTTCAACCTGGGAAACGAGTTTTCCATCCGAGGGGGCTGGATGGGCGAAGCCTTGAATTCCGACCGAGACCGAACGATCCTCAACGCGAGCAACCAGCAGGGTCTGCGCATCGCCCCGGGACGCTTCGCCATCGCCCGCGTGGGACTGACGGGACGCACCGCGGGCGGCAAAGTCGAAAACGGCCTGCTGACGGCCAACCTCAACGTGTTCTGGAAAACCAACTGGCGCGGCGATCACACGCTAGTCGGCCACCTCGAGGGGGACTTCGGCCGTTCCCTCGACCGTGAAAGCTACATAGTGCTCGGAGGCAATACGGGCTTGCGCGGCTACAAGAACAACAGCTTCGTGGGCGGGAAAGCGGTGCTCCTGAATTTCGAGGATCGGTTTTTTTTCGAAGGGGAATGGTTCCACCTCGCGCGCATAGGCGCCGCGATGTTCGTAGACGCCGGGATCGTCGCCAACGAAACGGCTGCCTTGACGTTGCGCAACTTGAAATCGGATCTCGGCGTGGGCCTTCGGGTCGCCTCGACCCGCTCGCGCAGCGGACGGGTCGGCCGCGTCGATCTGGCCTACGCACTCAACGGCGGGCCCGGAGGTCCCCGTTGGGTCTTGACGATCAGAGGCGGTCAGGCCTTCAGCCTCTTCAACAGCGCCTCGACTCGAGTCGACTCCAGCCCCGCCTCCCGTCTTAATTAGGCGATTTTTGCTAGGATAGCGCCTCCCATGAGGAAACGGACATGGCTTGTCGCTTTCTGTCTGCCTATCTGGGGTTGCGCCTCCTTCGACCGAATCGCGTTGAGGTCCAACGAGGTCATCCTGGAGCGCGGCCGGGTCGCGGTCTTGGATGAACCCGACCTGCAGCTTGGACGCGACGCCATGGCCTCCCAGCTCAAGCTCCTGGACATCTTGCTGGCCTCCGATCCGGCCAGTCTCACTCTGCGGCGACTGGCCGCGGAAAGTTTCAGCGGCTACGCGTTTCTGTTCGTCGAGGACGCCGACCCCCAAAGAGCCAAAAACCTCTATCGCCGCGGCCGGGACCACGCCCTGGCCGCCTTGGCCCTGAGCCCCGCCTTCCGGGGCCTGCCGGGCATGACCCTCGAAAATCTCGAAAAAGCGCTGACGTCCGCATCCAAAAAAGACGTGCCCGAGCTGTTTTGGGCCGCGTTCGCCTGGGGGGGGGTGATCAACGCGTCCAAGGACGACGCCGCCGAGCTGGCGGAGCTTCCCAAGGTCGCAGCGCTCATGAAGCGTGTCTATGCGCTCGATCCCGCTTTTCATTTCGGCGGCAGCGATCTTTTCTTCGGCGTCTATTACGCCTCCCGGCCGCCGCTTCTGGGGGGAAATCCCGCGAAATCGAAAACGCACTTTGATTGGGCGCACCGCATCACCAAAGGGCAGTATCTCATGGCGCACGTGCTCAACGCGCGCTGGTATGCGGTCGCCGTGCAGGATCGAGCTCTCTTCACCCAGCTTTTGACCAAGGTCCTGGAATCTCCCGCCGGACTCCTGCCCGAAGCCCGCCTCAGCGACGAAGCCGCGAAGAAAAAAGCCGCGGCGCTGTTGGAGAAGATCGATGATTATTTCTAGCGCCTTCCTCTGGCTGGCGTTGTCGCTTCCCGCCCCGGCGCAAACCGTCGTCAAATGCGCCACGCTCGCACCCGAAGGCTCGACGTGGATGAGGGTCTTGACCGCGCTCTCCAAAGACCTCGAGAAGGAAACCGGCGCTCAGTTGAAATTCAAGTTTTATCCCGGAGGAGTCGCGGGAGACGAGAAAGACGTCGTCAAGAAAATCCGCATCGGACAATTGCATGCGGCGGGTTTTACCGGCGTCGGTCTTGGCGAAATCGCTCCGGAACTGCGGCTGCTGGACGCGCCCTGGTTGTTTCGCTCCCGCGCCGAGGTCGAAGCCGTGCGCTCCAAATTTTCCCAGGAACTCAATTCCGCGGTCGAAAAGGGGGGATTCGTCCTCCTGGGGTGGACCGACCTGGGCTCGGTCTATGTCTTCAGCAAGAATCGCATCTCGGCGCCCGAAGACATGAAACGGGCCAAGATGTGGGTCTGGGAAGGCGACCCGATCGCCGGCGCGGCCTACAAGGCGCTCAACGTCAACCCCATCCCGCTGTCAGTCGTCGATGTCATGCAATCGTTGCAGACGGGGATGATCGACGCGGTGTACGGGCCTCCTCTGGGAGTCATCGCCCTTCAATGGCATTCCAGACTCAAGCACGTCTACCCCATTCCCATGGCTCAGGCCAGCGGAGCCATGCTCATCTCGAAGAAATTCTTCGATACGCTGCCTCCGGCGCATGCCAAAGCGCTGCTCGATTTGTCCGGAAAACATCTCAAGAACCTCAACGACCTCACCCTCGTCGAAAACGAGAAAGCCCTCGACGCGCTCAAGTCCCAAGGCCTCGACCTCGGCTCTGGAGCGAGCTTCGACACGTTGAAAACTTTCGAAATCCTCGGCGCGAGCGCTCGCCGGGGGCTGGCCGGCCGCGTTTTTTCCCAAGAGCTGCTCGAGAAATTCGAAAAGGAGCTCCTGGTTCTTCGTGAAAGAACGACTAAGAAGACTTGAGGAGCTGCTCGCGGCCGCGGAAGGCGCGCTTCTCGTCGCCTTTCTGACGGTCATGGTCTTGCTGGCCTTCGCTCAAGTGGTTCTGCGCCATTTCGGCGCGGGGCTGCTGTGGGGGGAAACCGTGCTCAAGCACCTGGTTTTATGGACGGGGTTTTTGGGAGCGGCTCTTGCGGCGAAATCGGAAAAACATTTCGCCTGGGACGCCTCTCAATTCGCGGCGTCGCACGGGCTGCGGCGCGTCTTGAGATTGACCTCGAGCCTGGCCGGCGCGGCCATCTGCGCCCTCCTGCTGCAGGCCTCTTGGCACTACTTCCTCGATGACCGCGCCTCGGGCTCCACGCTTGTGACCATCGGCGCGCTCCACGTTCCCTCGTACGTCGCGGCCGCCGCCTTGCCCTCCGGATTTCTTCTCGTTTTGATCCACCTCCTCTTCAAAGCCGCGGACGCGGCCATTTCATGATCGCCCTCAGCCTCGGGACGCTCGCCGTACTCGCCTTGATCGGCACGCCGATCTTCGCGCTGATGGGAGGTTTGGCCCTCTGGCTGTTTCACGACGCGCAGATCCAATCCTCCGCCGTGATCATCGAACTGGCGCGATTGGCGTCCCTGCCCTCGCTGATCGCCGTGCCCTTGTTCACGTTCTCGGGCTATCTCCTGGCTGAAAGCAAGGCGCCTGCGCGGTTGATCGCCTTGGCTGAATCTTCATTCGGCTGGCTGCCGGGCGGAGTGGCCGTCGCCGGCCTGTGCGCCTGCGCGCTCTTTACCGCGTTTACGGGCGCCTCGGGGGTGACCATCATAGCCCTTGGCGGACTCATCGACCCTTTGCTGCGCCGGCAAGGCTATCCGGGGCAATTTTCCCTCGGGCTCATCGCGACGACGGGAAGTTTAGGCCTCCTGTTTCCCCCCAGCCTCCCCATCATTCTTTATGCCCTGGTCTCTAAAGTCTCCATCGACCGCTTATTCGCGGCGGCGGCCGTCCCGGGACTCTTGATACTGGCCGCGTTGTCCCTGTACGCCGTTCTCAGCGCCAAACGCGCCGGCGTCAAACCCGTCGGATTTTCCTGGAGCGTCCTGCGCCGCGCCTTGAGCGACGCCTGCTGGGAAATTCCGCTGCCGTTTATCGTCGTCGGCGGCATCTACGGAGGATTTTTCACCGCCTCGGAAGCGGCGGCGGTCATGGTCTTTTACGTGTTGGTCTGCGAAGTCCTGATCTACAAGGACGTCCCCTGGACGCGGTTGGGGGAAATCGCGCGCCAAAGCATGATCCTCGTCGGTTCGATCCTGATCGTTCTGGGTTGCGCGTTGGGCCTGACCAGCTACATGATCGACGCGGACGTGCCCGGGCGCCTCTTTTCTTTCCTTCATGAGCATATCGCCAGTCAGTGGGGATTCCTGGCGCTTCTCAACGTATTTCTTCTCGTGGTCAACATGGTTGAAATCTTCTCGGCGATCATGATCGTCGTGCCGATCATCGCGCCGGTCGCCTCCCACTACGGCATCGATCCCACGCACCTCGGCGTCCTCTTTCTTCTCAACCTCGAAATCGGCTACATGACGCCGCCGCTGGGCCTCAACCTCTTTTTGGCCTCTCGACGTTTCAATCGCTCCCTTCCCTCGCTCTACGCCGCCGTCGCACCCTTCTGGGTCCTGCTCGTCGGGGCCTTGTTGGTCGTCACTTACTGCCCCGGCCTCAGCCTGGGCCTGCCGCGACTCATGAGACTCCAATAATGATCAGAACAACGAAAGAACTGCTTCCCGAGCAAAAACTGTCCCTGCTCAGAAAAATTCGCGAATCGCACGCTTATCTCAAGGCCTATGCCGACATGGATTTCATGAGCCGCAAGGATCTGCGCTCCGTGCGCTTGCAGCTGGAACTGCTCAAACCCGAGCTGATCTTGCGCGAGCACAAAATCCGCTCGACGATCGTCGTCTTCGGCTCGGCGCGCATTCTCTCCCCCGAGGAGGCCCGGCGCAAGCTCAGACAAGCCCAGGAAGACCTCTCCGACCACCCCCGGGACGTCGAGCTCAAGCGCCGCGTCATCGACGCCGAAAAGAAAGTCGAATTGTCCCGCTGGTACGAAGAAGCCAAACGCTTCTCCGCCCTCCTCTCCAAAGCCCAGGAGACCGGCCAAGACCTCGAGCACGTCATGCTCACGGGGGGTGGGCCCGGGATCATGGAAGCGGCCAATCGCGGCGCTTGGGAATGCAACGCCAAAAGCATCGGACTCAACATCACCTTGCCCCATGAACAAGACCCCAACCCCTATATCACCCCCGAGCTTTGCTTCCAGTTCCACTACTTCTCCCTGAGGAAAATGCACTTCCTGATGCGAGCCAAGGCTCTCGTCGCCTTTCCCGGAGGCTACGGCACCCTCGATGAGCTCTTTGAAACCTTGACCTTGGTTCAGACGGGCAAGAAACGACCCCTGCCGATCGTCCTGGTGGGACGGACGTACTGGAAACGCATCATCAATTTCGACTACATGGCCGAGCAAGGGATGATCGACTGGGGGGACACGAAGCTTTTCAAGATGGTCGACACCGCGGAAGAGGCGTGGAATCACATCAGAAAGTTTTGGAAAACCCACCGGGAGACGGTCGCCCACATGCATTGACCCTCTGAATTCCCCATGGTTTGGTGTCTGAGTCTTATTCTCCTGTTTCCAGGTCGCGCCGCCGCCTCCGGACCGCAGCTCACGCCCCTGTCGGCCGCCCGGCTCGATGAGGGGCTCGAGCTCCTGTATTCGCTCGACTACCCGGCCTCCCGCGCGGCTTTTCGCACGATCATCGTCAACGAGCCCGACAATCCCTTCGGCTATCTCTTCGAGGCGGGAGGGATCTGGTGGCAGTCATTCCAGGAATACGGACTCTTCAAGGACACTCCGACGCTGCAGGGACTCTTTGAGCAGGATATCGCCATGGCCCTGCTCAAAGCCGCGCCCACCCTCGATTCCGAGGACATAAAGGTCAAGGCGGACGGCTATTTCATCTCGGGCATGGCTTTGGGCACCCGCGGCCAGTGGAATCTCATGAAGGGCAAGTATTTCGACGCCTATTTCGACGGCAAGAAAGCCGTCAAACATCTCAAAGCGTGCCTGGCCCTCGACCCGGATTACACCGATGCCTACCTGGGTTTGGGCGTCTTCGATTACCAGATCGCCCACCTCTCGGGAATCGCGAAGCTGGGTCTGCTGCTCGGCCTCAGGGGCAACGAAAAACGGGGCCTGGAACGCATCGAACGCACCATGAATTCCGGGCGCTACGCGCGACGACAGGCCGCGCAATACCTCGCCATGATCTACTTGAGCGAGCTTCACGACTATCAGCGCGCCGCTCCGGTCATCGAGAAACTGCGCCGAGATTTCCCGGCCAGTCCCTACATGCTATTCCTCGACGTCATCCTGCAGCACAAATTGGGCAACGCCTCCGGTTCCTTCGCCTTGAGCCGTGAGCTGCACCGTCTCATCGCCTCCAACCCCCTGGATTTCCGCCGCAAATGGCTCACGCTGGCGTGCGGCGTCTCCGGGCCCGACTGCCTCTCGGGGCCTGTCTTGGAACAAACGCTGCTCTGGCTCAATGCCGCGCTTCTGGAATCGGCCCCGGACTCGGCGCAAGCCTACAACACCACTGCGCAGCTCGCGCGGGGATTGGTGCTCGACGCCCTGAATCGGCGCGATGAGGCCGTCTTGGACTATCAAACGGTTGAGTTCTCGATCCCATTCGGCGATGCCGCCGACGTCGCCAGAGCCTGTTTGGCCTCTCCCTGCCGACGCCCCGCGCTTCTTGCGCGCCTTCGCGGTTGGTCGCGCGAACTCTAAGACTCTCATTTTGTATAGTGTGCGGGCATGGTTCTCAATCTCAGCCTTTGGCTCGGAATCCTGGCATCCGCAGGGATGCTGGCTTGGAGCGTCCTGCGGCCCGGTCTTGGACATAATGTCGTCGACACCCACGGACTGGTCATCGTTTTCGGCGGCCTGGCCTCTTCCATGCTGGTCTGCACTCCCGCCGCGCAGATCGCAAGCGCGCTCAAGACCCTGCTGTGGATCTTGCGCCCTTCTTCGACCCCGTCTCGGAAAGAAGCCGCCGAAGAGCTGACTCGCCTGGCGCAAAAAGCCCGCGCCGAAGGCGGCATCCTGGCCCTGCGCGGGGTCGACGCGCAATTTGCCGACGGTTTTCTGCAGCGAGCCGTCGCCACCACGGCCGCCTGCGGGGAAACCAACGCCGCGCATGAGATTCTAGGGGTCGAAATCAGGCGCCGCCGCGTCGCCCGCCAGGAGGACTCCAATACGTTTCGAACGATGGGGACTTTGGCCCCCATGTTCGGACTGCTGGGCACCCTCGTTGGAATGCTGCAAGTGCTCAACTCGATGTCCGATCCGACGCGCTTGGGACCGGCCATGGCGCTGGCCCTGTCTTCGGCGTTTCTGGGCATCGCCATCGCCAACTGGATCTGCATCCCCTTGGCCGGTCAAATCCGCTCCCAAGCGATGCGCGAAACGATCCTCTACGAGATGATCGCGGACTGCGTCATCGACATCGCGGCAAAACTGCCGACGTTCCTCATCGAACTGCGTTTATCCTCGTATCTCGACGAAGCCGACGCGATAACGGCGTCCGCGGGGACGCTGCGTGAAAACGCGTAGCTACTGGGAAGAGCGCGAAAACGACCTCGAAAGCGAGCTGAACAAAAGCGCTCTGTGGGCCGTCACCTACGGCGACCTGATGAGCTACCTGATGATCTTCTTCCTTTTGCTCTACGTCGCGTCGTCGACGCGCGGCGTCGGCTTGCAATTAAGCGTCAAGGCCGCGGAGCAGCATTTTTCCAAAGACGCGCAATCCATCCAGCATCTGTTCAGCCGCCACGGGACCCAGAAGATCGCCCGCCTTGACATCGGCGAAAATAAGATCCGCATCGTGTTCATGGCTCCGGTGCTGTTCGACTCGGGCAGCGCCTATCTCAGGTCCGAGGCCTTCCCCCTGCTGCAAGAGGTCGTGCGAGCCATCGAGGAACTCCCTAATCCCATTCAAGTCGAGGGCCATACCGACAGCCGCCCTATTACCCCCGGCGGCAAGCACGCCTCGAACTGGGAGCTCTCGGCGGCGCGCGCCTTCGCCGTCTTGCGCTTTCTTGAGATCAACGGCATCCCGCAGCAGCGCCTCTCGGCGATCGGCTACGGGGAATTCCGCCCCCAGCAGACCAATGAAACGCCCGAGGGGCGCACGGCCAATCGCCGCATCGAAATCAATATCCTGCGCCGGGAATACTAGCCGGAATTCTTTAGTTTGAAATCATCTGCGGTGAGAACGCGCGGATTATTATGTTCAACGCCGTTTGAGACGCCAAGACGCGAAACGATTGGGCCAAGCCACCGAAAAAGGTTTTCCACAAACTAGTTTCAGGACGAGTTTGCAGATAAGTCCCAACTCAGAGCCTCCGACCGAAAGATCCCAGCCCTTGCCGTCGCGATCCAGTTCCAACTTGCACCGCAGTTGAGATTCTCCCACGGGAAGAACACCGCCAACGCCCGCTCAAACTACTGGCGCCACGTTCCGGCCAGCGACAACCGCAGCCCCGCCACCTGACATAAGCAGGCAGGATTCTAGCGAGGCGGTGCTTCGTTTTTCAGGGAGTCTAGCGAAAACGACGTGAGAGGCGTTCGGATCGTCCCTTGGCGGGATGTCGCGAGCGGACGGCCGACCCCGCTCAGCCGCCGCGAGCGCCAAGCGAGGGTCAACCCCGAGCGATCCCGACAAGGGGCGATCCGAACGCCGCTCCCTCATCAGCAGAGAGTCACTGAAGATTTCGAGCTGACCCGCCGAGATCTTAAGACGCCACGGCCGCGGTCTGCGCGGCGGAGGATTTCTTTTCGTCCGGGATCACAAACACGAACCGGCTTCCGCCGCCGGGCGCGGATTCAACCCAAATGCGGCCGGCATGAAGCTCGACGATCCTTCGGCAGATGGACAGGCCAAGTCCATATCCCTTGCGCGAGCCCTCGTCGCGATCCAACTGCTTAAAGCGGTCGAAAACCGCCTTCTGTTGATCCACGGGAATGCCCGGGCCGGTGTCGCTGAGGGAGAATTCGGCGTCCGCGCCAAGACGACGGCACCCGATCGTCACCTTGCCGCCTTCGGGAGTGAATTTCAACGCGTTGCCCGCAAGGTTCATCAAGACCCGCTCGATGAGGCCCGCGTCGCCGTCGAATTCGAAGCTTTCGGCCTCAGCGACGACCGTGACTTTCTTGGTTTCGGCGGGAATTTGATACATGGACTGGACCGAATGCACCAGCGCGTCGGCCTTCACCCGTTTTATGACGACTTTCATCGTGCCGGAATTCATCTTCGCCACGTCCAGGATATCGGACACCAGCCCGGAGAGCTGCATGGAGGCGTACTTCACCATTTTCAGGTAGCCGCTGTCCTTGACGGCGGAGGCTTCCCTGCGCAGTTGAATCGACACCATCCCGTCGATGACCGTCAGCGGACCGCGCAGGTCGTGGACGATTTCATGGAAGAAATCGACTTTCATGCGCTCCAGCTCCCGTTCGACCGTCACGTCCCGAAGCAGCAAAAGCACGCCGACATCCTCGGTTTCGCGCGAGACGGACAAGGCAAGACAAGTGAATATGCGCGCCGACGCGCCCTCGCCAAAGCGCAGTTCGACGCCGCCTTTAGCCTCCTTCGAGCCCGGCTTGACGCATTGAGCCAACTTCATCAGTTCGGGAACGCGTAGAATCTCCGGGGATCCTGATTTGACGCCCACTCCGACGCGCAAGACTCTCGAAGCGATGGCGTTGTAGTAGAGCACCTTGCCGTCGCGTCCCACCAGCACGACCCCCTCGGGAATGTTGCGGACCAAGGCGTCGACTTTCGCTTTTTCCTCGAGGATTTTCTCGAATTGGAATTTCTGGTAGCGGCCGACCCTGTCGGCCATCTCATTGAACGTCACGCGTAATTTTTCGAATTCTCCCGCGCCGAGCGGAGGCACGGACCGGCTGAAATCATTGGCGGCGACGCGCGCCGCTCCGACCAAGAGCATCTCGATGGGCTTGACCAGGCGTCTGCTGAGCACGTAGGCGCCGGCCGAAACAAGGCACAGCAACATGGCGAAAAACAGCACCGCCCTCTCCAGGCCCGCTTCTTTCTCGGCGTAGGCATCGCGTCGCGGCTGCATGCTGACCGCCGTCCAGCCTACGGCCGGAATCTGCGCCGTCGCCGCGACCCAATCGCCGTAGGGGCCGGGAATCTCCTCATGCCACGTTCCGCTGGATTCTGCCTGGAAAACCCAGTTGGGGCCCGGCAGGGTGCCGCCGATGTCGGGCACCGGACGCCCCTCGGAGTCCACGAAGAGGAGGCGCCCGTTTCCGACGTTCCCCATGGCCTTCATGCGCCGCGACAGCCCCCTCAAGGAGTAGACGACGTAGACGCAGCGCCCGTCAAGAAGAGGATGCGCCACAGGAAGGGCGCTCATGCCATCGACGGCTCGAACGGGGCCTAACGTCAGCCTGTTCGTCGCGAAGGCCTCCTTTACGAACGCTTCGGAAGCCCGGGGCGTTTCATCACGCGGCCCGGCATCGGGGGTCACCAGGTAAGGGGTTTCTTGGCCGTCTTTATCGATGACCGAAAGGAAAATGATGGCGCTCTCGTGTGAAGCCCGATTCAGCGCCGTTCGCTCATGCCGGGCGTTTCCCTGAGCCCGCTGGACATCTTCGATAAACGACAAGGCCTGGTTGAGCTGTTCGAGCTCCCGTTCAGCCTGATCGGCCGTCATAGCGGCCAAGCGCTCGTGCAGCAGCCGGGCATTGTCGTGAACGGCGCGGCGAGTCGACAGCATCCAAAGGCCCGCTCCTGTCAGCGGCAATATCGCGAACAGCATCAAAATCAGGAAATATCGCGCGAAGAGTTTCATTGTCTAGGAACCGGCTGGGCGTTTACGCTCAACGTCAGCGCAAGTCGAGCTCCATGGCCATCCGTTCGATTCGAGGCGACGGCGTCTCCTCCCCACCGGCGCATCGCGCAGCGCACGGCGGCCAGTCCCAAGCCGGCATGCCCCCTGCGGGGACAGGCGAAGGGTTCAAAACATCGCTTCAGCCACTGCGCGGGAAACCCCGGACCGTCGTCGATGAATTCGATCGTGACCCCGCCGCCCGCGTCGCCCTCCGCGCGAAGGCTCAGCGACCCGCCTTGCGGCAGGGCCTCGAGGGCGTTCCGAAGGATGTGATGCAAAGATAATTTCATTTCTTCCGGATCGAAAATAACAGGCGGCAAGGCGCTCGCAAGCGAACGCACAAGCGAGATGTCCCTGCGTTTGAAGGGGAGCTCCCAAGCGGCCAGGACCGATTGGAGCACCCCCAGCAGGGGGGGTGCCGCGGCGGGAGCCGGCGCATCGGAAAGCGCCAGTTCGATCGTCGACAAGGAATCCATCGCCTGGCTCAAGCTCGTGGCGGTCATGCGCAGCAAAGCGCGCTGGCCCGCCGGCAAAGCGCCAGACGAGAGCCGACGAAGATACGCATACGCCGAGCGAATCGGAGGATCGAGCAAGCGCAGCAATTGATTCCACCCGGGGTCAAGCGCCGGTTCGATCGCCGGGAATTCAAGGGATTGAGGGGCCGGTCTCTTGACGTGTTCGGGGGCGGATGGGGAAGAATCAGGCTTCCGGTCGGACTGGGGCTGCGGAGCCGAGGCCGCCTGCAAAAGCTGAGCTTGGAACTTCGCCGCCAGTTCGGCGTGCGCGGCTTCCTTCTCCCGCAGCTGCGACAACTCGCGGCCGTGGGCGGCTATGACCGCTTTTGATATTTCCAATTCCCGCTGGGCCCTCTGAAGGTCCGATTTCAACTGGGATTCCCGGTTGCGCATCTCCTCGATTTTCGCCGCGACCAACGAATGCGCCGCCTCCTTGCCGCGAAGCGCGGACAGTTCGACGCCCAAGGCCGCCGACATCGCTTTCGCCGCATCCAATTCTTGATGGGCGCGCTGCAGGTCTGAATTGAGCCTGGATTCTAGTTTAAGCATCTCCTCGAGTTTAGTCTCGGCGAGGGCATGCGCCGCGTCCCTCTGGCCCAAGCGGGAGACTTCCAGATTGAGGGCCGCGATCACCTCTTTGGCCGATTCCAAATCCTGACGTGAACGCTGGAGGTCGGAATTGAGGCTAGATTCGAGTTTGAGAGCCTCCTCAAGTCTCGATGCGACCAGGGCGTGCTCCGCGCCTCTTTCTTTTAAATGGGAGACTTCGACGTTGAGAGACGAGATCGTCGCCTTCGCCGATTCCAATTCTTGACGGCCATGTTGCAGGTCGGATTGGAGCTTGGTTTCGCGTTTGAGCAGCTCGTCGACCTGAGGAACGACGAGGGAGAACGCGGCGTCTTTCTCCCGCAGGCGGGAGAGTTCGAGGTTCAAGGCCGCCATCGTCGCCTGCGCCGCTTCCAGCGCGTGACGAGCGCGCAGCTCTTCGCCCACCAAGGCGGACTCTTGAATCTGCTCTTCCTCCAGCTTTTTCTTTAAAGAGTCATGCTCCTGCGCGACGGCCTGCAGCTGGGATATCTGATGGTGCATCGAGACGATCACCGAGCGGGCGGCTTCCAAATCCTGCCGGAGATTTTGCACCTGGCGGGGCAGTTGAGATTGCGCGTCTTCCTCCGACCCCTCTTTTTGGCGCAGGCGGTTGAGAACGTGATCAAGACGCCTCTTCAGGTTGCCGATCTCCGAGGCGGCCTTGGCCTGGCTGGCTCCCGATTGCGCCGCGGCCTGGTCGAGCTCCAAGTTGGCCGCCTTCAACTCCCGACGCAGGGTCTGCTCGACGGCGCGGTGGCTGGCCAGCGCGTCGGCCGCCTGCGCCTCCAGCGAGCGCCTCAATGTCTCAAGGCGAACCTGCTCGGCTTTTAGAAGAACCATCGCCTCCTCTTGCTCGGCGACTTTAGCCGAGAGTTGGCGCTCTCGAGCGCCAACGGAGGCTTCGACCTGCCGTTTCGCCTCATCGAGATCGTCCGGAGTCGGGCGCTCAGCCAGGGTTTGACGCAGGCGTTCCAGTTCCGACAGCAGCTCTCGGCGGCGGAGCTTTTCGGCTTCGAGCTCCATGGTCGCTGTGCGCAAAGCGTCGCGCGCCGCGTCAAGAGCCTCGCGGCGCGCCGAATCGGCGACTTGAGAGGCGGCCTGCGAGGGCGGGGGCTGCAGTCCCTCCTCGGTATGGGACTTCAGCTCGCTTAAGGCGTCGGCGGCCTCATCCAGCCGGCGGCGAGCGTCATCGAGCGCGCGCCTCTGGTTTTTCATAAGACTTCGCCTTCAGAACCCAGACGCTCGGAATGAACCAGGCCTTTGGCCGCCAACTGGTGCAGCACGTCGAGAATCTTCGACCTGGCCGCGTTGATTTTATCCTTGGGTTGAGGATTGGAGGCCTCTTGGCGGATTTGTTCCTGCGGCCCTTTGGGAATTTCCGCCAGAACTCGCGCGAGGATTTCGTGCGGCGCCCCGCGAAGCGCCGCTCCCCAGGTCTCAAAGGGCAGCTCGCCGAGCAGACGCCTGAAATCGGCGTCGGCCAGGGTGCTGATATCCTCGAATACGAACAAGCGGCTCTCGATCTCCTCGGTGCCGGCCATGTCTCGCTCGGCCAGGCGCCCCAGCAAATCCGTTCGAGCCTCGCTGGAAACGCGGCTTAAGATCGTGGCGAGCCTTTCCGAGCCGCTCAAACCGTTGAGCAAGGACACTTTGAGACGGTCCTCTATCTCCGCGAGCTTATCGGGATCGGTGGCGTGAAGCTTCAAGAGAGAGGCCGAAGCGTCGGCCTGCATCTGCGCGGGCAAGCGGGCAAAAAGGCGCGAGGCCGTGTCGGGCAAAGTTTTGGCGAGGTAGGCGAAGATCTGCGCCAAATCCTCGGGTTTCTCGGCCGCCAATATGCGGGCCGCGCCTTCGACGTCGGCCTGCCTCAAAAAATCGAAACGCTGTCCCAGCGACAGCTGGGCGGCCCCGGAGCCTTGGGTGCTTTCCGCCTCGATAAAACCCGCCGGCATCCCCGGCGTCAATTCGGGCAGAAGCTCCGTCTGAGGCGCGGACAGCGCCGCCTCCGGCGGACGCCGCGCGCTAAGCTCCATGGCGAACACCCTGGCGGCGCGGATCACGGCCCCGGAGAAGATCATCGCGATAAACAAGGCCGCCAGAACCGCTCCGCTGGCGAAGGCCAGCATCCGCCAGTCCGCGGCGGTGGAAAACGCCGACTTCCACGCCGGCAGCATCGCGACCCGGACGATGCTCATCTTATCTCCGCGGGCGTCGTCGACGTGGAGGAGCTGGGGCATCAACTGGGACACATCGCGCACCTGGGCGTCGCTCAAGGCCGAATCGAGAACCAAGACGGCCTCGATCTTCTTGATCTCAAATCCCGCGTCCCTCAAACTTTGCTCGAAGCTTTTATGAAAGGGAACCTGGGATTGAGCCGCCGCCGGCGCCGCGCTTTTCGATTCCGGGCTTGGAACGTTCTCCTTCTCCTTGACATAGCCCGGAAGGTCGAGCACGCGCAACGCCTCCTTCACGCTCGAAGCGGGTCCCCCGGCCTGCGTCATGGGAGTGACGATTTCCGCCTCGGTCCGCATCTGCAGCCGTTCGCCTCGGACCTCGATGAGGACGCGCGCTCTCCCAGGGCCCAGAATGCCGTCGACGACCGCCATCGCTCGAGACGCCAGGCGTTCGGACACCAAGGCCTCGTCGGTCGACAGATCAGCCGCCCGTGCGGAAAGCGCCATCAGAAGGAACGCAATGGCTGGCCAGCGCATATGTTCCTTAAATATAGATCATTTACGCCTGTTGGCGATTAAGGATTTGTTATCGAAAGGAAGGATAAAATAGAATCGGCTGCCTTTTCCGGGGGTCGATTCCACCCCGATCTTGCCGCCATGCATTTCCACGAGAGATTTGACTATGGAAAGTCCCAGTCCGGTTCCAACCGCCGACATCCCATTCTTGACGCGTTCGAAAGGCCGGAACAAGCGCGGCAAAACCTCCGCGGGGATGCCCACTCCGGTGTCGGCAATCGAGCAGAGAGCGGCCGCCTCATCATGGGCCACCGTAACGCTCACCTGCCCGCCTCGGGGCGTGAACTTGATCGCGTTCGACAGCAAATTGGTCACGACTTGAGTCATGAGGTCGGGATCGAACATGAGCTTGGGCAAAGTGGCATCCAGCGTCAGCTTCAACGTTTTTCCTTCCTCTTCCGCCTTAGATTGGTGGAACTGGACGACATCCTCGACCAATCGCCCCAAATCGCCCTCCCGCGGCACGAAATCCATGCTGCCGCGCTCGATTTTCGCGGTATTCAAAAGGCTCGTCACGAAATGAGCCAGCCGGGCGGAATTTTGCTGTATGCGCGCCAGCTGCCTGCGATCCTCTTCGCGCAGTCCCGCGGCGTCCGACAGCAGCAGACGAACATAGCTTTGAATGGCGAAAAGGGGGGAACGCAGCTCATGAGTCACCGAGGCGATGAACGTCCGTTTCATATCCTCCAGCTCGAGCAAGCGCTCCATCATCTTATTGACGCCCTTGCCCAGATTGGCGATTTCATCCGAACCGGAGACCTGGAGGCGCCGCTCCAGCCTGCCCGCGCCCACTTCCGCCAGGGCGCTTTCGATGACCAGCAGGCGGCGCGTCAAAGTGCGCCCAAGGGGGATGCTGATCAATATTCCAAGAAGCAGCACCACGACGCAGGCTTGGCCCAAATCGTGCGCCAGGGTCTTGCGCGAATCAGTCAGCCTCTTCTCCAGCTCGCGGGCCGCGAAACTCACGGAGACCGTGATTGCGGGCCTCCCGCCCCCGGGAGAAATGGTCACCTCCTCGATTCGAGCGCGCTCCTGGACCTCGCCCTCTTTTTCCTTCTTGGCTCCGGAGGCTTCCTGCCACTGAGTGCCGAATTTCACGCGGGCAGACACCACCTCGGGGCGGTCTTTCGCCAAAAAACTCAAATAATCGAGAAGCATCAGCTGGTCGCGGGCCAAATCCGATTCCGTCGCCATCGCGCGGACGTTTTGCATCAACAGCTGGATTTTCTCCTCTTCGGCCGAACGCAAGGCCGCGTCCTCGATGACAAGGAACACTCCGGCGGCCGCCATCGCCGTCACCGCGACCGCCAGCGACAGGATCAGGGCCAGTTTATGACGGATGCTCATGGCTTCTGGGTTCTGTTGCCGATGCGCTCAAGCGCCTTGCGCGCGGGTTCGTTGTTCGGATCGATTTGAAGGATTTGCAGGAACATGGCGCTGGCTTGGAGGTACTCGCCGCGCGCGTAGTGCTCGACTCCCTTCTGGTAGATGGCCTGCACGTCGCGCGCGTCGCCCGAGAGCGCTCGAGGCTGGGGCGCGGCGGCTCGGGGCGCCGGCTGCCGGGTCTCGGGCTCGACCTTCGGCGTCGCACGCGCAGGAGACTTGGCGGCCGGCGACGAGGTCTCCTTGGCCTCGATCTCTTTGGTCTCGGTCGCCTCGGGTTCCAGGGGTGAAACATTGCCGGGCAGCATCTTGCCGCTCAGTATATCATTGGACCGCTTCAAATACTCCTTCAAGGACAGGATTTCCCTTTCGCGCGTCTCGATCTTCAAGGCGGCCTCCCAGGCCTGATTCGCCTCGAGATACCGCTTATTCAGGTAGCGCAGAGAGCCCAAGCGCTCCAACGCCGTCGCGTTTTCAGGCTCCAGGACCAAAACATCCTTGAGCTGGGTCTCCACGCGCCCGTAGTCGCCGCGGGTATGGGAGAACTCCACCCGGTAAAGCAGCTCGTCGATAAATGAGCGGGGATGATCCGGCGGCAGGCGATCCGGCTTGATCCCGACGGCTTTTTCCAGATCGTCGACGAAATGCGAGGTGCGCGAATCCTCGGGCTTCATGCTCAGAGCATAGGACGCCTGGAGCATGGACAGCCGGTCCTCTCCGTAAAGGAAGCTGCGCAGCGCGGCCACGATATTGGTTTCGTACTTGTCCTTGGGCTCGGGCAATTCGGCGAAGAAGTAAGCGGCCAGCGTCAGGCGATTGGACAGCCGCAGCAGCGGGGGGCTGAGGACCTGATTTTGGGCGAATTCGCTCATCGCCTGCTGGGCGAGGCGGTACTTGCGCTGCTCAATCAGATTGCGGACGTTGGCCAAACGAGGATCGGAGAGGTCCTGGGGCTTGAGCTCTTCGCTGTATTCGTAGCCGTATTCGGGACCGTGCTCGCGCAAGCGCTTGGCCTGCTCGAGCAGCTCCCGGCTGATTTCCTGCTCGCCCGTGGGCGCGCCGAAATGAAACGTCAGGGAAATGCGGTGCGTGCCGGAATTTCCCTTGACCGCGCCGAAGGGAAGCAAATACGCGTAGTCGGTCTGAATCTTGTTGATGCGATAAGAAGCTCCTATCGTCAACTGCCTCCAATCATCGCTGCCGATGCCCACCGAGCCGCGCAGGCCGAACTGTCCGTAGTCGAGAGTGGGATAATAGCGCTCGGCCGCGACGACATAATCGCGGCCGGAGCCGCCCGCGGCGGTTTTTTTGGTTCGGACCTCGCCCATCAGGCTCATCCACAAGGATTTATAGGCGACTCCAAGGTTGATGCCGCGCTCGAGCTTGTCGCTTCCGGAGAAGGCGACGTTGGGCGCCATGACGTGCTGAACGGCCAAGCCGATCTGCAGATGCTTGGGAAAACGGTACAGGAAGCCGAGATCGGCGTCTATGGCGCTGGCACTCTTGGCCCCGCTTAAAACGGGGTCCACTCCTTGGTTGCAGCTCAGGCCCGCGCAGGCGTTCTCGGCCTCGGAGGGGGCGCTGAAGGAGCGGGTCAAGTATTTGGCGGCCAACCCGGTCAGCAATTGCGATCCCGATTCGCGCTCCCACAGCTTGAAGCCGTAGGCTCCGGTCAGCGTTTGCTCGACGTAAGCTCCGGACAAGGACAGCCGGTTGAGTCCGAATCCGAACGTCCGATTCTTGCGGCCGCGCGAGATGGGAAGCGCCCAGTACATCTGGGAGGACCCGATGTCCGAACCGTCCCCAAGGCCGACGTACAGCCGCGAATACGCCACGGACAGCTGGGAGCGATCGATTTGCGCCAGACCCGCCGGGTTGTAATACGGCGCGTAGGCGTCGTCGGCCAACGCGATGAAGGCGTCGCCCATGCCCGGCGCGCGAGCGCCCACGCCCAGATCGTCGAAGGCCGCGCGCGTCGATTGGGGGGCGAGCATTGCCAACGCCAGGGCGATGATCAAGCGCATCATCGCAGCACCACCAAAGTCCCGGAATTTCTGATGTCGTCGACCGTCACGACGAAAAGATAAACGCCCGATGAGACGCCGCGCGGGTCCCACTCCACGCTGGTCGCATTGACGGTAATTTCCAACTGTTCCACTTGCCGGCCATGGACGTCGAAAATCCGTATCGTGCCGCCGGAGTCGCGCGGATTTTGAAATTGGAACACGGCCCGATCGTTTTTTCCGTCTCCGTTGGGGGTCACGAAGCGGTTCGTCAGGCCGGTGAAAACAAAGCCCCGGGGCGCGAAAGGCGCCGCGGTAGCCGCCGCGAGCAGGGTCAGGGCCATGCCGACGATTTTGATCGACATCCCTAATAGCGTAGAAGAACCTTGCGAAATCCCTGTTACAACACGGCGAATTCGGCGGGAGCTATTGGGCGGGGGGGCTATTTCAGGATCACGATCGTGCCCGTATAGACATTGCCCTCGCCTTCCAGCTGGTAGATGTACAGGCCGCCGGGAACCGGTCCTCCCTTGGCGGTGCCGTCCCACTGGAGGCTGTTTTGGATGGGACCGGCGGGCAGGTCGGAGACGACCACGCGTCCCTTCATGTCCAGGATGCGCCCATGCACGGCCGCTCCGTGCGGGTTGTCGAAGGTGAAGACGACCGAGTCGTTCTTGCCGTCGCCGTTGGGCGTGACGAACCGGTTGGACACCCCGGCCGTGTTGAAGGCGAAGGACTCCGCGCGCTCGACGACGCGCAGTTGATAGCGTCCGAAGTACTTCGTTTCGAGGTTGAGGGTCTGTTCGGTCGCGTCCAGCTTGCCGAACATCTGAATCCACTTGCCGCCGTCGTACCAATAGATGCCGAGGTTGTTGGGCGTGGCGGGCACGGCCAGGCCAGCCCCGGCCGATGAGACCGAGGAGCCGCTCATCTCGTAACGCAATTTCATGCGCCCAAGACCGGGGATGGGATAGTTCGGCGCCAAGCTCACGCCCCCGAGCTTGGCCGAGAAATCCAGGGATTGGACCACGCGCCCGCCCAAGTCCTGGGCGCGGCTTGAGGCCTGCACGAGATACGCCGTCATGGGCTGGCCGGACACGCCCTCAATGGGCGAGAGGCTCTGAATCATGAGTTCGAAGTAGCTGCGATCATCCGGAGCGAGCACGTAAGCCGACAGGCTGCCCACGGATCGAATGACCGAATGCTCCGATGAGCCCGTGTTGTTCTCCGCGCGCACGCGGTAGTAATACTGCGGTCCTCCGGCCACATCCGTCCAGGTCAAGGTGGCGCTCGAAACGACCGTCTGCTGGCTCCAGCCGCCCAGAACCACCGACGTCGCCCGGTGCACGCTGTAGGCGTTGAGCTCGTCATCCTGAGGATTGGAGGGGTCCGCGAAGGAAACCCCGTCGGCAAATCGCGTGACCGGCATCCAGCGGATCGTGATCGCCGCGCCGGCGCTCGACAGCGAGACCCCGAAAGGCGCCTGCGCGGCCCTGACGATCGGAGACAGGGTGATCGTCGTCGAGCTGCTCGCGGGGCTTTCCAGGGCGACGCCGCCGTAGGACGGCTGTCCCTTGTCGACGGCCGAGACGCGCAAAGCGTAGGTGCCCGTGCTCAAATTCGTCAAGGTGATCGAAAGGGTCGTCGAATCGATCTGGATCACGGACTCGTCGGCGAAGTCTTGCGCAGGCGTGGAATCGATATAGAGGCGATAGAAGTCCAAATCGTAGGCCGACACCGCGGGCCAGGAGACCTGTATGCTCCTCGGTCCGACTTGCGTCGCCGTAATCGAAGCCGGGGCGGGGGGAACGGCATCGTAGATGAGAGCCTGCGCCTGTTTCGTCGACTGCGCGGACTCATAGGAACGCAGGTCGGCTCCCGACACCAGGCCCAGGGAGTCGGTGCTGATGATCAGCGCGTACATCGTCACCCCGGGCTCGAGCTGGGTCAGCAGCATCGTGTCCAGGCTTCCCGGAGGCCCAGGCGTGGGGGGGTTGCCGCCGATGGCGGGCGACGGCAGCGAACGAACGTCGGCGGCCAGGCTCCACCATGCGGTCGTGCTTCCTCCGACGGCGAAGACGGAGAAGCTCGCAACGCGGATCTGATAGCCCGCCGCGGGAGTGCGCGAGGCGAAGTTGTTGGAGTTGGAGTCGGGGGCGGTCCATTGCAGCAACATCTGCCCTTCCGCGCCCGGCACACCGACAAGGTCGGTGACGGGCGCGGGAGGCCAGACGTCGCGCGGACGCATCGTGACGGTCAAGGAGTCCGAGCTGACATAGACCCCCGCTCCCGAGGCAGGCACGAACGCCCCGTGAGACAGGAGGGCCCACGCCGCCGCGCTTAGCGCGACGGCCCAGCTCCGCCTCAACCGATGGAGATGTTTAAGTAACATCTCCTCCAATCTCCCTTCGTTTCATCATGGCGCGGTCTCCAACAACACTTTCACCGGGGCATCAAGCCAGAATCCCGTCGTCAGCCCCGTGCGAACCATCACGGCCCAACGTTTCCCTTTGTATTCAGGCTTGTCGGGCACCTCCACCATCAAGCCCGCCTGAACGATCTCATCGCTGCCCACCGTCACCGTCGATTTTTTCATGCGGATCCAGGAGACATCTGGAATCGCCTGATAGCCCTCGGGCATGGTGAAGCGCGAGTCCCACTTTTCCAACGACAGAAGCACCTCCAGTTCATCCGCCGCGAAATTGGCCACGCGCAACGCCTTCTTGGCTTCTTTTCGCGAGTCGTAGACCCTGCCCACCGGCACGCCGGTCAGGTACAGGGTTTGAGGCGTGACGTCGAAGTCCAACTGCTGCATGGCCTTCGTCTTTTTCTCCGCTTTCAATGAATTCGGGCCCGGGCCCATTGAAACGCGGATGCGGTTGGTGACCATGACGCCGAAGAGACCTCCGTTGCTGCGCGCGTTGAGCATCACCTGGAAATGCCTGCCCGCCAGCTTCGGATCGTCGGGCACGGTCATGATCAGGTCGAAGAAGCCCAATCCCTTGGCGGGAATGCGCATGCGCTCGGGCATGGCCTTGAACCACGACAGGTCAGGCGCATGCTCATAATTCTCCGACAGCTCGGCCTTCATCGGCCGTGCGAACTCCACGATCACCTCGGTCTCCGCGTCGCCGCGATTCTCGATGCCGAAAGGAACTTTCGCCGCCTCCCTGAGGTTGTAGGTTCGCCCCGGCTGCACGCCCTCGAGGATGACGTCCCCAAAGCGCGCCCCCAGGCCGATCTTGGCCTCAACGGGCTCCACAAGGCCCAGGCCGAGCAGCGCCAGGGCCGCAGAGTGCAGCGTCATTCTTCCTATCGTTCTCATGGCAGCGGCGCGGCTCCTCCGAGCGTGATCGTGACTTCCTGCGCGTTGGTCACCGTAGTGGCCGGCGGCAGGTGGAACTTAAGCCACAGGTACGCCTTGCTCGCCGGCTCGTCGGTGGCATACGACGGTATGGCGTCCATCGACTTGTAGCCCGCTTCCGCCGACGTCAGCACATACTGCGTCACGCCCCCGGCCGTGCCCGCGTAGCCCACGCTATCGCCCAGCACGTCGCTGTTGTTGGCCCCGAACGACGTCCCGCTGAAGGCGCCAGCGCCCCCCGGCGAAGCCGCGATGCTCGTGTCCGTGAACACGCCCCAAGCCTGCAGGGCGTTCTGCTCCTTGTTCGACGTGTCCGGATCCAGCGTCCAGCCGCCCGCGATTTGCGTCACCACGCGTATGTCGGTGGTGGCAAACGTGCTTCCGACAGTCACCGTCGCCGGCTTGACCGTGAACGTGTCCTGGTCCAGGTCGACGAAACCCAGGTCCAACGACGAGTTGAACGTGTCGATGTCGATCCGGTACTGCGCGTTGGGCGTGATCGTGATCGTCAGAGAATCCGAGCTGACGAACACCGGCGCCGCCGAGGCTTTCCCCGCCCATCCCAGTCCGATGAGCAGGACCAGGCTTGCCAACCACCGTCTTGTTGTCGTTTTCATTGTCGTTTCCTTTTGCGTCATGTGTTACGGGTTCGGGTCGGGATCCGGATCCCGAACCGCACGAGCGAATATGCGTATCTCTTGCGCGTCGCCGGTGGATGTGACCACCGGCATCGCGATCTTGCTCCAAAGCGTGCGCGTCTCGCCCACGGGCACCTGCACGCAGGTGCCGCCGCCCATGGCGATGACCGTCGCGCCGCAAGGCGTCTCGGAGTCCGCCAGCCTGTCGTCTACGGCCTCGAAATCTCCGGGCAGGGGCTCCGCCGGGTTGATCACGCTCCACACCACGAAGCGGTCGACGCCCGGGGTCGTTCCGGGATGCCAAGGGCTGCCCGGGGTCACCGTGGTGACGCGGATGTAGTAGGTCTCCTTGACGTTGCCGGTGTTGGTCAGGACCGTCGAAGTGGTGATCAAGATGGTCGTATCGAGGTCCGTCATCCCGGGCACGGAAATCGTGCGCGTCGACATCTCCACGCCGAGCACCAAGGGCATCATGGTCGACACCGCCGTGGCGTAATTGACCGCTCCGGCGGAGTTGATCGAGCCGACGCGGAAGTAATACGTCACCTCGCCGCGCAAAGTGCCGACCGTCAAGGTGCTCAAAGCGACGTTGGGAGTTGAGGACGAGGTCCAGAGGAGGGAGAAGTCGGGGAGGGTGGAAACTTGCAAGTCATAGCCGGCCGCTGAGTTCGACGACGCCTCCGGAGGGGCCAGCGCGAAGGGCAGCCAGTTGATGATCATGCTGGTGACGTTGATCTGATAGACGTCGGTACCCGCCACGAGCTTCGACAATGTGGCCGAGGAGAGGACGGTCTCGGCGTAAATGGTCGTCGTGCCCCACAAGGAGCCGGCCCGCAAGTAATACGTGGTGTTGGGATCGAGCGTCTGCGGCGCGAGCCGAACGGCCTGGGACAGCGTCGCCGACGTGTGCAGGACGCCGCTGAAATTCGCCATCGTCGAAGCCTGCACGACGTAGCCGTCGGCGCCGACCGTCCCATATTGAACCGTGATGCTGGACAGACCCACGGCGTAAATGAACGGCAGGTCGGGCGGCAGCAAATCGCCCCAGTCCACGATCGAGAACGGGTCGTTCTCGTACGTGGGCCCTGTCTTGAGCCCCGCGTCGGAGCGCATCGTGATCGTCGAGGCCGTGTCCAGGAGCGAGGCGTTGACGTTGATCGCGATGTTGGCGTCGTTGAAGGCGACTTTGGAGAACGTGGAAATAAACGTGCCGCCGGCAAAGTGAATCGCCGTGGCTCCGGGCGTCAGACCGCCTGCGAACGTCAGGCTCGATATCGTCAAGGTCGCACCCGCCGCTTGGGTGGCGATCCAGACGCCGTATTGTCCCGAGCCGATGGTGTTCGAGTCGATGCGCAGAGTTCCGGCGTTGTTGGCATTCAACAGGATCGCCGAACCCAAGGTGCCCCCATAAAAAGCGCTGGTGGCGACGATGAGATCGGACCCCTGATAGCCCATCTCCAAGGCCGAGCCACCCGTGTTCGTCGCCACGAAAATGCTGCCGTAAATGTAGGTGTTGCTCGAGCCTGAAATGAACGCCGCCGTGGAGCCCCTGATGTAGGATGAGGAGATCGTGTTCGACGCGCTCCCCGTGATGTAGAGCCCCTGATACCCTGCCGCATCGCTCACGATCGTACTTTGGCTGATTGTGTTGTAAATCGCGCCGCCGCTAAGAGCGACCCCGGGACCCGCAAGGTTCTGCATGTAGGAGCCTGAGACCGTATTATTGGCGCTCGCTCCGCCAATGGTGAGTACCCGGCTTATACTATTGCTCACCATGGTGCTCAAGCTGATCGTGTTGAAGTCCGCGTTTCCGCTGAAAACAACTGCACCGCCCGAAAGGTTCCGCATGTAGGAGCCCGTCACCGTGTTGCTGTCGCTGTCAAAGATTATGAGCGCACGATAATTGGCATTATTGCTCACCATGGTGCTCTGGATCACGCTGTTGCGTACGCCGTATCTAATGTAAATTCCATCCGCCGACTGCACCGTCACGCTCGTATACTCCACCCTGCCCTGACTGCTGGACAGATAGATGCCCGCGGTCCATATATTGCCGCCAGAGTCCACATTCACGCTTGAGATCACGACATTCATCGATGACGCCCATATGCCCCAGCTCACCGGTGTCGTCGAGAGCACGTTGATATGAGCGATCGTCACGCTCGCGTTCTGAATCAAGAAAGCGGCCGTTGAGGCCGCCGGAGGATTGACCACGGGCGCGGAGCTGACAAAGCTCGGGTCCGACATGATCTTGAACTGGAAGTCGTTATTGGTAAAGCCCCGGACTTCAACGCGCTCGGTGTAGGTCTGCGTGTCGCGAATCACCACGCAGGTGTCGCCGCCCAGACTCGGCGCGCTGGTCCTCAGATAATCGATGGCCGGCTGGATGGCGAGGAACTCCCAGCCGCCGAGCTGGGACACGTTGACGCCGGCCGCGCAGCCCGCGGGAAGCTGGCTGACCCAGTACACCAAGCCAAAGAAGTCGTTCTCGTAAGCCGGGCCGCTCTTGGGGCCGGTGTAGCCGACCATCGTGATACGCGAGGCCGTGTCTAGCGCCGAGCCATTGACGTCGACGGCGATGTTGGCGTCGTTAAAGCCCACGCTCGCAAAGGTCGAGGTAAACGTGCCGCCCTCAAAGTGAATCGCGTTCGCACCCGCCGTCAGGCCGCCCGCGAAGGTCAGGCTGGTCACCGACAGGCTGAAAAGACCCGGGGTCTGGGTCGCGATGAATAGACCGTAAGAGCCGCCCACTATCGTGTTGCTGGATAGGGTCAAGTTTCCGGAATTGAAATCCTCCAGCCGAACGGCCGAGCCCGACACGCCGCCGCGCAAGGAGCTGCTCGACAGGGTGAGGTTGAGGCTCCCGCTGGACAGGTACAAGGCGTTGCCAATCGTATTGGTCGCGATCAAGACGCTGTCGCCGATGATCGTATCGGTCGAGCGGGAGATATACACCGCCGTGGAGCCTTGAACATAGCTCGACATGATGGTATTGGAGGACGAACCGTGAATAAAGAGGGCGGCGTAGGCTTGCGCGTTGCTCGTTACCGTGCTCCAGCTGATTGTATTGCGGGTGGCTCCGCTGCTAAGCCACGCCCCATACTGAGCGCCAACGATAAAGCTGCCTGTTACCGTGTTGGAAGAGGCGGCTTCGATATACAGTCCATGATTGAGGCGGGCGACCATCGTGCTCTGGCTGATAAGATTGGAATCGGCTCCGGTATAGATGAGCGCCCCGTATAAGTCTCCCTCCATGTAGCTTTGCGTTATCGAGTTGAAATCAGCGAGCGTGGCCGTGAAGCCCTGCCACCCGCCTCCGATCATCGTGCTCATGCTGATGGTGTTGTATCGTGTACCGTTGGTAAAAACAAGGCCCCGAAGTCCTCCCTGCATAAAGCTTTGAGTCACTGTGTTTGAAGAGGCGCCTCCGAGGTTCAAACCGTCGGTCGTGCCGCCGATCATCGTGCTTTGGACGATCGAGTTATGGGACGACCCGGCATACAATACGGCGCCGTATCGCCCTCCCCACAAATAGCTGGCCGTCACGCTGTTCGTATCCGAATCCAAAGCGTACAGCCCGCTGCCATTGAGATGGCTATTGCTCGCGAAGAGAACATGGAAAGAGTTATTGCCGCCAAAATGAAGGTAGGCGGCATACATCCCCGCTGAGTTGTTGATGGCCGTGCTAAAAGAGACCCTGCTCATGGTAGACCCAGACAGCCAGAAGCCATACGCATTTCCCACGGTCACCGAGCTATAGCTGACCGCCGTCCAAGAGCTGATGCGCATGCCCGCCTGCGTGATCTTGCCGCCGGCGTCCACATTCACGCTCGAGATCGTCACGTAGTCCGAGGAGGCGTACACGCCGTACGACACGCTGTTGGTGCTGATCACCGAGACGTTCAAGATCGTCACGCTCGTATTCTGAACGTAGAAGCCCGCCGTCGAGAAGGCGGGGGGATTGACCACGGGCGCTGAGCTCACAAAGCTCGGGTCCGACAGGATCTTGAACTGGAAATCGTTATTGGTGAAGCCCCGGACTTCGACGCGCTCGGAGTAGGTTTGCGTGTCGCGAATGACCACGCAGGTGTCGCCGCCCAGGCTTGGCGCGCTGGTCCTCAAATAATCGATAGCGGGCTGGATGGCCGTGAACTCCCAACCGCCCAGCTGGGACACGTTGACGCCGGCCGCGCAGCCCGCGGGCAGCTGGCTGACCCAGTACACCAAGCCAAAGAAGTCGTTCTCGTAGGCCGGGCCGCTCTTGGGGCCGGTGTAGCCGGTCATCGTGATGCGAGACGCGGTGTTAAGCGCCGAGCCGTTGACGTCAACGGCGATGTTGGCGTCGTTGAAGCCCACGGTCGCAAAAGTCGAGGTGAACGTGCCGCCGGCGAAGTGGATCGCGGTGGCTCCGGCCGTCAGGCCGCCCGCGAAGGTCAAACTGGTGATGGACACATTCCCGTCGCAGGCCCCGCACGTCATCGTGGCGACGACCACGCCCCAGCGGCCGCCGGTGATCGTGTTGCTCGTCAAGGTGATGCTGCCAAGGTTGTCGGGATCCATGAACAGCCCCGCGCCGTTGACGCCGCCTCTTAATGTGCTGCTTGTCACGTTTAGTTTCATGCTGCCGACGGTCAGCCACAGGGCATGCCTGACGGTATTTGTCGCGATCATCACGCTGCCGCCGATGACGGTCGACGACGACCCATCGAGGTAAACGGCCGTCGGGCCTTGGATATAACTGTCGACTACGGTGTTGGAAGATGATTGGCGAATATAGAGGCCATCGTAGCCTGAGCTGGAACCTAAGGACGTGATCGTGCTGAGGCGGACAATGTTGTAATTGGCTGACCATTGGATAAACATGCCGCTGCCCGCCTGACCGGTCATGAGGCAACCTTGCACGGTGTTCGACGACGCGCCTGAGATAAGGAATCCGGCATATCCAGTCGCGGCGCTGACCATCGTGCTTTGGCTGATCGTGTTGTAGACCGCGCCGCTCACGATGCCCGCCCCGTGGCCGCCCAGATTGACGAGGTAGCTGCCGACGATGGTGTTCGATGAAGCATTATTGACGTTCAAGGCGTAATAATTAGGCGAGTTTATGCTCATTGTGCTGAGTGAGATCGTGTTGTTCTTTGCATTCGCGCTGATGCCGAGCGCGGCACCGGACGAATTCGAGATCACACTGCCGATCACCTGATTCCACGACGCGTTGCTCGTGATCGTGAGGGCCGCGACACCATCATTGCTCGCCACCACGCTTTGGCTGATCGTGTTGTAGCCGCCGCCGGTGATTTTCGCGGCGACGCCCGCCGGGTTGGAGGCCAATAGGACGCTGAAGGTGTTGGACGAGGCCCCGTTGACGAATAAGGCATTGACGGCCGTGCCGCTGGTCACGGAGTTGGTGTAGGTCACGTTGTTAAAGGTGCCGTCGACGACAATGCCGTGCGCCGCGAACACCGTCACGCTGGAATAAGAGACCGCCGTCCAAGAACTGATGCGCAATCCCGCCTGGGTGATGTTGCCGCCCGCGTCCACGTTCACGCTTGAGATCGTCACGTACGCCGAAGACGCGTACACGCCGTACGACACGCTGTTGGTGCTGATCACCGAGACGTTCAAGATCGTCACGCTCGTATTCTGAACGTAGAAGCCCGCCGTCGAGAAGGCGGGGGGATTGACCACGGGTGCTGAGCTCACAAAGCTCGGGTCCGACATGATCTTGAACTGGAAGTCGTTGTTGGTGAATCCCCGGACTTCAACGCGCTCGGAGTAAGTCTGCGTGTCGCGAATCACCACGCAGGTGTCGCCGCCCAGGCTCGGGGCGCTGGTCCGCAGATAATCGATGGCGGGCTGGATGGCGAGGAACTCCCAGCCGCCGAGCTGGGACACGTTGACGCCCGCCGCGCAGCCCGCGGGCAGCTGCGCGGCCCAGTACACCAGCGAATTGGGGTCGTTTTCGAAGGCTGGGCCGCCCTTGGGGCCGGTGTAGCCGGTCATCGTGATGCGAGACGCGGTGTCGAGCGCCGAGCCGTTGACGTCGACGGCGATGTTGGAGTCGTCAAAGCCGACGGTCGTAAACGTCGAGGCGAACGTGCCGCCGTCAAAGTGAATCGCCGTGGCCCCAGCCGTCAAGCCGCCCGAGAAGGTCAAGCTGGTGATGGACACGTTTCCATCGCAAGCCCCGCAGGTCATGGTGGCGATCCTCACGCCCCAGAGGCCGCCGCCGATCGTGTTGTTGTTGAGCGTGACAAAACCGGAGTTGCCTGGTTCCATCCAAACAGCCGCTCCTTGCGGCCCCGCCCGTAACGAGTTGCCGGTGAGCAAAAGATTTCCGCTGCCGACGGCCAACACGAGGGCGGAGCCGGTCGTGTTGGTGGCCACAAACACCGTGCCTGTGATCACCGTGCCCGTGGAACCGTTGATATACGCCGCCGTCGAACCCTGAACATACGAGTTCAATATGGTGTTCGAAGAGGCTTGGTTGGAATAGAGGCCCGTATTCGTCGAGCCCGCGCTGATCATCGTGCTGAGGCTGATGGTGTTGTAATCCGCGGAAATGGATAGATAGACTCCCCAACCGTTGACGCTCTCCATGCGGCTTTGCGTCACGGTATTGGAATCGCCCATGAAAACAAAAAGCCCTTGAGAAGAAACGCCGATCATCGTACTGAGGCTGATGACGTTAGAGTTGGAAGCGGCGTCCCACTGCGCCCCGCGAAAACCGCCCCACATGTAGCTCCGAGTGGCCGTGTTCGAGGAGGAACCATTGTGATACAGTCCCGTCCACGCTCGACCGATCGAACTGCTGAGGCTGATGGCGTTGTAGTCCGAACCTTGAACCAGGACGGTGCCGCTGCTGCCGCCCCAAACATAGCTCTGCGTGATCGTGTTGGTGTCGGAACCCTTGAGGTAAAACCCGCGGCCCGAGTTATGGCTGTTGCTCGCGAAAATAACCGAGAAAGCGTTATTCTTGGCACTGTCGAGATAGAAGGCATGATTATCCGCTGAGTTGTTAACGGCGGTGCTGTAGCTGACCGACGACATCGTTGAGCCGTTAAGCCAGAAGCCATGCGAGTCGCCCACGGTCACCGAGCTATTGCTGACCGTTGTCCATGAGCTGATGCGCAGGCCCGCCTGGGTGATATTGCCGCCGGCGTCCACGTTCACGCTCGAGATCGTCACGTAGTTCGAGG
>ERZ1292633.696-Hain-H41-02um-R1-696-length-37933-cov-5_pt1 | contig 37933 bp, 41 predicted proteins | sample MGYA00564406_ERZ1292633 | MGnify/ENA primary metagenome ERZ1292633 (study PRJEB36523, sample SAMEA6512639) | groundwater metagenome | collected 2019-01-08 | study: AquaDiva: Metagenomics assemblies of 32 groundwater samples
TGGTCGGGGGTGGGTGTGTCTAGGTACCCGGTTATGGTACAAAGAGCCTTGGAATATAGCAAAAAAATGGGGATTTGTCAATCGTTGGCAAGGGCTGTGTCATAGGCTGGTTGACCAATTTGAGCCAATATCCTATACTTCCGATCGAACCTTAGGCTCTATTCTGAAGTCGCAGTGCGTCGAAATACGTACTCCGGCGGCTTAGAACGGGCCGATTTACTCAAATTTGTGGACTGCAGGAAAACAGATGTATTTTCGTTGAACGGGCTGTTGAGCTCGTGAGACGTAGGGATATCTACGTCGAAGCGAGTCAACGGGTGCCCGTGAAGCGAAAAGACACTGTTTTACAAAGTCCAACATTCTATGGCTCATAAGAAAGCCACTGGCTCGACAGGTCTCGGCCGCGATTCCGTTTCCAAACGCCTTGGCACCAAAATCGGCGATGGACAGAAAGCGGGAGCCGGCGAAATCATTGTCCGCCAACGTGGCACCAAAATTCATCCTGGTAAGAACGTCAAACGCGGCGGCGACGACACCCTTTACGCCAACGTGGCAGGGATCGTCAAATTTACCAAAAAGATCATGCCGAATTTCACAGGTGTTCTCAAAAAGCGCACGTTTGCAAACGTAGTACCTTGGGCTAAATAGGCCACCAACGAGGAGAGATGCAAGTCTCTCCTTTTGGTTGTATAATGATCTCGTTATGAAGGAACAGGTTGAAAAATGGCTGGCCTATATGCGCCCGGCCTTTCAACGCCACAAAGGCGACATCGCATTGGTCGATGTCGATGAGGCGAGTGGTATTGTTCGTGTTCGCCTCGAAGGAGCCTGCAAAGGTTGTGAAATGTCCATGATCACTATGAAGGCCGGCGTTGAGGCGACGCTGGTTGCCGAAGTGCCTGGGGTTAAAGAAGTCATCGCTATAAGCGACGAAGTTCATGCGATTGTTTAAACGCGCGCAACGTATTTCTTTCAGTAGGGAAGCGTGGGGCCATCCCTTTTTTCTCTGGGTTGTTGTCGTTTCTTTGGTGTTGATTATAGGCATGGTAGTTCTGGCTCTTTGGAAGATCATGCCGATCGGCTTGCAACAAGGGATCATTTCTCTGCATTATAACGTCTACTTTGGCGTGGACTTGCTGGGGCGCTGGTTTAGGATTTTTGATTTGCCGGTCTTTGGTTTAATTTTGCTCGTCGCCAATATGTTTTTCGCCAGGCTGCTCTGGTCAAAGGAACGTCTGTTGAGTTTCTTCTTTGCCGTGACGGCTTTGCTGTTGGAGATTGTTCTCTTTGCGGCCATGGTGCTGATCACGTTGTTAAATTTGTAAATTATGTTAGAAACCGTGGCCGCGCTCAAAATCATTATCATCACGACGTTTTCCTTTGCTTTGGCCATGGCTTGGACGCCACTCTTGTTAAAAATTCTCTACAAGTACAAACTCGGTAAATCCATTCGTGACGCCAAAAGCGCGCCGATCATGGCCAAATTGCACGCCAAAAAAGCTGGCACACCAACGATGGGTGGCGTATTGATTTGGGGATCGGTTTTAGCCATTGCCGTGCTTTTTCTTTTAGCCCAGGAGTTTTTGCCTAATAGTTACCTAGCTTCGCTTAATTTCATCACCCGCTCGCAAACCTTGTTGCCGTTCGGCGCCTTCATTGCTTCTGCTTTGGTCGGTTTGATTGACGACTATTTCAATGTCAAAAAGATCGGGCCGCATGGCGGCGGGATGCGCACGCGCTATCGCTTGCTCCTCTACGCAGTTATCGCCGCGGTTGGCGCGTGGTGGTTTTATTATAAATTGGGTTGGGACACTTTTCATGTGCCGTTCATCGGCGACGTTATGCTCGGCTGGTGGTATGTGCCGGTGTTCATCGCGGTGATTGTTGGCACTTCGTTCTCCGTTAATCAGACTGATGGACTCGATGGCTTAGCTGGCGGCACCTTGTTGACTTCCTTTGGTGCTTTTGCCGCCATCGCTTTTTTGCAAGGCCGTTTTGACTTGGCCGCGTTGAGCGGGGCAATCATTGGCGCTTTGTTGGCCTTTTTGTGGTTCAACATCAACCCGGCCAAATTTTTCATGGGCGACACCGGAGCGATGTCGCTGGGAGTCACGCTCGGCATCATGGCCATGTTCACCAATCAACCGTTGTTGTTGCCGATCATCGGTATTATTTTTGTCATCGAAGCCGTCTCTACCATCATCCAGCTGGCCTCTAAAAAAATTCGCAAGAAAAAAGTTTTTCTCTCTTCACCGATTCACCACCACCTGGAAGCGAGCGGTTGGGCTGAACAAACCATTGTGATGCGCTTTTGGGTGATCTCGATTATTGCCGGCGGGCTTGGACTGATCTTGGCGCTACTCGACATGGCACGGACATAAACCGAATGCAATCCAAATCTTCCACTTTCGATCTCCCTTTTCTCCTCATCACAATGGGCTTGGTTTTGTTTGGTCTGATTATGCTTTCTTCCGCCTCGGGGCCAACGGGTTACGAAAATTTCGGCGATAGTTATTACTTTGTTAAACATCAAATCCTTTTTGGTTTGATTCCCGGCTTGATTGGTCTCCTCTGGTTCGCGCGCACTCCTTGTCAGCAGATCAAGCGTTACGCTTTTCCGTTGTTGCTTGTTTCTATTTTGCTCTTGTTGGTTGTGTTCATTCCGGGGGTTGGATTTGGGTCTTCGAATAGCTGGATTCGTTTCGGCGGTTTATTCTCGGTTCAACCGGCCGAGATCGTCAAGTTGACGTTTTTATTTTATTTGGCCGCTTGGTTGGAGAAGCGGCAGACGTCGATCAAAAATTCTGACGGCTTGATGCCGTTTATTATCGTTTTGAGCGTGGTTCTCGGGCTGATCGCCCTTCAGCCGGACATCGGCACCATGACCATCATCGCGGCTATGGCGTTTATTGTTTATTTTGTGGCCGGGGCTCCGCTTATTTTTTTGGGAGGCATCGGTGGGTTTGGATTTTTAGTTTTTTTCCTGTTGATTAAACTGGCCCCTTATCGCGCCGCCCGCTTCACGACATTTTTGCATCCGGAACTTGATCCTCAAGGGATCGGTTATCACATCAACCAAGCGCTCTTGGCGATCGGCTCTGGCGGATTTTTTGGTCTTGGCTATGGCTTGTCCCGACAGAAGTTTGCTTACTTGCCAGAGGTTGTTGGTGATTCCATCTTCGCGGTCATTGCCGAAGAGATGGGCTTCGTCATCGCCGTAGGACTGCTGGCCTTGTTCGTGGCATTTGTTTGGCGTGGACTTAAAATCGCCGCCGCTTCTGCGGATTCCTACAGCAAGTATTTGTGCGTCGGCATAATTTCGTGGATTGCCATCCAAGCTTTTGTCAATATCGGTTCCATGACTTCCATTTTGCCGATGACCGGCGTCACCTTGCCGTTTGTCAGCTATGGCGGAACGTCGCTGGCAGTGGGTTTGTGCGGAGTGGGAGTGATTTTGAGCGTGTCAAGGCATTTAAAGAAAGAAGTATGAAAATAATGATGACCGGCGGCGGTACGTTGGGACCGGTCACGCCGCTCCTGGCAGTGATCGAGGCTTGGCGTCGGCAAGATCCGACGGCGTTATTCGTTTGGGTAGGAACAAAAAGCGGTCATGAACGCGATGTGATTGCCAAGCAACTGATCCCGTTTCATGGCCTGCGCGCGCCGAAACTTGATCGCCACGCTCCGCTTAAATGGGCTTTGATTCCGTTTCAGCTTTTGTGGGCGATGAAGATTGCCGTTGATCTTATTCGTCTGGAGCGGCCAGATGTAGTTGTGACGGCCGGCGGCTATGTCAGCTTGCCGCTTGTTTGGACAGCGCGCTTGTTGGGGATTCCGGTTTGGGTGCATCAACAAGACGTCCGCGCTGGTTTGGCCAATTTGTTGATGGCGCCGGCGGCCAGTAAAGTCTCGGTGGCTTGGATAAAAACCATGCGCAAATTTCCTGCCAGCAAAACAATCCACGTTGGCAATCCAGTTCGGCCATCCATTAGCGGCGGATCGAGAGTCAAAGCGGTCGCGCGTTTTGGACTAGATTTGCTAAAACCGACAGTGCTCATTCTTGGCGGCGGGACAGGATCAATGTGGCTGAACGAGACGATCGCGCGTTTAGCGCCCGACCTCGTTCACCGAGCGAATATTTTACATCTGACTGGAAAAGGGAAACGCTCGCCAGCGGACGAGGTGGCTGGGTACACCGTAGTTGATCTCATCGTCGACGGCATGGCTGACGTCTACGCCCTGGCTGACGTCGTCGTTTGTCGTGCTGGCATGGGCACCATCTCTGAACTTTCCGCCTTGCGCAAACCAGCGATCATTATTCCTATTCCAGCCTCGCATCAAGAAGACAACACCGCGGTTTTGGCTGAACTGGACGCGGCAGTGATCATGGATCAGCCGGCCACTACGCCGCAAATTCTTTTGCAGACAATCAATGGTTTGCTTGATGACGAAGATAGTCGTCATAAACTTGGCCTCCGTTTGCGTGCCGCCTTGCCCACCGACGGAGTGGCGGAACGATTGGCGCGTTTGATCCAAAGTCTGGTAAAACAATAAACCCTCACCAAAGTGAAGGAGTATTATTGTGGATCCCTGGTGCGCTGGGTGGGGATCGGACCCACGACCTTGGGCTTAAAAGGCCCCTGCTCTACCACTGAGCTACCAGCGCATGCGGCGTAAGTTATCAGCTTTTATCTCATTTAGCAAGATTGTGGCACTCAAACATTTAGCAATAATTTTAGACGGCAATCGGCGTTGGGCTAAAGCGCGCGGTTTGCCGACTTTTGAAGGCCACCGTCGCGGTTACGACAAAGTCAAGACGATCGGCTTGGCCGCCTTGGAACGAGGGGTGAAGTTTTTTACGGTCTTCGCTTTTTCTACGGAAAATTGGAAGCGCTCGACGGAAGAGGTTGCTTACTTGATGGATTTGATTCACTTGGCGCTGACTAGTGAAATGGATTTTTACATGAAGCACGACATTCGTTTGCGCGTTATCGGTCGGCGGGCGGAGTTGTCTGACAGGTTGGTCAAAGCGATCGACGAAGCTGAAGCCAAGACGGCTGGCAACATCGCCGGCCAAGTCAACTTATGCATCAACTACGGCGGACGAGCGGAGATTGTCGAGGCGGTTAAATTGCTCGCCGCCGATGGCGTCTCTGCCGACGAAGTCACAGAGGAGTTAATCGCGTCAAAACTTTGGACGCGCGGCATTCCCGATCCCGATCTCATCATCCGCACCTCCGGCGAACAACGTTTGTCTGGATTTTTGACTTGGTCGGGAGTTTATAGCGAGCTTTTATTCATCGACAAACATTGGCCCGACTTCGATCCATCCGACCTTGATGCCGCCATCGCCGAGTTTGATCGTCGTGGCCGCAGATTTGGGAAATAATTTTAATAACTTTAGCCGTCCACAGGGGACGGCTAAAAGAGTTTCGTCTACGAGGAGGCGGGGCGTTCTTTTGGCTTGAAGTAGTAGAGGATTAGAGCCAGGACGACCAACAGTCCGCCAGCGGCGAGCCAGACCGTGGAGATCGTCGGCGGAGTGTCGGGGCGACTACGCGTGAAGAGGCTCATCCCGAAGAGGACGATCATCATTCCGCCTTCGCCGGTCAATGACTGCAGAGAGCCATAGGTCGCGCGGTGTCGACTGTCAACGTGATGCTGGGTGTAGCTCGACAGAAGCGGTCCAAAGGCGGCGCGTCCGATTTCGTAGATGACGACTACCGCTACGGTGGGAATGAGGCTTGGCATCTGTCCGGCCAGCGCCAAGCCGACGCCAGCGACGACAAGCGAGACGACCATCGCCCGCGCTTCTTTGCCAGCCGAGATCGAGGCACGGCGCACGGCAAATCCAGCCAAAGCGAAGGAGAGGTAGATGGGCGCCCACAGGAAGCCGAGGCTGGCCAGTGGAACCCACTGCAGGAAGTACGGCGTCCACAAGTGGTTGAAGGCTACCACCAAAGCGAAGATGATGTTGACGGCCACCGACCAGCGCAGAGCCGCGTTGTCCTTCATCGCTTTGAGGCTAAGTCGCAGAGCTTCGAACTCACTGACTTTGACAGGCGCCTCGCCGTCGCCGTTCATGTAGCGGCAGACCACAAAGAGGGCCAGAAGAGCGAAAGCGGCGCTGGCGATCCAGACGCTTGACAAGCCGAAAGTCGCGGCCATCCACGAGCCGACAATCGCCATCGGCAAAGAGACGGCGCCGCGGACGATCGTGGCGTTGGCGAAGACCTTGCCTTTTTCCGCTCCGCGGTCGTGTTTCAGGAGCGCGTCGACAATCCAGGCATCCTGGATGCCGGAGAGGAAGGTGTAGCCAATGCCGTCGATGATTTCACTGGCGAGCGCTTCACCGAAGTCGTCGGCAAAGAAGCGGATGGTCATGCCGATGGCAGGCAGGATGAAGCCGATGCGCAGAGACCAGGCCCGCGAACGAGCGTCGGCCAGCATGCCGGTGGGGATTTCGAAGAGGACAATGGCTAGCCAAAAGCAGGTGTTAATGAGCATTACCTGCGAGAGGCTAAGTCCAAGCGACAGCAACCACGGCACGTAGGTGGCGGCTGACAGCGAGAACATAGCCGCGTGGCAGGCGGTGTAGAGGAAGTAGGCGCGTGACGGGGACATAAGCCTCCTTTTACAAAAACGACCCGGGTTGGATTCCCAGGCCGATGGAATTCTGATTGAGAAAAATCAGGGTTCAAGCGGCATGGAAATCACAAAGCTGTCCGTCACGATCGACGGAGAGGATTGGATATTCCATATGCTTGAATTGATGTTTCATACTTTTCAACAGTAGCACAAGTGCTGGAAGATGGTCAAGAATTGAGGTAAGATAAGCCTATTATGAATATTGCGTTTATTGGGCAAAAGGGGATTGGGATGATGGAGCGGGGCGGCGGGATTGAAAAGCACGTCACCGAAATCGCCACGCGACTCGTTAAAAAAGGCCATCAAGTGACGGTCTACGCTCGTCGTCGTTACTGTCCAACCCATCCGCTTTATCAAGGCGTTCGTTTGGTTTGTTTGCCAACGATTTATCGCAAAAACTTGGAAGCTATTTTGCATACTTTGTTTTCCACGCTCCATGCTTTGACTCAGCCGTACGACGTCATTCATTTCCACGGAGTTGGACCGGCCACTCTGGCCTGGATTCCTCGCCTTTGCAAACCGCGCGCTAAAGTCGTCGTCACTTTTCACTCCCAAGATCGCTTTCATCAAAAGTGGAGTTGGATCGCCAAAACCTATTTGCATTTTGGCGAATGGTCGGCGGTGCGTTTTCCTCACGCCTGCATCACAGTCTCTCACACTCTGCAAGTGTTACTGCGACAGACTTATCACACTCAAGTGATTTTTATTCCCAACGGGGCCGAAGTCCACGACGGCATCGGCGTTGCCAGTTTGTCGAAATTTGGCCTTGAACTTGATAAGTATATTTTGAACGTCGGGCGGATCGTGCCGCAGAAAGGATTGCATCACTTGATCGAAGCTTACAAACAATTGTCGACTAACAAAAAATTGGTCATCGTTGGAGCGCCAAGTTTTTCCGAGCGTTATTTTGCCGAATTGAAACGCCTGGCTGGCAGTTATCCTGGCATTTTGTTTCTTGGCCAAGTGGTCGACCGTCCGCTGATCGAGCTCTATGCTCATGCCTACGTCTACGTCCAACCTTCCGAGTCTGAAGGACTGCCTTTGACAGTGCTCGAAGCGATGTCGTGCGGCACCGCGGTGTTGGTTTCCGATATTCCCGAGAACGTTGAAGCGATCAACAACACCGGTTTCACTTTTGCCAATCGCGACGTTCCGGATTTAGTCGTCCAACTCGACAAACTTCTCCATCATCCGCAAGAGGTGACGGCGATGGGAGAGCGTGGGAAGGAGATGGTCAAGCGTTTCTTTAACTGGGACGTCATTACTGATAGAGTAGAAGAAGTTTATGTCTCACTTAGACACTAAGGATTTTCCAAATTGGTTTTTTCGATTCGATGAACTCGACTTATTAGAGTTGCAGTATGAAGCGCTTTATGACGAACGCGATCAGGCTGATCGCGAAGAGCGCGCGATTAAGGATAAAGTGCTCTCTGAACAGGAACAATGGGAGGAGAAAACCCAGGAAGAATTGGAACGCTTGCTTGGCGACACCGAACTTGAAGGGGAGTGCCCATTTCATCACCACGACGATGAAGCAACGATTGATGAATTATTATACTCGTCGATCGGCGATGATCCTTTGACCGCGGAGGCTTATACTTATGTGCGCTCTTTGGTTGATTGGGCGTTGTGTCAGAAGGCGACCGCGGCGCATTTCGAACACCTTTTTCGTCTGCGAGCTAACGCCACGCTGGTCCCGGCCAAGTTAGCCTTTGCCGCGGCTGAAGAGCATTGTGGAGATGGGGCGTCGTTATTGATCGCTGAAAAAGAGTTAGACGCAGCTTATACCTATTTGTCTTGGATGCTTTCTTCGGTTGAAGCTCTAAGCAAAGAAGAGGTGATGACACAGGCTGAAGCGAGCGCTTTTTTAAATCAGGGCGAGCGACTGCTCACGCGGATTGTGGCTAAGCGCGATCATTTACGCGCGGTTTTAAAGTTTCATCGTTTGTGAATCGCGTCGCGGCCATTGTGCCAGCCTTTAATGAAGAGCCGACCATTGCCAAGGTGGTCGCCGTTTTGCGATCTTCGTCGCTGGTCGATGAAGTCATTGTCGTCTCTGACGGCTCAACAGACGGCACCAGCGCCGCGGCGAGTGCCGCAGGGGCCACGGTCTACGATTTGGAGCGCAAAGGCGGCAAAGGCAACGCCATGCTTCACGCCTTGACGCGCACTGATGCCCAGGTGATTCTTTTTTGTGACGCTGATCTCAAAGGGTTTACCCTTGACCATGTGGGACGGCTTTTAGAGCCGGTCTTGAACGGCGGTCGGGTGATGAATGTCGGGCTACGTGATCGGGGGACGATCATCAATAGGTTCAGTCAATTTTTGCCTTTGATTGGCGGCGAGCGAGCGATCCTGCGTCGAATCGTCGAGGCGGTGCCGCCTCAATATCTTTCCGGATTTATGGTAGAATCAGCCCTGAACTATTATTGCCGCTACCGCCGCATGCCCTACGGCAGTGTACTTTTGCGCGGTCTCTCTATCCGTCGTAAGTACGAAAAAGTTGGGTGGAAAGAAGGACTCAAGCAGTACAGAAGAATGATCACCCAGGTCGTCAAAGCGATGCTTCTCGTTCGTTGGGCGCATCTATGGGGGAAATTTTAAGATTTAGTTTTATGGCCATTAATACGATAGACGACTTTAAGGACGCGGTGGTGACGGTGATGGGACTCGGTCGCTTCAAGCAAGGAAGCGGCGTGGGGGCCACCAAGTGGCTGATGCGTCATGGAGCGCAGACGATCATCACTGACTTGAAAAACGAAGAGGATTTGCAAGAGTCGATCGCGGAAGTGATGCGATGGTACGAAAAGTGTCGCCAAGATTTTCCTGATCGGGAGATTTATCATCCGTTGTTTGTGCTCGGCGAGCATCGCGAGGAAGACTTCACCGACGTCCAGGCGGTCATGCAAAATCCAGACGTCCCGCGCGAAGATCGCTTCGTGGCTTTGGCGCGACAAAACAACGTCCCAATTTTTTCCGATGTTAGTTTGTTTTTTAGGTTTTGTCCGCAGGCGATCACGGCCGTGACCGGCACGCGCGGTAAAACCACCACCACCACGCTGATCGGCGAGATTTACAAAGCTCATGATCCACGGGCGGTGATGGCCGGCAACATCAAAGTCTCACCGCTGGAATCGCTTGACGAGATTTTGGCCGACGCTTCGCCGCGCCCGATCGTGCTCGAACTTTCTTCAACTTTGATAGATAGCCTGGACGTAGGGGCCGGGTTCCCCGGCCCGAGCAAACACAGTCCAGAGATCGTCGTCATGACTAACGTCTTTCCTGATCACTTGAATCGCTACAAGAGTTTTGACGATTATAAACACTCCAAAGAGCAACTGCTGACTATGCAATCGGCCGAGCAGGTAGCCATTTTGAATGCCGACGTGCCAGATGTCGTGGCCATGGCCAGTCGAGCGCTTGCTAAAATTTATTGGTTCACTAAGGGCACGGATTTAAAAAACGCCGGCGGGACATTGGTGCAAGATGGAGCGATTGTTTTTCGGCAGAGCGGCAAGGACGAAGTCATTATCAAACTCGACGAGATTGCTTTGGAAGGGGAGCACAACTTGGAAAATATTTTGGCCGCGGTTTGTGCGACAAAGCTGGCGGGAGTGTCGACGGATAAGATTGTCGGCGTGCTGAAGACTTTTAAGGGCGTGCCGGATCGACAAGAAGTTTTGCGTGAAGTCAACGGCGTGACTTATGTCAATGACACCACGGCGACCAGTCCTGATGGAGCGATGGCCGCGCTCAAGCGATTCGGTCAAAAAGGCAAAATTGTTTTGCTGGCTGGCGGAGCGTCAAAAAATTTACCGTTTGAGGCTTTTGGCAAAATGATTCAGGCGACTTGTAAGTATGTGGTGCTGTTTGAAGGCACGGCCACTGATGATTTAGCGCAGGCGATTGGCACCAGTCTGCCGTCGACGCGGGTTAAATCGATGAAGGAAGCAATGCAAGCGGCTTCGAGCGTGGCGCAAAAAGGAGAGATCGTTTTACTCTCTCCCGGCACTGCCAGCTTCGGCATTTTCAAAAATGAATTCGACCGCGGGGATCAGTTTAAAGCCGAAGTGGCCAAGTTGTAATCAATGTCAAATAATTTCTGCAAGCAAACGACCACCCCGAGAGATGGCCGCCGCGTGAGCGAGCCTAGGGTGGTCGCGAAGATGGACTAGAAGCGCAGGCGGTGCCAGGGAGATTCTTCGGACATTTGTACGCCGATGAGCTCGACCTGTTCCGTATGTTGCAGAATGCGGACGCCAGAGAAGCGGAAGCCCACGAAGTGGGTCGGTGCTCCGCGCAGATGGAGGGCACAGCCGTCGATGTGGGCCATTTTGTAGACGGCCAGCGTCGTCTTGTTCCAGGCCCCGACGCGTTCGAGGGTGGCAAGAGCGATCCGGCAGGTGCACTCGGCGCGCAGAATGGTCTGCCGACGCCGCACCCAGTCGAGCTCGACTTCCAACCGCACCCATTGGGTCATCCACTGCGAGTAGAAGAATACCTGCTCATCATGGGTCACGAGCGGCACCACACGTTCGACTGGGTGTGGCAGAGCTGGTGCGGAGTCGAAGCGCCACGGCTGGGCGCGCTGGTTAGGTTGGCTTGGCACCAGCTTGAAGGCGATGATGTCGCCGATGACAGGTTGGCGTCCGGGGCACTTGTCTGGACGCGGGTCGCGGTCGTCTGTGTGAAAGAAGACTTCCGCCTTGAGCTCTTCGCTCCAGGCGAAACCGTAGCCTCCCACGTTGTTGAATCGGCGAACGACGCCTTGGAAGGCGGTCTTGGCGGCCACGGGACGGTACATATTCATTGGTGCTCCAGAGGGACAGGGACGAGTGATGGTAGCTAATCGATCCGGCGTTGTCAATGGCAATTTAGTGCCCGGAACATAGAACCGTGGACCAAAACAGCTACCAAAAATCGTCAATTTCTGGTAGATTGAAGGCGCTATGATCAAAGCGTTTGTGCGACGGCTGACGCCGTGGCCAATCATCAGCTTCTATCACCGTCTGCTCGCCGAGCTGGCGGCTGTTGTTTATGGTCATCCGTCGGAGAAGCTGATTGTAATCGGCGTGACCGGCACCAACGGCAAGTCCACGACGACGTCATTTATCGGACAAATCCTTGAGCACGCCGGGCATCGCGTTGGTTGGACGTCGACGGCAACGATCAAAGTGGCTGACAAAGAGTGGCCGAACGATCGCAAGATGACGATGTTGGGGCGGTTTCAGTTGCAAAAATTGTTGAAAGAGATGGTTGGCGCCGGGTGCGAGTACGCGATTATTGAAACGTCGTCGCAGGGGATCGTTCAGCATCGCCACGTTGGGATCAATTACGACGTGGTCGTGTTTACGAACCTCACTCCAGAGCACATTGAATCGCACGGCGGGTTTGGAAATTACAAACAAGCCAAGCTCGAGCTTTTTAAGCATTTTTCCCGCCGCCGTCACAAGGTCAATCCGTCTCTAAAAGACGGATTGGGGCTTATTCCAAAAGTCATGGTAGTTAACGGTGGTGATCCGCACGCCAAGGATTTTTTGGCTTGCGAGGCGGATCGCAAGATTGCTTTTGAGGTTGATGAGAATCTTCAGTTGACCGAGAGCGGCGCGTCGTTTATGGCCTTGGGAGTGGAGATGGATTTGCCGATCCCTGGTCGATTTAACGTGGAGAACGCGCTAGCCGCCGTTTCGGTCGCAATGGCGCTGGATGTTCCGATTCCAATTATCAAGGACGCGGTTGTTCATCTGCGCAGCGTGCCAGGGCGTTTCGAACGCATCGATGAAGGTCAAACGTTCACTGTAATTGTTGACTACGCCTATGAGCCCGCGGCGTTGCAAAAAATTTTCGATGCTGTTTTAGCCGTTCCCGGGGGACGGCTAATTCACGTCCTTGGGGGTTGTGCTGGCGGTCGCGACGTCGCTCGTCGTGGAATTATGGGGCGGATGTCTGGCAATACCGCGGACATCTGCGTCGTTACCAACGAGGATCCTTATGACGAAGATCCGATGCAAATCATCCACCAAGTCGCTGACGGCGCGCGCGAGACAGGGAAAAAAGACGACCAGGATTTATTTATCGTGGCTGATCGGGCAGAGGCGATCAAAAAAGCGATTGCTATGGCGCGTCCCCACGACGTCGTACTGATTACTGGCAAGGGCAGTGAGCCAGTGATGGCCGTGGCGCATGGTAAACTGGTGCCGTGGGATGATCGCGTCGAGGCTCGGAAAGCCATTCATGCTCTATGGACATCACCAAACTCATCCAATTAAAACCAAAGGAAGAAGTGATGCTGATCGTCCACGGCTCGTTGATTCCTCTTTGGTCAAAAATCGTCGTGGCTTTTGTTTGGTTGGTCTTGCCGTTTTTTTTGCTCTTCCCCTTGTTTCAAATGCGTCTGTTCGGAGCGATCCTGTTTCTTATCTTGCTAGTCTCCGCCTTGCTTTACGCCTATCGGACTTTTCTGGTTTGGCATGATAGCATTTTCGTAGTTAGCGATCGTCGAATCGTGGACGTCGACCGTCGCGGATTGTGGCGCCGAGTGGTGTCTGAAGCGAACTTGCTTGAAATTGAAGATGTCTCTTATGTCATTCAAGGTTTCTGGGCCACTATCTTTCGTTATGGCACAGTCAACGTCCGAGTCAAAGGCAACAACGTTGAATTGCAAATTTTCAACGTCCGCCGTCCGGCTAAAGTTCATGACTTAATCAACGACTTACGTAGCTCGCATGTCCCGCTCAACTGATTTTGTTAAACGCTTGTTACGGCTTCGAGTTTTTTTGATCATCAACATGGTCATCCTCTTTTTTCTGTCTTTGAGTTTCGGCCGCGAGTGGGCGCGCAATGCCTCCATTGAGGGGCAGATTGACGACCTCAAAGAACAAGAGGAGGCGATGGAATCACGCAAATTGGAGCTGTTGTCGCTCGGACAAACTATTCAATCGCAATTTTTTTTGGAGCAGGAAGGACGATTGAAATACGGCTTGCGCAAGCCCGGGGAGGAGTTAGTGGTGGTGACTGACGCTAAGACTGAACAGCCGGCCTCGGCCGAGTCCGAGGATTCCGCCGCGGGATTTGATGAGGCGATGGCCGATAATCAGACGTCGCGGGTTTCCAATCCCCAGCGTTGGTGGTATTACTTTTTCAATCGCGCGGCTTATGAAGAGCTAAAAAATTCTTATGGCGGATGAAGCCCGGTCGGTCATTCACCACAAGGAGCCATCGCGGTTTTCCAAATGGCCGCCGCTTCTATTGTTGTTAGTATTTTTATCTGTCTACGGGTGGAACGGTTTGATTGTCCAGCATTGGGATTCAGCTCCGGTGAGATGGGTAACCGCGGTTCTACCCATACCAGCCGCCACGGTCAACGGAGCCGTTGTCACTTATTATCATCTGCTTAAACGTCGCGATGTTCTTGTTTGGTTACAAGACGATGATGGGCAAGCTAGCGACAAGGAAGCGTTGTTGTCCGTGGCTTTAGACGCCTTGATCCGTCAGGAGGTGATGGAACAACTGGCGGATGATCTTGAAGTTAAGGTCAGCAAAGATGATCTTCAAGCGGCTCGTACCAAATTGATGGGGGAGATGAGTGACGACGACTTCAAGACCAAGATCAAAAGCGAGCTCAATATGAGCGGGGCGGGTTTTACCGAGGTTGTCTTAGCTCCATTAGCTTTAGCCCATAAGTTGGAAGCGACGGTTTGGAGTTCGGCAGAGATTCAAGAGGACAAACGTGGGAAGATTGATCAGGCGATTGGCGAGCTGGCCGCCGGGATTAGTTTCGCCGTGGTGGCCGAAAAATATTCTGATGACGCCTCCGCTTCCGACGGTGGAGATTTAGGATATTTGACCGCCGCCACCTTGCCTGAAGGGTGGGACGCCTTGCTGACCACCATTGAAGGGAGCATCACTCCGGTGATGGAAACAGAGCGGGCTTTTGTTTTGGCTAAAGTCGCCTGGCTGATTGAAGATGCAAACGACATTCAAATTCGCACTCAAGCCATCATCGTCAAAAAGAAAACGCTTGATCAAGTGGTCGATGATAAACTCGCCGCCAGCGCAGTTGATCGGTTAATTGAATAACTATGAACGGAGGCTTCGCGCGATTTACGGCGATGACGGTCGAAGAAGTCGCTGCTGAAATTCCGGTGACTTTGGCCGCGGGGCTTACGCCGGCGGAGGCTTCGGAGCGCCTCAAACAATTCGGTCGAAACGAATTGGCTTCAGGGCATTTGCGCGTCTGGAGAATTGTTTTTCGCCAGTTTCGTTCGTCGTTTGTTTTGTTGTTATTGGCCGCCGGGCTGATTTCCTACGTTCTCGGGGAGAAGTTGGACGGCGTGATTATTTACGGGTTCGTGGTGTTGAACGCGGTCATCAGTTTTTTTCAAGAATATCGTTCGGAGCAGATGGTCTCGCTTCTTAAGCAGTACATGAAGCCGACCTCGCGGGTGCGTCGCGGCGGGAAGGTGTTGACGATTGACCGCGCGGAAATCGTGCCGGGCGACATGGTTCTGCTCGAAGCCGGTGACATGATTCCGGCAGACTTGCGGTTCACCGAAGTGGAAAATGTCATTGTTGATGAAAGCGCGCTGACAGGGGAGTCAATCACGGTCAGCAAAAGTGTTGAAGCTGGCAAAGAGCAAGTTCACGAGCCGTACCGCGCGGGCAACATCGGTTTTTTTGGTACGGTGATTTTGAGTGGTCGCGCCGAAGGCGTCGTGTTCACGACTGGAGGACGAACCGTCATCGGCGACGTTGCTACCTTGGCCACCTCGATCAAGCGTCAAAGCGGATTTGCCAAAGAGATCAATCGTTTTAGCAGATTTATTTTATACGTTATTTTGCTGACCTTGGCCGCGCTCTTTTTGGCGCAATGGTTGACCGGCGCCGCGGTCAGCGTCAGCCAATTGTTGGTCTTTTCCATCGCCTTGGCTGTCAGTGTGGTGCCGGAAGCCTTGCCGGTGGTGACGACTTTTTCGTTGTCGCACGGCGCGTTGCGTTTGGCGAGAAAAAAGGTGGTGGTTAAACGCTTGTCTTCGATTGAAGATTTGGGTGGGATCGAAGTGTTGTGTACGGACAAGACCGGCACGTTGACGGAAAACCGGCTGGAGGTCAAAGATGTTTTTGGGAAAGAGAAGAAGTCGGTTTTGTTTTATGCCGGTCTGGCCGCGCGTTCTAAAGATGCCTTCGATTTGGCGGTTGGAGCGAAGAAGGCCGACGTCTTGTTTGAGATCCCGTTTGATCCCGAGCGTCGGCGCAATAGTGTTCTTGTGACAGGAGCAAGTGGTAATGAACTTGTTGTTCGCGGAGCGCCGGAGAGTGTTCTTTCGGCCGTCGCGTTGACAGCGGCCGAGCGGGCTGAAGTCGAAACATGGATCAAAACTCAAGGGCAAAGCGGCGCGCGCACTTTGGCGATTGCCAAGAAGACCATAGTGGCTTCACGCTATCAGGCCAGCGACGAATCGCACGGCTTGGAGTTTGTCGGCGTGATTGCTTTTGTTGATCCGATCAAGCCGTCAACTAAAACGGCTATTCTTGATGCCGCGCGATTGGGGATCAAGATTAAAGTCATCACAGGCGACAGTTTAGAGGTGGCGGGAGCGGTGGCTCATCAAATTGGCTTGATTGACCGCCCTGATGCGGTGATCACTGGGACGATGCTAAGCGCCATGAGCGCGCTGGAAAAACAAACAGCGGTTGAGGCGCACCACGTCTTCGCCCGCGTTTCCCCGCGGCAGAAATACGAGATTATTCAATTATTACAAACTAAATACCGCGTGGGATTTTTGGGAGAAGGGATCAACGACGCTCCGGCGCTCAAAGTGGCGGATGTTGGCCTGGTGGTGCAGAGCGCGTCCGACATCGCTCGGGAAGCGGCGGATATTGTACTTCTGGAGCGCAATTTGCAAGTCGTTGTCGACGGGATTATGGAAGGGCGGATCGTTTTTGCAAACACTTTGAAATACATCAAGACAACGCTGGCTTCGAACTTCGGCCATTTTTACGCCATCGCCATCGCCTCGTTGTTCATTGACTTTCTGCCGCTCCTGCCACTGCAGATACTGCTCATCAACTTGTTGACCGACGTGCCGATGATCGTCATCGCTACCGACGCCACCGATCGTGGCGAAGTCATGCGCCCGGAGCGCTATCACCTGAAAGATTTGGCTTTGTTTACGACCGGCATAGGGTTAGTTTCTACCATTTTTGATCTGGTCTTTTTTGCCGTTTTTCTTCCGATGGGAAAAGAAATTTTGCAGACTACCTGGTTTGTGGGCAGTATCATTTCCGAAGTCATTATTCTCTATTCTTTGCGCACTCGTTTGCCGTTCTTTCGCGCCGCCCGACCAAGTAGAATTATGCTTCTGCTGACGGGCGTCTCTGCCGTTGTTGGGTTGATCATTCCCTTTACTTCCATCGGCATCCATCTTTTTAATTTTATTCCGCTGACCCCGATCTTGATTGGACTGACAGTCCTGATCGCCGGGGCCGACTTTGTTTTCACCGAGATTTCGAAGTTGGCGTACTATCGGTTTGCGTCTCGGACCAAATAGACCCCTTGGCAGTAATCGGACTTTCCGTTATGCTAATGCCGCTCGGACTCATTAAGCGGGGTTAGTACAGTGGTAGTATGCAAGCTTCCCAAGCTTGAGAAGCGGGTTCGATTCCCGTACCCCGCTCCAATGAAAACAGCCTATTTTCCAATGCACATTACTTGCCGGAGTAACTCAGCGGTAGAGTAGCTGTTTCGTAAACAGCAAGTCGCGAGTTCGACTCTCGCCTCCGGCTCCAAAAAGTCTTCACATACGTGGAGATTTTTTGTTTGTGAAAAGATTTGCTATACTGTCAACCATGATCCACTTGCGTAATCTTACTAAGATTTATCCGCCTAACATTGTGGGGCTCAAGGACGTCAGCTTGCATATCAAGCCTGGCGAGTTTGTCTGTATTGTCGGGCGTAGTGGGACTGGCAAGTCAACGCTGGCCAAATGTTTGTTTGCCGAAGAGCGTCCCAGCAAAGGAACGATTGAAATCGGCGGTTGGGATATTAGCAAGATCGCCTCTGGAGACGTGCCGCTTTTGCGTCGACAAATTGGGGTGGTCTTTCAAGACTTCAAATTGCTTCCCAAAAAAACAGCTGAAGAAAATGTGGCTTTTGCTTTGCAGGTGGCCGGGGAAAAACCGTCGCGGATTAAAGAAGTGGTGCCTAATGTTTTGCGGATCGTCGGACTTGAAGGAAAAGGGGAGCGCTATCCGCATCAACTTTCCGGCGGCGAGCAGCAGCGCGTTTCGATCGCTCGGGCTTTGGTGCACCGCCCCAAGATTTTGTTGGCCGATGAGCCGACTGGTAATTTAGACACTATCAACACCCACGAGATTATTGACTTGCTTAATAAGATTAACGCTTTTGGCACGACTATTGTTTTGGTAACCCACAATCGCGAAGCGGTCAATCGACTCAAGAAGCGCGTCATCACTCTTGAAGGCGGACAAATTATTTCCGATGTCGAGGAGGGGAGATACAAACTATGATTGCTTTTTATCGCATTATTAAATTTGCCATCCAGAATTTTTGGCGCAACATTTGGTTGTCGGTGATCACCATCACAATTTTGGTGTTGACTTTGTTGATCGTCAACATGCTGTTGACTTTGGGTGTCTTGGGTCAGACTGCGGTTAAGGCGGTGCAAGCCAAAATCGACGTTTCCGTTTCTTTTGTTCCCGGTACTAGCGAGGAGATGATGATCAATGCCCGCGGTTACCTGCAATCCTTGCCGCAAGTCAAAGACGCGCGCTATCTCAATTCCGACGAGGTCCTGGCCGAGTTCAAAACGAAAAACGCCAATAAGCCGGATGTGTTGGCGTCGCTTGAAGAAGTCGGCGGCAATCCTTTTGGCGGACAGATCATCATCACCGCTCACGACCCCAGCGACTTTCCGTTTATTCTCGAAGCGCTTGACAACCCCCAATTCAAACCGGTGATTCAAGACAAAGATTTCCAAAGCCACGAAGAAATCATCGGGGCTATCAATCAAACCATTAACCGCGTGCGCCTCGGTGGAATTCTCATCGGACTTTTCTTTTTGTTGATCGCCACGGTGATCGTCATCAACACCATTCGGGTCGCTATTTACACCCACCGAGAGGAGATTGGGATCATGCGTTTGGTCGGGGCTTCCGGGGCTTTGGTGCGCGGACCGTTTTTGGTGGAAGCGGTTTTTTATACTCTGGTGGCGATTGGCATCTCCGTGGTCGTGCTTTATCTGCTGTTGTTGGCCAGTGAGCCGTCGCTTGATCGTTTCTTCGGCAACACCCCGACAGGACTTACTTCGTATTTTGTCCAACACTTCTGGCTGATTTTCGGCGCGGAGTTTGTGGCTTTGTCTTTGCTAAATATGTCGGCGACTGTTTTTGCCACGCGGAGATATTTGAAGGTTTAAGGATGGGGTGGGGTTCTGGTTAGGTAGCTTCATTGATAAAAACGCTGATCCGTGCTATCCTCGTTTTGTTTTACTGACGAAATTCATTTCGGTATGACCGATCAGACCTTTTTCGGACTTGGCATCGCGCCCAAGCTCCTCGACGTCTTGGCTAAAAACAAGTTCGTTACTCCGACCCCGATTCAGCAAAAAGCGATCCCCGTCGCTATTCAAGGTAAAGACATCGTTGGTATTGCCCAGACCGGCACTGGCAAGACTTTGGCCTTTTCCATCCCCATGCTTCAGCGTCTCTCCGCCATTGGCGGCGGCAAGGGGTTGATTATTCTGCCTACTCGCGAGCTGGCTTTACAAGTCGATGAGACGATGCAAAAGATCGGCCGATCGGCGGGACTGCGCACCGTTGTTTTGATTGGTGGCGCGTCAATGCATTATCAACTTCAAGCGATCAAGAAAAAACCACACGTGATTATTGCCACACCCGGACGGTTGATTGATCACTTACAGCAAAAAACGGTCAGTCTAAGCGACGTCAAGATTTTGGTTCTTGACGAAGCTGATCGTATGTTCGACATGGGTTTCGCTCCGCAGATTAGAAAGGTCATGGACGCCTTGCCAAAGGCGCGTCAGACAATGCTTTTCTCCGCCACCATGCCGTCGGAGATTGCCAAGATGGCCGCGCAGTATATGCAGTTGCCGTTGCGTGTGGAGATTGCCCGTTCCGGGACCACGGTCGAGAGCGTGGTTCAAGAAATGTTCATGGTGGCCAAAGAAGATAAAATGCGTTTGCTTGACAAGTTGCTGGTTGAATACAAAGGCACAGTGTTGGTGTTTAGCCGCACCAAGCACGGAGCCAAAAAAATGGCCATGGCTATTCGTCGCATGGGGCACTCATCGGCTGAAATCCACTCCAACCGTTCATTGGCTCAGCGCAAAGAAGCTTTGGGCGGATTCAAGAGCGGCAAGTATCGCGTGCTGGTGGCCACCGACATCGCCGCTCGCGGCATTGATGTTACCGGTATTGAACTGGTCATTAACTACGATTTGCCAGACGTTGCCGAAGATTATGTCCACCGCATTGGTCGCACCGGTCGAGCCGGCATGGCGGGACGGGCCATTTCTTTTGCCACCCCGGACCAAAAAGGGGACATTCGCCAAATCGAACGTTTGGTGCGCACTCAATTCAGCTTGTTGAAACCAACAGAACTTCCAGCCCATCGCGCTCCTGATCCCAATGCCAAGCCTGATCGTCCAGAGCGCTCACAGCGCGGACCTCGCCAATACGGCCGACCAGGTGGAGGCAAACCTGTCTATCAAGGGAGTCGTCCATCACACGGCCCAGCGCCTCGCTCGTCCTCTGGGTCTTCAGCCTCGTCATCCGACCGCCCTCGTCAAAGTGGGAGCGCCCCACGCCGCAGTGGCCGTCCATCCGACCGTCCTAAGCGTGGACCTAAACAGTACTATTACGGTGAATCAAAGTGGTAGTAATTTTTTGGCTCTGCGGCCCGGTCTCGCTTAAGGCCTTTCAAGGGGCTTTCGAGCGCCCTTCTATATACTCACCAACCCTGTCCTGGTCGTATCGATACGAATGATAAAAATTTGACAAAAGACGGGGGGGAGAGAATTAGGAAGTAATCTTTAACTATAATGAGTATGTCAGACTTTTCAGAGATGCGTGAAACACCAATTGAGCTCCCAAGATCCATCACATTTTCAATCGATAAAGGAGTTGGTTACGAAAGTAATCACGACACAGCCTTGCGCGCCCTTGACTTCCTGAAAGTACAGCTTAGTGGGTCTAGTGAGGCGTCTGATAAAGCAATAGTAGAAATGTTAGATAAGACAAAACTTGAGACTAATGAGGATTACAAAAAACCGGGTGGCATTCAATCCGCTACAATTGGTGTTACTCCTGAATTACAACCAGCAATTATAGCATTCATCGTTGCGCGGAATAAATTTCGTCTAGAAACAACAGAAGGGATTGTTGATTTTGATAACGGAGAAGCATGGAAACAAAAAGAACGCCCAATTATTGATCCGTCTACCGTTTTGTCCGGCACGGGGCAAACAGACTGGAAAACGGGTCGGACCGTAACTTTTTCTGGGAAAGATTTGCAAATAGATTTTGGTAAAAAACCATCGATGCAATTTGCCAGGGAAATGGTCGCGAATATATTTTTACAGGTAGGAAAGACTGAAAATGAAAGGGTAGAGGTTAAAGCGACTTTACCAAAGAAGTTTTCATTTGAGTTCACTGATCAAAATCCTACATCCGAAGAATAGTAGTTTATCCTCCCAGAATTGAAACCACGTATATTCGGCTTACCTCAGCTACCCGCCGTCTATTCAGTGAACGATCTATACAACCAATTGGATTAAACACTTAAACAAACTCAGCACAAAGCAAAAACCCGAGGTCGTGAGACTTCGGGTCTTTGCTGGTCACGAAGCATTCCGGTCATGTAGGAACGTTCCGTGATGGTTCCGAGGGCCGATCTCGATTGAGGCCTTTGAGGGGACTTTGGGGCACCCTTCTATCTAATCACCGACTCTATCCTCGGGCGGATAGAACCCAGATGGTGATTGACAGTAAGGACTACTTTCGCTAACCTAAGTGTAACGTCTGATATGCAAGATAACATCAACAGTAACATCTTGGATACTCGCTATTATTCGCCTCGCTTTATGAGGCTAGTTTTAGGGCGCTGAACCATTTTTTCAGACACCTACAACTGACCTCATAAAGGGGTCAGTTTTCGTTCTTTAACGCCCAACAGAGGGAGGCGGCAGTGCAAAAGCTCGTGTTGCTCGCGGGTTTGCCGGGAGTCGGCAAGTCCACCATCGCTCGAAGGATCGCCGCGACCGAAAACGGAAGGGTCCTCGATCTGGATGATTTCAAGCGGGAAGCGGTCGCTTCGGCTGATGTCACCAGCAAGATCGATCCGCCGGAAGTCCGTTGGATCTACTACGAGCGTGCCCTCACTCACGCCCTCACCCTCGACGGAACCGTGATCATGGACGAGGTTCTCCATCTCGATGCGCTTCGAACGCGACTGGAGGAGGCCTGCACGGTGCGGAACGTGGAGGTCCAGTGGATCGAGGTGCGGTGCCCGTACGAGGTCGTCGAACGGCGGCTCAGGGAGACAGCGCGGGTCGGGCACATCCTCTCGACGGACGAAGCTCTCGCGATGTACCTGCTCTTTCAGCAGGTTTTCGAACCGTTCCATGAGGGCAAGGAAAACTACACGGTCGTGAACAACGGGTGATCGGGGCTCACCTGACTCCCACCTGACGCGCTTTGCCGGCCGGGGTCGCTGACTCTGGCCGGCCCAACTTTATTGCTTCCACCTTCCAAATCTTTTATCATACAAGTGTTCTATGTCTCATCCATATTCTTTTTATACTCATGCCGCCGCGGCGATCGCGAAACAAGCAGGACAAATGGTTCTGCCTGCCTTTGGCCAAGCTAAAATCATTGATCAAAAAGATGCTTCACCTGGAAGTGTCGTTACGGAACTCGATCGGCAAGCGGAAATCTTTCTTACCGAACACTTAAAGCGCATCGAGCCTGGTATTGAAGTTGTCGGTGAAGAGTTTGGCGGCAATAATCAGGCCGAGCGTTTTTGGCTCGTCGATTCCATTGATGGCACGGCACATTTTGTACGCGGCAATCCATTTTGCACAACGATGGTGGCGCTTGTTGTTGAAGGACGGGTAGTTAGTTCCTGTATTTATGACTTTGTGAACGATCAGATGTATACAGCTACACGCGGCGAGGGGGCGTTCTGCAACGGACAGCCCATTCACGTCAGCCAACGGTCCTTAAAAGACGCTTACCTTTTTTGGGAGATTAATTTAGAGAAAAAACAAAACCTTGAATTCTTTTTACAGCTGCAAAAAAAGACCGCGCTCATGAAAACCCAAAACTGCGGATGGGAGTTTGCCATGATTGCTTCAGGAAAAATGGATGGGCGTATTTGTGTTGATCCGTTTCAATACGACTGGGATTATGCTCCAGGATCGCTCTTGGTTGCTGAAGCGGGAGGTGTTGTGGCGAATATCGGCTCATCTGATTATGATTATAAAAATCATCAGTTCATTGCCGCTAATTCTACTATCCACAACGAACTGCAAGACCTTCTGAATTCTCATTAACTTTTCGCTCCAGGTTCAGTTTGAGAGTCGCCAAACGCAAAACCCCCGAGGTCTTACGACTTGGGGGTTTCGCTTGGACCAGTGCCCTGTTCAGGTCGCCCAGAACGGGTACTAGATGGTTCTGCGGCCCGGTCTCGCTTGAGGTCTTTCAAGGGGCTTTCAAGCACCCTTCTACCCGCTCACCGACCCTGTCCCGGTCGAATAGAACTGAGTGGCAAAACTGGCCAAAATGTCCGCATATGCACTTGCTTTCCGTGAGGGGGGGGATATAATATACATACTTATTAACTAAGTTATTTTTATGTCTGAATTGAGAAGAGAATCAGATCCGCAGGAACAGGGGTCCGAGGTAGATGTTGAACTTCGACTCAGTGACAGTAATGGGAACGCCGCAGTTTTTTTGCCAAATGGTGAAATAATAAATCTTGGTCGCAGAGGGACAGATGGTGAAAGAATCAGTGGTACCTCACCTGGCGGAAAGGCACTGGAAAAAGTATTACAGAATAACACATGGAAACCAGTTCCGGGAGAAGCATCAAGAAGTGGCCTGAGGGAATCGACAGGTATGTTTACAGGTAAAGGCCAAATTAGTGAAAAAGCATTAGCAGAGTTAAGAGAAGTAGAAAAAAGATTGATTGAGGGTGGGGAAAAAGACTTCAAGTCCTACGAAGAACTTGAAGCGTATGTACTTGGAGAAAACCAAAGATAACAGTGTAGATGCAAAGCAAAAAACCCGGAGTCTTATGACTTCGGGTTTTTTCTTGGACACACCCTGTCCCGGTCTGTAGGAACAGGTCGTGATGGTTCCGGGACGTGGATTCGAACCACGGTTCACGGCTTCAAAGGCCGCTGTCCTGCCGTTAGACGATCCCGGAGTGGGAGATTCCTCCAAAATTGGCGAGCTACTCGTCGTTCGCATTGCAACTCCGTCGACGTACATTTTGGGTACGTCTCCGTCGTTGCTTGCTCCACGACTTCGTATCTCATCCAATTTTGAAGGAATCTCTAATCTTATCCATTTTCAGAAATTCCTCTTACCTCTAACGAGGACGATCATACGGCAAAACGCGGACCAGATCAAGTCGAGGGTCGTCCGACCCGTGCCCCTTTACAAAAAAGCTCATCTAAGCTACGATACCAGCGCAAAAGCACAGCCCTACGTGGAGATCAGTCGAATTTCCGCCCAAAGGCAGAGATTTGCTGATAATTCACTAACAAATAATCCTATGATGGGTACCATCAAACGCCTCACCGACAAGGGCTTTGGGTTCATCGCCCAAGAAGGCGCAGAAAAAGATGTCTTTTTCCACTCGTCTTCTCTGGTCGATGTCCAATTCGACGACCTCCGTGTCGACGACAAAGTTTCCTTCGAAGTTGAGGAATCGGACAAGGGTCCTCGCGCCGTCAACGTCCAACGCGCGTAATGAAATTTTAAAACTGGCGAGCTACTCGTCTTTCGGCTCACATCTGCCTCATCGTACCGACCGGGTACGCTTCGGCATCTGTATCGCCTCCAAGACTTCGCATCTCATCCAGTTTTGTAAATTTCACTCAGTCAACCGCCTTCGGGCGGTTTTCTGTTTAGTATTTTTCAACAAACTCGATAATCGCTCCCGCCACATCGATGTCGGTAGCGCGGGTGAGTTCTTCAAAGCCGGGATTGGCGTTGACCTCGATGACAAGAGGCCCGCGAGCGGAGCGAAGCAAGTCAACGCCGGCGAGGTCGAGGTCAAAGGCTTTGGTGGCTTTGACGGCGATCTGTTGCTCTTCGTCTGTCAGCGTAACCGGCCGTCCCACTCCGCCGAGCGAGGCGTTGGCGCGCACGTCGCCGTCTCGAGCCGTTCGTTCCATTGCCGCAATAACCTGATCGCCAATTACAAAGGCTCTCAAGTCTTTGCGTCCGGCTTCAGCCACAAACTCCTCGATGATCACTGGATTGCCGTCGCGGATCGTTAAATAGTCCACGATCGGTGAGAGCGTCTCGATGTTCTCTGCCAAGAAGACACCTTTGCCGTGCGTGCCGAAAGCGACTTTGATCATCACCGGAAAACCAATCATCTTCCCTGCGGCAACCGCGTGCGTCGGACGCCGCGCGATGGCCCAATGAGGCAGAGGAAGGCCTGCTTGCGATAAGATTAAATGTTGGGCCAGTTTATTTTTGGAGACGTCTCCAAGTTTGGAGTGATTGATGATCTTGAATCCGGCCGCGGTCAAGGCTTCCGTGGTCACCGAGTGCAAACTGGGCTCGGTCACAAAACCCGGTCGATTGAGGATGATGTCAAATTTTGGCAGAGGTTCACCGAGATAGGTGATCGTTCGACCATTGCCAGTCTCAGCAATGACCAATTCCGGCTCATGGATCAGAGTGACGTCATGCCCGCGTTTCTGTCCAGCTTCAACCAATGGTGGCGGAGCGCCAGGTTCGTCAAACGATTTAGCTCGTCCAGAAGTTAAGATGCCAATGCGCATAAGATTTTTTCAAGATCAGCAAGGGTAGAAACGTTGTGCAGTTGTTCACGTAAAATTTTAGCGCCTGGCAGGCCTTTGAAGTACCAGGTCAAATGTTTGCGAAAGCTGACGATGCCGCGCTCGCCGTATTGTTCAACGTGATATTTGGCGTGCAAGCGAATGACGCGCAGTCGTTTTTCCATCGTCACCGGCGTTGGTGTTTGGCCAGCCAGCACTTCAAACATCTGCGAAAAAATCCACGGATTGCCAAGCGCGCCGCGGGCGACCATGACGCCGTCGCACTTCGACAGGCTCAGTGCCTTTGACGCATCTTCGGGTTTATGGATGTCGCCGTTGCAGAGCACCGGAATCGATACTTGTTTTTTGGCTTCGCCGATCATCGCCCAATCAGATTTGCCAGAGTAGCCTTGAGATTTGGTGCGTCCGTGAATCGTCACTAAATCAGCGCCAGCGTTTTCCAGTGTTTTGATGAAGTCGAGACACTGCGTCGGATCGCTCCAGCCTAAACGGATTTTGACAGACAAGGGAACGGTGATTGCTAACTTCATCGCTTTGACAATCTTGGTCGCCAACTCCGGTTCTTTCATCAAGGCCGCGCCGTTGAAATTGTGGACAATTTTGTAGACCGGGCAACCCATGTTGATGTCGAATCCGTCGGGGTGATGTTCGGCCTCAATCAGCCGCGCCGCCTCGGCCATGGTCGTCGGATCAGCGCCGAAGATTTGTTGCACCAACGGGCGCTCGGTTGGATGGATGTCAGTCATCCCCAACGTTTTTTCATTGCCGCGCACCACGGCTTCGGAGGAAACCATCTCGCGAAAGACAATCAAATCAGGAGGGGAGAGGTCGCGCACTACGCGACAAAACGCCGAGTCGGTCATGTCGGCCATTGGCGAGAGGGCAATAATGGGGCGAGGGTGAGACTTCCAGTCGAGCATAAGATGATTCAAGCTACATCATTCTCCACATTTGATCAAGCCTGTGTTATACTTGTAGCAAATCATAATTTATTTTTGTATGACTACCAAAGGGGGAGAGTCACCGCGGACGTCGTCTATTTGGCCGCAGTGGCACGAGAATAAACCGTTCGCCCTGGTGTTAATTCTGATCGGTTCGTTTTTGGTGGTCTTTTTGATGGCCAAAGTTGACAAGATCCAAAAAGAAACGGCGCAGATTGGTAACACCATCACCATTGATGGCCAAGGCTCGGCCATTGGCAAACCAGACGTTGCCACCGTGACGATCGGTGTCGACACCAAAGCTGACGACGTTGCCGGCGCTCAAGAACAAAACTCCACTACGTCGAACGCTCTGACGGAAAAAATTAAAGCACTCGGCATTTCCGCCGACGACATTCAAACGTCGTACTACAGCGTCTACGAAAATTTTGTCTGGAATCCAGATACCGAAGCGTCTGAAAGTCAAGGCTGGATTGTCAGTCAGACGTTGACCGTCAAAGTTCGCGACACCAGCAAAGTTTCCGCCCTCTTGGCCGCGGCTGGACAAAATGGCGCCACTAATGTCTACGGTCCAAGTTTTACAATCGACGATCCGAGTCAGTTGGAAGTGCAAGCGCGGGAGGAAGCCGTGGCTGATGCCGCCTCTAAAGCCGCGCAGTTGGCCGCCACCTTGGGAGTCAAACTCGGCGGAGTGGTCGGCTACAGTGAATACAGCGGCGGGTCGTTGTACTCTTATGAGTCTTTCTCAATGGCCGATTCAGCCAAGGCTTACGGTGGCGCGCCTGGCATTGAACCTGGGACAAATCAAATTGATCTGACCGTCTCCATCACCTACCGTATACTTGAATAATGTGTCTAACACCTGTCTTTTTGTTGGCCGCTTTCAGCCGTTTCATTACGGTCATTTGATGGTCATACAGGGGATGCGCAAATTGTGTGGGCGTATTATTATTGGCGTTGGTTCGACCGACGGCGCGTCAACCAAGGACAATCCGTTTTCCGCCGAAGAGCGTCATGAGATGATCAGCGCCGCCTTGCTTGATGCCGACATTCCCGACGCTGACATTTACGACATCCCTGAAACGACCGATCACAGCGACTGGGTCGACGCGGTTTTGAAGACCACGGGGCCGATCGATACCGTCTGGACTGGCAATGAAGTGGTAGGGCGACTGTTTAAGGAAAAAGGAATAAACGTTCAGAAAATTAAAGAAGTGCCTGGCATCAGCGCGACCCTGGTGCGGGAACGTCTTTTAAACGGAGGAGAATGGGATGCGTTGGTGCCGGACGGGGTGGCTTCGGTGTTGCGTCGGATCGGGGCGATGGGGCGCATGAAAGAATTAAAGGGTCTGCAGCCAAAATGACATTTGGCGACAGGCCCTTAAAGCGCTCGTGAGCAGTTCAAAATACTACATTCATCTGCTCGCTTCTCGCGACGGGTGCTTTTGTTTTTAAAAACAAAAACTCCACCTCAAACTGAATTTGGCTCATAGAAGTCGGGCAAATCCAGACGGTCTGGAAGATGGCCAGAAGTCAGAGATCCAGGGTAAGCCGGATCAACTGACCGGTCGGGCGCGTCGCAGTCCTGCAAAGGACCTCTGCCGCGGAGCTCTCGGCGCAGTCCCAAAGGCCCGCGCGTTCCAAGCTTATGAGACAAATTTAGCCCAAATCAGTTCGTTGTGGAGCTGTTGATAGTATAACATAATTTGTTGTGTTATGATGCAAGCAATATGAAAAAATATTTACTTCACCTTGTGGCGCTTGGCGCCCTACTGGTTACCAGTATCCTTCCCGCCGCCGCGGCTAATTCTTGGCCAGCTTCAGAGACTGGCACTAACATTTCTGTCGTTTCGCTTCCTCCTCTCACACCGGCGTTTGAGCCAAGCGGTATTGAATGGCATAGTGGACGCGAGCAATTTGTTATTGTTGGCGACGAAGGCCAAGTGGTGACAATGAATCTTGATGGCAGCAGCGCCAACGCGTGGGATTTGGGCAGTGGCTTCGATCTAGAAGGTGTGGCTGTTGCCGATGCGCAATCGAGCAAAGTTTATTTGTTGGATGAGAACACTAGTTCGGCTTGGGAGTTTGATTTAGCAACAGGACTACTGACGGGGAAGTCGTGGAGTTTTGCCGACAAGCTTTCTGAAATCGACGGCTCTGGCGCCGAAGCGCTTGCCTATGCCAACGGTTCGTTTTACGTCGGCTGGCAGTATGACGGCGATGTTTACGTGTACAGTGCTGATTTGACCGCGAGCGGTTCCCAGCGTTTCACGCAGGAAATTCATATGACTTCCGGCTACACCGACATTGCCGGTCTTACGTACAATAGCGACACGGGGCGGTTGTACGCCTTGTATGACGGACTCAACCTCCTCGAGGAACGCTCGTTGGAAGGGACGCTTTTGGCTTCTTACAACGTTTCTGGTAGCAATCAGGAAGGCATTGCCTTTGTGAATGACTGTGCGAGTTCGACGGCTACGGTCACTATCGCGGAAGATTCCGGCGCGGTTATACGTTATAGCGGATATCCAGTAGCCTGCACGACGCCTATTTCCGTACCTGAACTCGAGCCGACTCCGATGCCAGTTCCGACAGTCAGTACGGTTGTCGGCGCGAAAAACGGTGATATTTTTGTCACGTATAGTGACAGCACCAGCACCACCTATGACGTGTTTCCAATCACCATAAGGGTGCTGACCTCTGTTCGGATGAATCTTTACGGCACGAGTTACACCTTGGTTACGCTCGGCCGCTACGCTGCTCTTGTTGATCCGATGACGGGTGATATTTACGCGCAAACGACTTTTGCCAAAGGAAACTTTCATCCGCTCAAGTGGGCGCGGGGAGTGTTGAAAATATAAAAGGCAGCTAAAGCGTGCGGCGCACGGTTCAAATCCGTCTCTTAGAGACGGATTTGAGTTATCCACAAAGTGGTTTGACATGGTCAGTAAGTGGTATAGAATGGGGTTATCGGGTAACGACGTGGGTCAAAGTGGGGATAGCCTATAGCGGGTTCATCCTTATTTTTGTACCCGTAACGGAAAACCTTAACCCCTGAGTCCATGTGTTTTTAGGAGAATATAACCACTCCATTGACGACAAAGGCCGATTGGCAGTGCCAATCAAGTTTCGGGCTGACTTGTCAAAGGGAGCGGTGATTACTCGGGGTCTTGACGGTTCGCTATTCCTGTTTCCCCTGGAGGAGTGGGGAAAACTAGCTGAACGCTTGGCCGGTTTGCCCCTGGGGCGAGCCAACTCACGCGCCTTCGCCCGACTCATGCTTGCGGGCGCCATGGACGTGAGCCTTGACAAACAGGGACGGATCGTCATCCCCGAGTATCTCCGAATATATGCCGGTATGGATCGCCAGATCGTGGTCGCTGGTCTCTACAACCGCCTTGAACTTTGGGACAAGGCCAAGTGGGAGATTTATAAGACCACAACCGAAGGCGAGGCGGCGGGAATTGCTGAACAACTTGGCGAGCTTGGATTATGATCCACATCCCGGTGTTAGCAAACGAAGTTTTGCGCTGGTTGGATCCTAAACCCAACCAGAATTTTATTGACGGCACAGTTGGGCTTGGCGGACACGCCGCTTTGATTCTGGAAGCGACTTCGCCGAACGGACGCCTGCTCGCTTTTGATCGTGACGCCGCCAACCTGGCTAAAGCCAGGCAGAATCTTTCAAGATTTGGCGACCGCGTCGAGTACGTCAACGATAGTTACGCCACCTTGAAAAAATGCGCCTATGATCGTGGATTTAATCAGGTTGACGGCATCTTATTGGACCTTGGCTTCAGCTCGGTCCATATCGAAGATCCAACCCGCGGGTTTTCTTTCCAGAACGCTGGACCATTGGACATGAGATACGACCTGCAACAAGCGTTGACGGCGGAGGAGATCGTCAACACCTGGAGCGTTGGAGAGTTAGGAAGTATTTTTAGAAAGCTTGGAGAGGAACGACATGCCCACAAGATCGCCGAGCGGATCGTCGAGGCGCGCCAGAAAACGCGAATTGTGACCACGGATCAGTTGGTCGACATCATTGGCAAGCGTAGCGGTCCCATTCATCCAGCCACCCGCGTTTTTCAAGCGTTGCGTATCGCGGTCAACGACGAGCTCCACGAGCTCAACGTCACACTGCCGCAGACGCTCGACGTGCTCATCGCTGGCGGACGACTTGCGGTCATATCGTTCCACTCACTTGAGGATCGACCGGTTAAACAGTTCATTAAAGCTCACGCCGGCAAGGAGCTCTTGATGCTGACCAAACGTCCGATCATCGCCACGGAACAAGAAGTAAAAAATAATCCACGCAGCCGCAGCGCCAAGTTGCGCGTGGCCGAACGGGTAGGAGGATATGAAATTCAAAACGAAATTCAAACCAACCTTGCCGGTGCTAAATGTCCTCATTTTTAGCTTGGTGATGGTGATCGCGGTCGCTTATGTTGCCGAAGTCAATCGCGCTTCGACTCGGGGGTATCAAATGAAAGACTTAGAGAAACGGATTGACGTCTTGTCCGTGGAGAACGAACAATTAGAATATCAAGTGGCGGCCAAAGAGTCGGTAGACCGCGTCACCGCCAATCTGCGAATGCTTGGGATGGTGCCGGTGGATCGGGTGGCGTACACATCGACCGGCGGTGCGTCGGTTGCAGTTAATCGATAATTGGGATATATAAGCGGGGCTAATTGCCCCGCGTTTATGTTTATAATCACAGCAAAAAACGGTTTGGCTCGTCGCGGTCAGTTGACCACGGCGTATGGTGTTATTCAAACCCCGTTTTTTATGCCGATTGCCACCAAAGGGGCGGTTAAAACGCTTTCTAATGACGATTTGCGTCAGCTTGGAGCGGAGATTATTTTGTCTAACACTTATCACTTGTTGTTGCGTCCGGGTTTGGAAGCGCTCAAAAAACTGGGAGGATTTCATCAACTGAGCGGCTGGGATCGAACGTTGTTGACCGACTCGGGCGGTTATCAAGTTTTTTCTTTGCCAAACAAGACAACCGAGGATGGCGTGGAGTTTAAGTCAGTGATCAATGGCGACAAACATTTTTTGACGCCGGAGTTGTCTATGCGAATGCAAGCGGCGATTGGATCTGACATCGCCATGCAGTTTGACGACGTGGCCGCGGGGGATTCATCGCGCGAGCGCTACGAAGAAGCGATGGAACGATCACTGCGATGGGCCAAGCGGTCGAAGGATGAATTTGGCCGACTGAAGTCGAGTGGAAGTTCTAAATTATTCGCCATTATCCAAGGCGGCACGCACGAAGATTTGCGTCAACGCTCTGTCGAGGAGTTGGTCAAAATCGGTTTCGACGGCTATGCCATTGGTGGTTTGTCGGTTGGTGAGAGCAGGGAAGATGCTTATCGCGTTGCCAAATATACTGCCTCGCTTTTGCCTAAAGACAAGCCGCGTTACTTCATGGGCGGCGGGTTTCCTGAAGAGATTGTTTATTACGTCTCCATTGGCGTGGATATGTTTGACTGCGTCCTGCCGACCCGCAACGCGCGGCACGGCACGATTTTCGTATGGAAAGACGATCCGTCGATCTGCGTCCCCAAAGCGCTGAAAGCCGCCCAATCAGGCGCGACCGACGTTGAAGTCGCCGAGATGCTTTACGACCAAATCCATATTTCCAACGAAAAATACGCCTTTGACATGAGTCCGCTTGATCCATTTAGCCGTCCCCCGGGGACGGCTAAAGCTTACCTTCGCCATCTATTTTTAATAGAAGAACCGCTGGCTCAGCGTTTAGCCACATTGCAAAATATCGGTTTTTATTTACGGTTGATGTTTGAGTTGCGTCGAACTATTTAGACGGCAACTGTTCCTTGTCCGGTTCCGGCCATTCATTTTTACGCAAAAGAAATCGCGCCAGGCGGTCAGATTCAGCGCGCAAGCTTGTCTCAAACTCGGCGGTAGCTTTGCCAAGCATTTTTTTGCTGTCTATTACTTGTTGCAGGCCGCGAATCGTAGCCAAACGTTGCGCCACATAGTCTCGCGCGGACCATGAGCTGGATGAAGTGGCTTTGTCTGCAGCAACGGCTTGACTTAAGTCGTCAGGATCAAGAGCTTCGGCTCGCTCCAACGCTTCCCGCACGCAAGGAATCAGCGCCGCTTCCTTCATGGCGTCTTGAACTCGTCGTTTTTCTTGGGCCAAGGCTTCTTCTGCTATCGATAGCTGTTCATTCATATATAAGACAACAGACCCATAAACAGTATGCCACAACCAAATGATCTGTGGTAGAATGATGCCGTTATGAGCCAAAACGCGCTCGTGCTCAGCGCTCGCTATTTTTTGATCGACCTCGTTTGGGGACTCGCCTTTTTTCCGTTGTGGTGGTACAGCCGAGGCCTTTGGCGCGTTGCCAAGGCCTGTTCCCTAGCGGTCGCTGAAGAACGTCGCACTCTGGCCATCGCCGTTTGGGCTAAAAATTTGTTCGTGCCAATGTATGGCACCCGTGATTTTTGGGGTCGTTTGATCAGCTTTTTCATTCGGGCGATTCAGATTATCGGTCGCCTGTTGGTGCTCGTGGTCTACGCGCTGATAGCCATCATTTTCTTCGCCGCTTATTTGATCCTCCCCGTCGTGATCGTTTGGCAAATTCTCTTTCACGCCGTTGGCGCCTTGTTGCTATGAGGGGACTTTTGATTAACAACATCACCTACGTTTTCGACGAGCGCGTTGACCAGGTGGCCATCGTCTTAAAGCACAGTCGCAACGCGGTGCAAAAAATCATTACAGGCGTTGTGCTTGGCATGATTTTGGTGTTGATGGCGATTTTTATTTTGCAGGCGGTTATTTTTGGTCAGCCAGGACAGTTGATCGGCTTAGACTTCTGGCAGACGCCGCAGTTTTCTCTGTTCTGTTTTTGGTCGGCTTTGTTTTTGACTTTGTTTCTTTTTTATCGCGTCGTCGAAGCCAAACGCGATCACGGAGTTTTGCCAAAGGTTGATCCGGCGCTTTTGGACGGCGTGGCGCTGACCGATGCAGATCAAGGACATCGTCAAAATATCGGACGCTATTTGGAAAACGAAGCGGTTACGGCGATTGAAGAGGCTTACGCCACCGCGGTCAATTTCAAGCATCCGGAAGTTCAACCTTTGCATTTATTTATTGGGGCCTTGACCACAAGTGACGCGGCCGTGGTTTTCGGCCGACTGGGGGTCAGCTTTGAGTCAGTCAAAGACGCCATTGGTCGACGTCTGGCCGGCGTTCCAAAAGCTGCGGCCACCACTTTTGGCAGTCAAGCTGAAGATTTGGTTTTGAACGCCTTACGCTCCGCTCTCAAACATCGTCGCGATCACATCGCCGCGGTTGAGCTTTTGATCGCCGCTTATGACGCCGATCCGTGGATTCAAGAATTGCTGTACAGCAAAAAAATAGAGCGTCAGGATTTTGAAAATGTGGTGGCCTGGTTGCGCATTTCCGCTAGCTTGGCTCAACGCTATCGCGAGTTTTCTCGAGCCGCTTCCCACAAGCCAACCGGAGCGGTCAATCGAGCATACACTTCGGTGGCCACGCCGTTTCTTGATTCCGTCGCCAATGATTTGACTCGCGACGCCGCCTTTGGCCGTCTGTCTTTGCTGGTCGGTCGAGAGCGAGAATTGAACGCCGTGTTCCGGGCGATTGAAGGCGGAAATCAAAGCGTCATTTTGGTTGGGCCGCACGGAGTCGGCAAGGATGCGTTGGTGGAAGGGATTGCCGAACTGATGGTCGAGGAGCGAGTGCCGCCGATCTTGCAGGATAAGCGTTTGGTTAAACTTTCTTTGCCGCACATTGTTTCCGGAACGACGGGCACTGAAGCTGAAGGACGACTCTTGCGAGCTATGCAAGAGATCGGCATTTCCGGCAACATCGTCACCGTGATTCAGGATATTGACCAGATGATTGGGACAGGCCTCGATCTTTCCGCTGTCTTGTCGCAGGAGTTGGATCGCGGGTATACCTTTGTGATCGCTACCGCCACTCCCGAAGCCTACACCAGTAAAATTGAGCGCTCTCCTCTTGGTCAGAAATTGGTCAGGATTGCCATCGACGAACCACAAGGCGACGAGGCGATTCGCATCTTAGAAGCTAAGCTGGGCCCGATCGAGTACAAACACAAAGTCATTTTTACCTACGAAGCGGTGTCTAAAATCGTCAGCCTGACCAATCGCTATATGCACGACCGCTATCTGCCGGAGAAAGCGATCGAAGTGGCCCAAGAGGTGGCTCTAGCCGCGGCTCGGAAAAAAGGACCAAACGCTCGGGTGATCGGTGAAGACGTGGCCGCGATTATCACTGAGAAGACCAAGATTCCGGTGACAGAATTGGGTGGTGACGAAACGGAAAAACTTCTGCACATGGAGGAGCGTCTGCACGGCCGAGTGATTGGCCAGGATGAAGCGGTCAAGGCCATCTCCGCCGCTCTGCGTCGGGCTCGCACTGGTCTGCGGTCGCAGAATCGTCCGATCGCCAACTTTTTATTCTTGGGACCGACCGGTGTTGGTAAAACCGAGTTGGCCAAAACCGTGGCCGAAGTTTATTTTGGTCGCGAGGAATCGATGTTGCGCTTTGATATGTCTGAATATCAGGAACAAAGGAGCATTGAACGGCTGATCGGCGAGGTTGGACAAGGAGGCTTGTTGACCGAGGCGGTGCGACAAAATCCTTTTTCGCTGTTGTTGCTTGATGAGTTGGAAAAAGCCAATCCCGACATTCTTAATTTATTTTTGCAAGTGATGGACGACGGCCGATTGACCGATGGCGCCGGACGAACGATCGATTTCACCAACGTCATTTTGATCGCTACGTCAAACGCTGGGTCGCAGTATTTACAGCAAGCCATCGCCGCAGGCACCTCGATGGAAGAGATCAAAGAGCAGATGCTTGAGACAGAGTTGAAGAGCGTTTATCGTCCGGAATTTTTGAACCGTTTTGACGGGGTGATTATTTTCAAGCCTTTGACCACTGATGATGTGGCGCAGATCGCCTACTTGTTGATCGGCAAGGTGGCCGAGCGGCTCAAAGTAAAAGGGATTAACTTTAAGGCGTCTGATGCCGCTGTCTATGAGTTGGCGCAAAAAGGATTTGATCCTAAATTCGGCGCGCGGCCTTTGCGACGCGTCATCCAGGAGGAAGTCGATAACGCCATTGCCGGGGTTCTGTTAAGAGGGGAAGTGGGACGGCGGGATACGCTGACGTTGGAAGTTGGCGGTAAGATCACGGTTGAGAAAGCAGTGCTCCTCTGATGCTCAAATGAATTTTTTTTATGCTTCTGCCATACCTTCCAGCTGTCACGGCATTTTTTCTTGCCGCAGCCCTGACGCCCGTCATTAAAAGACTGTCGGTCCGACTAAGTGTTGTTGACCGCCCAAACGACGAAGCCAAGAAGTTGCATCGTCAATCGATTCCTCTCCTTGGGGGAACAGCGATTTTTATTTCTATCGCCCTCGTCCTGGCGGGGTTATTTTTCTTAGACGACCCGACGCTCACCAGCGGCCTGATCGGCTATCAGCAATACATAGGTTTTCTTTTTGGCGGACTTATCTTGATGGTCGGTGGATTTTTTGACGACAAATTTACACTGTCTCCCAAGGTAACAATTTTCTTTCCGATTCTGGCCGCGCTGACAGCCGTCATTTTCGGTATCGGAGTCAGTAAAGTCTCTAATCCGTTTGGCGGCGCTATTGAAATCTCAACCATCGTCAGTCAGCTAGTCACCTTTATTTGGCTATTAGTGGTTATGTACGTCACCAAGTTTTTGGACGGCCTCGACGGACTGGCCACGGGCGTCTCAGCGATCGGCGCTTTGATGATGACCGGCTTGGCCTTGACTGTGATGTATTTCCAGCCGGACGCCGCCGCCTTTGCCGCTATTTGCGCCGGAGCCTTGCTCGGATTTTTGGTGTGGAATTGGCATCCAGCCAAGATTTTTTTGGGCGAAGGGGGAAGCACGTTTGTCGGATTTATCATCGGCGTCTTGGCAGTCATCGGCGGCGCCAAAGTTGGCACGGCTTTGTTGGTGTTGTCGATTCCGTTTTTGGACGTCATTTGGGTCGTGCTCCGACGCACCTTGATCGAACATCGCTCTCCAACCAAAGGCGATCGCAAACATCTGCATCATCGCCTGTTAGACTTGGGATTGAGTCAGCGCCAGGTTGTTTTGATTTACTACGCTATCGCCGCGCTGGTTGGAGTCAGCACGCTTTTTTTACAAAGCAAACAAAAGTTAATTTTATTTGTGGCGATTGTTTTGTTGATGATCGTTGGCGCGACACTGCTGGTGTTGACGGAGCGTAAACGTCGATTATGAAACGGGGTTTGTTTGTGATTATTGTTTTTTTGATCGTCGTAACGATAATTTTTCTGATTATGCGCCAGTCTGTTCAATCAACAGTACAATTTGTTGATGGGCCAACCGTGGCTGTCGAGATCGCCGACGATGCTTCGGAGCAAACTCAAGGCCTGGCCGGCCACGCTCCGCTCGACGACCAGCAAGGGATGTTATTTGTCTGGCCCAATCGCGAAGCGCGCACGTTTTGGATGAAAGGGATGACTTTTGCCATCGACATTATTTGGATCGCCGACGGCAAAGTCATCGGCATCGAGACGAACGTTGAGTCGCCGATTGACGATGACGATATTCTCAAAAGCTATTTTCCGCCCGCTCCAGTCAACATGGTTTTAGAGGTAGCCGCAGGCTTCAGCCAGCGTCAAAATATAAACATCGGCGATCGGTTGACGGTTTTCCCTTGATTTGTTACTCTACCGCCATCGAATTAATGCTGGCATTGAGGTTTTAAGAGTCATTTTGACCACCTCCGCCGCAAAAAATACTTATGTTCGCAGTTATTAAAACAGGCGGAAAGCAGTATATTGTCCGCGAAGGGGACAGTCTGGATATCGAACGGGTCGAGATCGAAGCTGGGAAGCCCATCAGTTTTGAGGCTATGCTCATCTCTGACGACGACGGCAAGGAGGTCAAAGTCGGCAAGCCAACGGTAGCGGGAGCCAAAGTTACTGGCACGGTCGTGGAACACGCCATGGGTGACAAAAAAATCATTGTCAAATTCAAATCCAAATCGCGCTACCGTCGCCACACCTCTCACCGCCAACCGTTCACCAAAATTTCCATCGATAAAATTACCGTCTAACAAAATCGACCCTCTCGTGGGTCGCTTTTGTTATATTTAACTCGCTGATCCTCACTCGGGACTGCTCCGCTTGCCTGCGGAACTCGCCTCGTCCCGCCGGTCGGGACGACCGGCCT
>ERZ1292633.85-Hain-H41-02um-R1-85-length-126831-cov-8_pt2 | contig 37857 bp, 44 predicted proteins | sample MGYA00564406_ERZ1292633 | MGnify/ENA primary metagenome ERZ1292633 (study PRJEB36523, sample SAMEA6512639) | groundwater metagenome | collected 2019-01-08 | study: AquaDiva: Metagenomics assemblies of 32 groundwater samples
AGCGTATAGGATCACCTATCTCGAAGAGATATCGAAAATCTACTACCTGGTATGCGAAAAGGATTTACCCTCATTGAAGTACTCGTGGTTGTGACTATTATTGCCGTCCTAATTTCTATCGGTATTGTGTCCTATTCATCCGTCAATAGACGATCCCGGGATGCCAAGCGGAAAGGTGATGTGGAGCAGCTGCGCAGTGCGCTTGAAATGTACCGCGCGGACAACGGGTACTACCCTGATGTGAGTGGTGCAAGTTGGGCTGATGCGTCGGGGCTCTCCGTTGCGTTGGTACCCGCCTATCTTCCGGCAATTCCCTCTGACCCAAAGAATGCACAGACGTATCGGTATGTTGCGTCGAATATTTCAGGAGGTAATTATTATGGATATTGTTTGAGCGCACTCATCGAGTCTGAAGTTAATCCCAGCGATTCCTGCACACCGGATACGCTCAATAGTCACAATTATGGTGTCAAAAGCCCCTAACGGATTTACCCTCATTGAACTTTTGGTTGCCATCGCCATCGTGCTGGTCATGACGGGTGGAGTGATCGTAAACTACAATACCTATAATGATGATCAACGGACCCGTCAAGCAGCACTGACCGTCAAAAATAATCTGCGTTTAGCCCAATCACGCGCATATAATGGAGAAAAGCCGACCAGTAGCTGTACCCAACTACAAGGATACCGGGTGAGCTTCGCATCCGGCTCCTATGCGATACAGGCCCAGTGTACCGAAGGACTTGCGGGTAGCCCGCAGTCCTATACTCTGGATCGTGGGATAACGTTTTCTCCGGTGCCGACGGATATTCTCTTTCGGGTCCTCACCAGCGGAGCCGATGGTGATGTGACCGTCATCGTGATCGGGCTGAATAAGTCGGTACAGTTTACGGTCGCCAAGAGCGGCGATATGAGTGAATTAACCGTTGGACAATAAACAACGTAACAAATTGACAAAATAACAACGTGACAACGTAACGAAATGACAAAGAAAAAACAAATACCTACTGATCACCAATCCGGGCAGACGCTGGCTGAAGTGGTCGTGGCCATTGGCGTGGTGGTGCTCCTCGTGACGGGACTCGTATTTGGGACGACCATTACCCTCAAAGCTTCTCAATATGGAAAAGCGAGGAGTCAGGCGGTGCAATATGCACAGGAAGCCATTGAGATAGTCCGGATACTCCGGGACAATGGGTGGACTACGTTTCGGGCGTACGGTGATGTGATGCCGATTCCCTGGTGTCTGGATAAATCAGGGGTCTGGACTCCCCTGTCCGGCGCTTGCAGTACCAATATCGATAATTATTACACGCGGCAGGTGACGTTGACCTGGACCGATCCGAAAATGAAAGTAGACGTTATCGTATCGTGGATAGACGGAAATAAGTCCTATACCGTGCCCATTTCGACGTATTTCACACAATGGAAGTAACAAAATGACAAAGTAACAACGTAACAAAATGACACCATGATGAAAAAAAGAAATGGGTTTACGCTTATTGAACTTTTGGTCGCTGTGGCAATCATTTCCGGATTGGGAGTCCTCTTGGCACAGGTATTTTTTACCACCTCCCGGAGCAACACAAAAGTGGAACGGCTCACCGATGTCAAGCAAAATGGCGAGTATGCGTTGGCGGTCATGGAGCGGATGATCCGTAATGCCCGCGTGTTGACGGCCGCCTGCACGGCGGGCGGCGCGGTGTCCACCCCAAGCGCGGCGATTGTCAGCCCCGACGGGCTCACGACGACGTTTACCTGTCTTTTGGACGGATCGGTGACCCGTGTTGCGTCCGTCAGTAGCAGCGGAGTCGAGTATCTCACCAGTAACGCGGTGACCATCGGAGGGACATCCTGCGATACTGATTCGCTTGTGTTTTATTGTACGTCCATAGCTCAAGTACCCCGGAGTCTTAAAGTCTCGTTGCAGCTATCGCAAAAAGGTACGCCGACGGATCAGTTTGAAAAAGCGTCGACGACGTTTCAGACAAGTATTGGAATTCGTAGCCAATAAATGGCTCTCTCGGGTCTTGCAAACAGGATCTCAATCTGCCTAGAATGAAAGTATATGCAATTGCCTCATAATCATAAACAAGGTCAGATATTGCTCATCAGTTTACTCGTCTTGTCTATCGCAACGACGGTAGCGCTTTCCCTCATCGGAAGGTCGACGACGGATGTATCCATCAGCAATCAAATAACCGAGTCATCGCGGGCATTTAGTGCGGCGGAAGCGGGTATTGAAGATGCGCTTCAGTCCGGCGTCGGGACAAGCGGTGCTCAAGTGCTCACGGCTGGTGTTACCTACAACGTCGTCAAAGCAGACATCGGGGGGGCTGCCGGGGCTTATACGTTTCCTAAAAAGGTGAGCCGGGGGGTGACGGAGACATTGTGGCTCGTCAACCATAATGTGGATGGCACGCTTGCTGAAGTTCCAACGTATACTGCAGCAAGTATTGACCTTTGCTGGAGCAGCGAAACTGTGACACCCGCGATCAGCGTATCCATTTTTTATAAAACCGCCGGAGGAGCATATCGGGTTGCCAAAGGTGCCTATGATCCTGATGGCACCCGTGCTCTTGCCAATAAATTTTCGGGGGTGACGGCTCTTTCCGGAGGGTGCGGTGCGGGAACCGGTACGACGTATAAGCAAACGCTATCATTCGGCAATTTCGTTCCCGCTATCGATCCGGCTTCCGACACGCTCCTTATGTTGCGGGTGGCCCCGGTCTATGCGGATGCAAATCTTGCGGTGAATGCAATCGGCGCACTCCCGTTACAAGGAAGTAAACTCCAGTCAACTGGTATGAGTAGCTCGGGCATTACGAGAAAGATTGTCGTCTATCAAGAGTATCGTTCTCCTCCGTCGATTTTTGACTCCGTCATTTACAGTCAGGGATCGTTTGGACACTAAGAAGAGGTACTTTTTTTATGGATTCCATCATAGGCCTGGACATCGGGTCTCACAGCATTAAACTCGTAGAAATCGAGCGCCGGAAAGATGAGGCGATACTTCTGGCGACCGGATCCATTCCGACACCCCCAAAAGTTCTTTTGTCTGCTAACCCCGAAGATATTGAAAGCATTGCAATGGTGATTAAGAAGCTCTGGAATGAAACGGGCGCTCATACGAAGAACGTCAATATCGCGCTCCCCGAATCGCAAGTTTTTACCCGTGTGATTGAGGTACCGCAACTCTCCGACCGGGAGCTAACCAGTGCCATCAAGTGGGAAGCCGAACAGTATATTCCCATGCCGTTGGATCAAGTGACGGTGGACTTTACCATCCTTCGCGATTCCCGCGAAACCGGGACAAATAAAATGGAAGTGCTCTTGGTCGCCAGCCCTAAGACGCTGGTCGAAAAATACGTGACGATTCTGGAGTATGCAGATCTTATTCCGGTGGCTGTGGAAACGGAAATTATTGCCGCAAGCCGAGCGCTCATCCGAACGACGGGGGGTGTGCGAACGGTCATGATTGTGAGTTTGGGGGCGCAAACGACGGATCTCGTCATTGTTCGAAATGGTATTCTTTCCTTTACCCGATCGATAAGTTCCGGCGGTGAAGCGCTTTCGCGCGCTGTCGCGCAATCCTTTGGGTTTGAGATCTCCCAAGCTGAAGAGTTTAAAAAAACGTACGGGATTGAAAAAGACAAGCTTGAAGGGAAAATCTTGGCTGCGGTGCAACCCATCATGGATACGATTATCGGAGAAATGAAGCGGGCAATTGCGTTTTATCAAGAAAAATATAAAGATGAGCAAATCGGCGTCGCTATTCTTTCGGGGGGAACCGCTCGCGTACCCGGGATGGTCGTGTATATGGCCGAGAACTTGGGGATTGAGGTTCAGCTTGCCAATCCCTGGATTGGCATCGTACGTGACGCGCGATTTCATGTCCTTGATAATGAAGGGCCGGTGTTTAGCGTGGCGGTGGGACTAGCGCTGCGATGATGAAGCGATGCGCATCTCTCATCCCCTTATATGAATTCATCCGATATTAATCTTCTTAAAGCGAAAACTCTCCTGCCACCGCAGCTTATGGCTATCGAAGGACAACTTCGAACCGTAAGCGTTGTTCTCTTGGTAACGCTTTTGTTGACGGGTCTTTTCTTTGGTGTGGGATACGTCATCTTGCGACGTCAATATACGATCGTTCTGACCCAAAAGCAGACGCTCATGACCGCTATCGGCGGTCAACTCCGGAAAGAAGGACTCTATATGTCCCTTAAGGATAGGATTGCGATAACCGGCCGTGTGATCGATGGGCAACGGTCGTGGCTCGGCGTGTTGGACTTAATCGATCGCGTGACGGCGTCGGGCAAACGAACGTCATTTTCCGTCACGGAGAATGATCCCGTAAGCTTGACGATGACCTCCGGGACTCTGGAGGATACGTTTCGTGTGGTGGAACGGATACTTGCGGAGGTCTCAAACAAAACTATTGCCAATCCGATATTAGAATCCGTGCAGTACCAAAAAGATGGTACGGTGAATTTATCCGTTACGTTCGCACCAATATTTTAAGTGCATGAGGGATGGGTGCCCAGGAATTTAGCTATGCGATATTTTCGACGCATGTTGCGTATTTACCAAGGATTTGTGATGTCCGGTGCTATTCTTTTGTTTGGTACAGCGGCCGTTTTTTTCGCCGTCATTCCGGGAATCCGCGCAACAAAGGATCTTTATGATAGCCTAAACGTGGTGAAAAAGGAGACCCAAGCATTATCTGGGAAGCTCGCTCTCCTTGAGGGGATAAGCGAGGAAGATATTCGTGATCGACTCATCATCTTGTTATCCGCAGTGACACCGGAAAAATCCGTACCGACGATTTTTAACACCGTGGAAGGTCTTGCAAATCTGTCCGGCGTCAGTATCGCCGATATGAGTGTCATGAGTCCGGGTTCGCTTGCAACCGGTGCTGCCAGCCGGCAGTCGGCGACGGAAAAAAAGGTTGGAGCAAGTTCGCTTCCTTTTTCTTTAAATATTTCGGGCACGTATGATCAGATGAGAGCCTTTGTGGGTCAAGTCAATAAAGTACGAAGAATTTTTAATATATCAAGCTTCGATCTTTCTATTGCGCCCTCCGGAGTGGTGCAAGTTCGCTTGGCGCTTGCTGCATTTTATCAGCCGCTTCCGACAAAAGTGGGCAGTGTCCAGTCCCCCGTATCCCCTCTCACACAAAAGGAAGAAGCGGTGCTCGCAAAAGTTATACAGTATCCGGATGTGTCTCAAGCGACGACAGAATCCCTGACGCCACTCCTTTTTGGTGAGAACCGCGACCCCTTCGCTCGGTAGTGTTATCTTGTTTCCAATTTGCTATTTTTTTGTGATCACCGGAGAGTAGTGTCGCTGGAACACTCATGCCTTTATACACTTCGGGACGGGTATATTGAGGATACTCGAGCGACGGAATGCCCAATGAAAAGGATTCGGAAGAGGTTGCTTCCTTTTTTAAAACGCCGGGGAGGAGGCGGACAATGGAATCGGTGATGACCATGGCGGGGAGTTCGCCTCCGGTGAGGACATAATCGCCAATGGATATAGATTCATCGACGAGTTCGCGAACCCGTTCGTCCACACCTTCGTAGTGACCACAGATAAGAATAAGATGATCGAGTTTGGTAAATGATCGCGCTTTCGCCTGAGTAAACCGTTCTCCCCGAGGATCAAGAAGAATTGTTTTTGACTTTTGACTTTCGACTTTTGACTTTTGACTCCTTAATGCCCGATCGATCACATCGACGCGCATCACCATTCCCACTCCCCCGCCGTACGGATGGTCATCGACCGATTTGTATGCATCGCCCGCAAAGTCACGGATATTGACGAGATGTATGGTAATTAATCCCTTCTCCTGCGCGCGTTTGATTATGGAATAGTCGAAAGGACCGGTGAACATTTCGGGGAAGAGGGTTAAAATACTAATTCTCACAATAAATACCAATTTACCAATATACCAATGAATGAGGAAATGTGGAAAATGATTGAATTATTTAATCATTATTTCATTGATTGGTCGGATTGGGTTATTGGTCTCGGATTGGTCGGATTCGTTTCAACCAGCTCTACATCCGCATAGACCCCGCGTTTGGCGGCGATGAGTTTAATCAAATCCCGGATTGCCCGAATGATGCGGCCGCTTTTGCCGATGACTTTCCCCATATCCTCGGGATGAGTGGTTAGCTGAAGGATCGTCCGGTCTTCGTTTTGTATTTCATTGACCGTAACGTCATCCGGGTGATCGACGATCGATTGAACAAGAAAGAGAAGCGTATTGTTCATATTAGACTTTTACCAATTTTGCTGCGGTAGGGGTAAGCTGTGCTCCAACCGATAGCCAATACTTCACGCGATCTTGTTTAATACTGATTTGAGGTGGTTTGACCAGAGGATTATAGAATCCAAGAATCTCAATGGCGCGTCCATCACGGCGTTTGCCTTCTTCGATGGCGATGAGGCGATAGGTTTTTCTGTTTTTTGTACCCGTTTGCGTCAGTCTAATTTTGACCATATTAGTATCTTGATTGTATCAGAGTTTACCCATGGCGGCAAGCGCGTTTGTTGCCGCAGATTGCTCCGCCTCTTGTTTCGATTTTCCCATACCGCTGCCTAAGACCCGAGTCTCCGCTTTTGCTTCGACCCAAAATGATTTGGCGTGATCAGGGCCCTCGCTTCTGGTCACATGGTACGTCGGCGATATACGACTTTCACTTTGGATAATTTCCTGAAGGAGGCTTTTGTAATCAATATAGGATTTATTTTTTATAATATCGATGACTTTGGGAAAAAGATGTGTTTCGAGAAACGTTCGAGCGGCGTCTATTCCTTGGTCGAGAAAAATTGCGCCGAGGAGTGCCTCGAATGTATCGGCAAGGAGAGATCCATTCGTGCGGCCGCCAGAATCCTCTTCACCGCGGCTTAGAAATAATAGATCTCCCAGGTGGAGATCCCGCGCACCGTCGGCAAGACTTTTGGTTTTGACGAGGCTGCTTCTGATGTTGGTGAGCGTTCCTTCCGGGTAGTCCGGATGGGTCATATAGAGAAAATGTGAGGTAAGAAAGGATAACACCGCATCGCCTAAAAATTCGAGTCGTTCATTGGACTCCTTCACCCCGTGCGATTCATTGAGATACGAACGATGATAAAAGGCGGATTGGAGCCTCTCCTGATTCGTAAATGTGACGCCGATGGTTTGCTGCAGGTCTTCAAATGTCATAGTGATTTCAGTATGGTTCCCAACACCCCGTTCACAAATTTCGGACTGTTTTCGTTGCCGAACGCTTTAGCAAGTTCAATGGCCTCATCAATAATGACTTTGGGTGGCTCTGTCTTTTCAATGATGAGCTCGAAGGCGGCCAAGCGAAGGATGGCCAGATCAATTTTAGCGATTTTATCCGTCGGCCATTCTGGTGCGGCGGTGGCAATTGCTTTATCTATATTCGTTAGATGAGGAAGGATTTTTTTGATCGCTTCATGCGTGCCAAGTTCCTGAAACGAGTGAGCAAACAAGACTTGCATGAGGTCAATCCTATGCTGGTGACGGGGATCTTGCGAGGTTTTCATGGGCGAGACTTATTTTTTCTTTGCTTTTTTTACTTTCTGGGGAACGGTGATCTTACCGTCGTACCACCCACAGGCGCGGCACGCGCGATGCGGAAAGCGTATAGCGCCACACTGGGTACACGCGATGATACTGGGCAAGGAAAAAGCCTTGAGCCATGCGGCATTTCGTTTACCGCCGCGCCTGGAACTATGTCTTCGTTTGGGTAAGGGAGCCATAGAAAGAGATTAGCACATGATGAAAAAGACATGATTAGCACGTGATCATGTGCTTGTCATGTTTTTCGATCAAGTGCTCATCGCGCACTAATCTTGATGTGCGCTTTTTATTGTACTCTCTCCGAGTTGGTCTCTCAAGAGGGGAAATGAGGAGAGCGTAGGATCTTCACGCACGAGTTCTCTGACCACCTGTTGTGTTTCGGCAATCGCTTCGGTGTCTGTCCACCGCGCAATATGCAAATCCGGTATGCCATGCTGGCGTGTACCGAAAAGCTCACCCGGACCCCGAAGCCGGAGGTCAATTTCCGCAAGGAGCGGTCCGCTATGCGTGGTTTCCATGGATTTGAGACGGGTGAGGGTTTGCTCCTCTACCTGCTCGGTGAATAGGAGACAATACGATTGTAAGTCTCCCCTCCCTACCCGACCCCGAAGTTGATGAAGTTGAGACAAGCCAAAGCGTTCGGCGGCCTCGATAAGCATGATGGACGCATTGGGAATATCAATGCCTACTTCCACGACCGGGGTTGCGACGAGAATCTGGATTTTCTTTTGCCGGAATGCGTCCAGCATTGCATTTTTTTCTTTGGGTTTCATGCGGCCATGAAGAAGTCCCAGTTGAAATTTGGGAAATATAGATTGGAGTCGAGCATATTCGCTCGTGGCCGCTTTGGCAGTCACGAGCGTTTCGGACTGCTCGATGAGCGGACAGATGACGAATACCTGGCCTCCGGTTTGGTCTATTTGAGCGATGATCCACTGGTAGGCCTTTTCGCGTTTTTCGTTGGGGACCACCCATGTTTTAATTTTTTTCCGGCCGTCGGGGATGGTCGCTAACACCGAAAGATCTAAATTGCCCATGATGGTGCGGGCTATCGTGCGCGGGATAGGAGTAGCCGTCATGGTGAGCAAATGTGGTGTTTTGCCCCGTTTGGTGATCTCTTCCAGAGCAGACCGCTGGAGAACCCCAAATCGTTGCTGTTCGTCGATAACCACGAGACCCAGTCGCTGATATTTGATTGTTTTAGAAAGGAGAGCATGAGTACCGATGAGGATATTCATTTTGTCATTCCCGCGAAGGCGGGAATCCAGGTTTAGTTTAGCGCTGGACCCCCGCGTACGCGGGGGTGACGCAATTCTGGCACTTTCAATTTTCTGTGATCCTGTTACGAGTCCTACCTGCACCCCGAACGGTTCAAGAAAACCATTTATCGTTGCAAAGTGTTGTTCGGCCAGTATCTGTGTCGGCGCCATGAGGACGGATTGCGATCCATTGAGATGTGCTACATACATCGCAATCATGGCGACCACGGTTTTACCCGCCCCCACGTCTCCTTCCAGTAGTCGATTCATGGGATACGATCGGGTTAAATCATTGAGGATTTCGCGGGTCGCCGTCTGCTGATCGTCCGTTAAGGTGAACGGGAGAGAGGAAATGAGCTTGGTAACGCGTGGTTCGTCGATCCTACAGACATAGGATTTTTTTGAATTCTCCCAGATGCGGCGTTCTTCCCATGCACGGAGTTGGAGATAAAAAAGTTCATCAAACACGAGTTTCCTGCGTGCCGTTTCCGTTTGTTTGATTGACTCTGGAAAATGGAGTGTTTGAATGGCTTGGGCAAGGGGCATGAGATGATAATCAGATTGGATGGACCCCGGCATAGCGTCGATGATATTTTTGAGTGTCGTCTCTAAAATAAAGGCAATCCTCCCCCGTAACCATTTGGACGTGAGCCCTGCGGTTTCTGAATAGACGGGAACTAATCTTCCCGTATGAAGACTCACACTACTGACAGGGTTCAACCCTGTCACCTCATAGGAGGGAGAGGACATGACGAGTTTATGGCCATACCAGTCGATTTTACCGGCCAGACGCACTTGTGTGCCGACAGGAAGCACACGCACGAGAAAGGGCTGATTAAACCAGATGACGTCCAGTATCCCGGTTTCATCGCCGACCTTCACCTCTTGAAGTTTTTTTCCGGATTTGGTGAATGCGTTATGAAATGCCGTGACCGTGCCGCCAACCGTAACCGTTTCTCCCGGTCGCACGCGGGCAATGGGAGAAACGATTGAGAAATCATCGTATCGGAATGGGATGTAGTAAAGAAGATCCCTGACCGTCTCAAGCCCAAGTTTGGCCAGGAGTTTGGCGCGGGCGGGACCGACGCGGGGCACGTATTGAACGGGGGTCGAAAGGGTAAGATCCATGAGAGTATTATAACAGTTGCCCTATGGGATCTACGCTTTACTATGCTTTGGACAAAATACACCACGTGGTTTATTTTGTCTATTGCAATGGGTTGCGTTTACAGGGAATTGGGTTTATACCGTTATAATCCACCGAAGAGGAGAGGCGCGAAGGATGAGGCAACGAGGGCGAGGCTCGCGATGACGACGATCGTTTTCCAAAACCATTCATGTTTTCTGAAAAAATTCATATCCTGAAACTTTCTAAGTGCACTAATTTCTCATTGATCTAACGAGAAATTATAACTCGAATAAATTTTTTCTTTCCAATCTTCATTATATCATTATTTTTCAGCGTGATACTTGTTCCCTGACACCGGACACCATTTATCTCCACCGCTCCTTGTTCCAGGAGTCGTTTAGCATCGGATTTGCTGCTGACCAATTTCGCCGCCATGAGAAGGTCGACTGGATTCCATTCGGATTGTTTCGTCGTAAATTCGGGCATGGATGTAGGCGCTTGCCTGTCCTGAAACGTCTGTTCAAATGCCGATTGTGCCTGCCTTGCTTCTTCCTCGGTATTTAATTGTTTCGTAAGTTCAAAGGCGAGACGTTTTTTGAAGAGCATAGGATTTTCTCCGCTGTTCATTTTCTTTGTCATTTCATCTATTTCTTCGGATGGCGTGTCGGTGAGAAGCGTAAAGCAGTTGACGATCGCGTCATCCCCGAGGGACATAATTTTACCAAAGAAATCATTGGGTGCATCGGTAAGCCCGATCACATTGCCTTCTGACTTGCCTATTTTCGTGCCTTTGGCATCCGTGAGAAGCGGCACCGTCATGACAAATTTTTCTTTGTGGAGCATGGCGGAAACTAAGCTCCTGCCCGCAAGCATGTTAAACGTCTGATCGCTGCCTCCAAGCTCCAGATCCACTTCCATAGCGACACTGTCGTATCCCTGAAGCAGTGGGTACATGAACTCACGCAAGCTTAATGGAATATTATTTTTGAGCCGTTCCTGATAGAGATCCCGTTCAAGCATCTGCTGGAGGGTGAAGTGACCGGCGATATTGAGAATCTCGGTGAGTCCGAGTTTATTGAGCCAGTCGCCGTTGTAGAGAATTTTGACGGGATTGGGGCCATCAAACCGGACAATTTTAGAGGACTGTAAGACGTAGTCTTTCCCGTTTTTGCGAAGTTCCTCGCTGGTAAAGAATGTATCCCGCGCAGTTTTTTTGCCAGATGGATCCCCCGCCTGACCAGTGCCATCGCCAATGAGAAAGATAACGTCGTGACCCAGATCCTGCCATTGACGGAGTTTCCGGAATCCCACAGCGTGGCCAATGTGGAGTTTCGTGCCGGTTGGATCAAATCCCTGAAAAAGCCGGAGTTTTTTCCCACTCCGTAAAATTTTCTCCAGCACCTCCCTGCTGGGATAGATTTTGTCGACACCTCTGGTGAGTAAATGGTTAATGGGATCCATAGAATATATCTTTACTATACCATATTTTTTAGTTGTGGATGATTGTTGAAAAATTGTAGTGCTGCGCTACGAGCGAGATGTATACCGTGACAATCCGAGACAAGACACTTGGCTAATAGTCGTTTCGCGGCTATGGGATGGAGGGTGTCTGTCTCCTTTTTTTCTATGTTGGTGATCAATTCAAAAAATGTTTGGATGTCCTCGTCACGGATTTTCATGATCTTTTCAAACTGCACGAGGGGATCTTCGTTCAATCCAACGAAATTATTAGCACTCTTGCTCATTTTTTCAGCTCCGTCCGTCCCCGGGAGGTAGCGAAGGAGAAGTGCTTCTTGGGCCTTTAGACCGAAGCGCTCCATGACCTGTCGTGTCACGAGAAAGTTAAATTTTTGATCCGGACCGCCAAGCTCAATATCTGCCGTGACTGCCACGCTGTCGTATGCCATGAGAAGCGTATAGAACATTTCATGAAATCCCAAGGGTTTACCCTCGCGCTCGCGCATGCGGAATGTTTCATGGCGCATGAGTTGTTCTTTGGTGACTGTCGCCATAAGACGTATGGTCTGCTCAAGCGTCATGGTGTTGTACCACGAACTCTGGAAGTGCACCTCCGCTTTTTTGATATCGATAAATTTCGCCGCAAGATTGGTAAACTCTTTTGCGTTGTCTTGTGTTTGTTTGAGAGTGAGCATGGCACGGGTGTCACTCTTCCCTACTGGGTCACCGATTTGTGCCGTGTAGTCGCCGATAATGAATACGGCCGTATGCCCCAATGTCTGAAACTCTTTGAGTTTACGAAGTGGTACGGTGTGGCCAAGATGAAATGATGTTGCGGTGGGATCAATACCATATTTGATACGCAAGGGTTTCCCGGCATGAAGCATGGCAATAATATGATCCCTGCCTATCACCTCGTGGACTCCCCGCGCCAATACCTGATCGATTTTTTTGGCTTGTGTGTTCATAGAGTTTCCTCCTTTGTCGTTCGTTTCATCATGTGTTCGATTTTTTGTTCCAGCGATAAAGACGGAAGCTGGCCGAAAAGTTTTTCAAATAATCTCACGATATCCGCGATATGTTTCCGCGTTCCGCCGAAATGGTCATCGCCCCAAGAGGCGCGGGCAGCATCAAACTTACCCCGAACATTTTCGTTAGAATCAATGATTATTCTCGGTTCTTCGGACACAGCTATGTACGGAGAGACCTTTTGTCTGTGTTTATCAAATGTTCTCCCGGCCTTGAGGTACAAAAAGCCAATTGGAACGGATGCAATTTTTTGTAGTGCGGTATCAAAGAATCGCTCGTCGTGACCACCAGGAACCGGCGAACTGTCTATAGACCAGCCGAGTTTAAGGACGACCATTCTGTGCTTAGCAAGCCAAGTGATATCCGCTATCTCATGACGCAAGTACTGGTTATCCATGGTAGGGATTGCGTTGAGGGTCATAGTGAATGATTTTTGTATTGCAATATCTGAATGGACGAGAAGCTCAAACTTATTGAGTTGTAAGTTTTGTACGATTGCGCTAAGGGTACGCAAACTTTTTTGTGTCAAAGCGCGGACAATATCCGGCGTCATAAAACTGTTCGTGAGTGCGTGGGTGTCGGCGATAAGCACAACGACACGAGACAACCCCAAAAACTGTCGTAGTCGCTCGGCAACGAGGAAAAAGCTTAGAATATCAAAAGGTATCGCGACTGCCGCCTCTTTTTCCGTACACAGTCCTATCCCAAAGAAAAGTGATGAATCTTTTGGGTCAGTTCGGGTCAACGTTTCTATTGCTTCACCGCAAAGCCCCGCTTCGATGAGCGGCTCGTTTTGAAGAAAAGTTATAATTTCCTTTTTTGTTTTCATATATTTATCCTGAATTTTCCCAAAATGGTGCGGAGAGAGGGATTTGAACCCCCGAAGCGCCTTTTGGGCGCAGCAGATTTACAGTCTGCTCCATTTAGCCTCTCTGGCATCTCCGCTTTTTTTGTTTTTCTACCTTATCAACGAGCAATCTCTTGAACAAATTCTTCAGTGTTTGGTAATGCAGGTTGTCTACTGCGCATATCCTCGATGTGCAGTTCTAATGCGATAAGATCTTCATGCGCTTTTGCAAATTTTGTGCTTGCAGCGGTCATATGGTCTAATTCTTGTTTTACGCGTTCAAAACCCAGCTGTAAAAGATCGTTTACACTTGGCTCTTGAAGCTTGCCGACTCGTACAGATAAATAATGTGGCCGTCTGCATACTGATGTCGTCAGGTCGTAATGTACGCCGCCCGCAAGTAAATCGGGATTGGCCCCACGTATCAATTCGAGCATCTCCTTACGAATTACCTGGAATGGTTCTTCAGCCGGCGATAGGCAATTAAACGTCACATGCGACGGAGTTGCTTCAAAAAAATTTGCTGGCATCCAACAATCCTGCCAACCAAATACATGGTGAGGAGCATAGATTTTAGCGGTTTCCTCATTGCCTCGACGACGCGCTGATTGACGTACTTTTTCCCATTCTGATTGGAGATGGGGAGCGTTCTCAAGCAATTTGTTTGACCATTCCAATAGACATGTAATTGCGTTTTCAGTCATCGGAAGGTCCTCGTCCAGGAACCAGTGCAGTGTTGGATGAAACACTTCGTGGAATTTTTGTATCAACAAAAGACCTTGATTTCTGTTTACGATAGCGTTTGGTTCACTGACGCCACACGTAATCGAGAGATGGAGCGGTATAAAAATACGCAGTTGTGTGCCGACCTTTTGTTGCTCCTGAATGGTTTCAGCAAGCGTTGCTGAAGGGACAAACCCAGACAAGAAGCGCGCCGGTATCTCGGTATTCGTTACACCGAATGCCACGTTTAGCCCGACGCCTTCTTGCCATGCTGCTTTCGGGACGTCCTTTCGAATCTGATTAAGATCCTCAACAAATAATGATTGTAGTGACTCAAATTCGTTCATAGTTACCCTTCCTCAAATTCAGATCGAGCTTTAGCTTCCCGAAGCTTCCTTGCCTCGTCCTTCCCCGGTGGGCTTGCCCAACCATTACGTATTCCCAAATTTTCCAACTGATGAAAAGCCTCAATCGCAGTTGCTGTGCCTACCACGAAGCTGCCACCTAAAGCAACTTCCGGTGGCTGCACAGTTGCCGCAATAGCAAACATTTCGACGATTCCGGTGGTCAGAACCAAACCTAAGCGTGCTCGATTATCAAGTGCAGTTTTTCCTTCATGAACTATACCGAGTTTTTCAATAAATGATTCCATATGTATCACCTCCTTTTACGCTAATACAACTAAGTACTGAGGGGAGGAATTGAACCTCCGAAGCCCTGTAGGGCACCTGATTTACAGTCAGGGGCAATTGCCAAACTCTGCCACCTCAGCTAGCTGTTACCAACCACTGGTACCCGTCATACCCGTAAAAAAATTTACGTTCTTACCGTGTCGCTTTTCTATTTCAGCCACATCTATTTCACCAATCAATTTCCCGATGTCATCCAGTCCATTAAATAGTTTTTGTGTGAACGTTTCCGGTTTATTTATGATCGGCTCTCCAGGTCCTCCGGTTGTCGTATCATTTTCTGATTGCTCCTGATTCATATTTTTCACCACCTTTCATAATTTGAATATTATCGATTTACATTTCTTGATCTTGTTTAAACCCACTACACTTTTTTTGTGCTTTATTATCGTTACTCACTGTGCAAACCCATATTGGTACATCTGGTAATAATTCTTGTATTAAACCTGGTACTCGGATTGGAACTTCCCACTCTTCTGCAAGATCAGGTTTGACTAGTGTTTCACAACAGCATACGCCCCACATTTCATGACTACATCCGTATTCCATAATTAACATCTCCCTTCATAAACATAAAAAAAGCCCTTGCAAACTCCCAAGACATGCTTGGAAATTTACAAGGGCTCCCCGTTTAGCGGGGGACGGTACCACCTTGGTTCGCTAAGGATGGCTTCTAATAGCCACAAAAAATCCCGTCGAGACGGGATTCTACCTTAGCCTCATTCGATTGCTTTGCTTGGGGCAACACAATCTTTCTGCTATTACGGGCTTACCCGTCCTCGGCTACATTGTAATTCGCCGGGAAGCTCAGGAGGGTATTTCAATTGTTGTTTTATCGGGAGATCTTGCACCATCCGTCTCCTCTCTCTTGTCTCAAAACAAAATTTACTGAATAACTCCTTCAACGCTTTTATTAATTTGTAATCGTGACTATACCACATTTTGACAAAAATTGCAAGTGCCCGTTCATCCACGTACAATAGAAACCATGTGGAGAGAAGCGCATTTTCAGAGGCAGTGGAAGAAGACCTTCGGGTCAGGGCGCCTCAAAATGAAGACGTGGTCGCGCCTGGCCATGGCCGCGTTTTTTCTGTTTTTGGCAGGGGTACTTTTCACCGGAATTGTTTTTGCCTGGTACGCCAAAGACCTTCCCCGACCGGATAAAGTGAAACGGAGTGACGGACTCTCGACGGTGGTTCTCGACCGCCGCGGCGAGAAACTCTATGACATCTTTGAGGACCAAAACCGGATCCTCGTCAAATGGGAAGATATCCCGCAACAGCTCAAAGACGCAACGATAGCTGTCGAAGACAAAGACTTTTATAAACACCAGGGACTGTCCCGGACCGGAATACTCCGGGCACTCCTGAATATTTTTGTTTTTCGTAATCTCCAGGGTGGATCGACCCTTACCCAGCAACTCGTAAAAAATGTGTTACTCACTCAAGAGCGGACTATCCCCCGCAAGATCAAAGAGGCAATCCTTGCCATCCAAATCGAACGTAAATATGCGAAAGATGATATTTTGCGTATGTATCTGAACGAAGCGCCGTATGGTGGTACAGCCGTGGGAGTGGAAGCGGCAAGCGAGCAGTATTTCAGTAAACCGGTAAAGGAGCTCAATCTTGTGGAGTCGGCAATCATCGCTGGTCTTCCCCAATCCCCCAGCCGTTACTCTCCGTTTTCCGGAGATCCGAAAGCGTATGTTGGACGCACCCAGCACGTCCTCCGCCGCATGAAGGACGATGGATATATTTCAGCAGCCCAGGAGGAAAAAGCGCGGGGTGAGGCAGAGAATATACAATTTGCCCAAGGCAATGAAGGACTTCGTGCACCGCATTTTGTGGCATATGTCCGGGAACTTCTCGAGCAAAAATTCGGAGATAAATTAGTTGCTGCCGGAGGACTTACGGTGACGACGTCCCTCGACTGGAAACTCCAGGAAAAGGCGCAGGTGGCGGTATTTGAGGAAGTCGAAAAATCCAAAAAATTGAAAGTCGGCAATGGGGCGGCTATCGTTATCGATCCCAAAACCGGAGAGATCCTCGCGATGGTGGGGTCCAAAGATTACTCGGCGACGGACTCGGGTGGCTTTAAATTTAATGTGGTCACTCAGGGCTTGCGTCAGCCGGGAAGCGCCATCAAACCCATTATGTACGCGGCCGCGTTTAAGAAAGGGTATACACCCGCGACCCTTCTCATGGATGTAGATACTAAATATCCCTCCGGAGACACGACGAAGCCCGAATATAATCCAAAAAATTATGATAATAAATTCCGGGGACCTATGCAGCTGCGCTATGCATTGGGTAATTCCATTAATACGATTGCCGTCAAAGTAAGCGCACTGGTGGGGGTGCGCGATTCACTCCGTTTGGCGTATGACATGGGGCTCACGTCTCTGGAGCCCACGGACGAAAACCTCAAACGCATCGGACTGTCGCTTACGCTCGGAGGCGGAGAGGTCAGACTTTTAGAACTAACACAGGCGTTTGGCGTGTTTGCCGCAACCGGAGAACGGTTTGAAACGGTGGCACTCCTTAAGGTGGTCGACAGCAAAGGGAAAACGCTCTTTGAACATAAACAGCCGTCCGGACGTCGCGTGATGAGTCCGGAAATTGCTTATCTCGTGAGCGACATCCTTTCGGATAATGACGCGCGCAAAGATATATTTGGTCTACGTTCTTATCTTTTCATAAATGGTAAAACGGTTGCGGCCAAAACCGGAACAACGGATGACAAACGGGATAACTGGGCCATGGGATATACCCCTTCCGTTGTCGTCGGGACGTGGGTGGGGAACAACGATAATTCTCCGATGCATCCGAGCTTAGCCTCCGGTGTGACGGGCGCCGCTCCTATCTGGAACCGGATCATGCGGGAGGCTCTGGCGGGGAGGCCCGATGAGCCATTTGTCCGTCCCGCAGGCATCATGGAGCTTGAAATTGATAGCTACGGTGGCGGCACGTCCAAAGAAGGATACCCGACACGTAAGGAGCGATTTGTCAAAGGGACGGAGCCCACTGCAGTATCTTCTATTTATAAAGACATTAAGGTATCCAAAAGTGACAGTAACAAGCTGGCCAATGCCGTGCAGATAGCTAAAGGTGAGTATGACGCGCGGGCGTTTGTGGTATTTACCGAAGATGATCCTGTTTCCTCAGACGGCAAAAACCGGTGGCAGGATGGGATCAATGCCTGGCTAGGCCTCCAAACTGACGCGAAATTTCATCCGCCGACGGAAACTGCATCGACAAGTGACGCAATCGCCGTCTCCATCAAAGAGCCGGGAAATGAGAGCCAGGTCAATACCCGTGAAGTGAAAATCCGTGTAGAAGCAGGAAGCGGCAATGGGGTGGATAAGATAGAAATATTCGTTGATGGTAACCGGGAACGGGAAGTATCCGGCGCCCAAGCCTCTGAGACGATAGATATGAAGACCGATGGCGTGCATACGATCAAAGCCAAGGCGATTGATACCAAGGGCAATGTCGCCGAGCGGGAGATAAAAATAAGCGTCAATCAGCCGTTTCCTACGCCCACGCCTACCCCAACCCTGACGCCGACGCCAATTCCAACACCCATACCCACTATTTAATGTGTCTTAATGTTCGGACACGTGTCTGTGAATGAAGACGTGTAGCACATTGGTGTGATTTTTTATATCGTTTTCAGTTGCGCGTTGAATTTCGTCTGAGCCAGGGCGATGAGCTTCTCGCGGATGGGGCGGATGTCTTCAGTCGTCAAGTTTTTTTCCAGTGAGAGGTAGGTGATGTGAAATGTGGTGGTGGTTTCATACTGGTCTAGTAGTGTGACGTCAGTTACTAAGGGATGGGCGGATTTAAGGGTTGAGATCATGGGGCCGACGGCAGTCTGGGTCGGCAAGACAAGCGCGAGATCTTCGTAGCTTGGCGGATATTTCGGGATAGGAATATATGTTTTTTGCGGGTGGGCATTGGCCACGAGTTTGGCGACGTTAAGATCAAGCACTGTTATGGGAGTAGATATTCCAATGGTGTGTTGCAGATCATCGCGCAGAAGTCCCACGGATCCATAGGCACCCAGGGATAGCCGGATGTTAGGATTTTTCCAGTCTAGTAATTGTTTGGGATCCGGATCCGGCATGGGAATACCCAGCAACGAAAATAACGATTCTGCTAGGCCTTTGGCTTCAAGGAAGTGATTTCCTGACCAGACAACAATAAGAATTGGTGATTCTTTGGGAAGATTTCCAGGTGACCATTCATAGATCATGGAGAGTTCGAATAATTTGAGAGAGCCAGTGTGATTAAGATTCTCCTTGACTGCTTGAAGCACACTTGGTTGGAGTGATGGCCTCATATAAACCCATTCGCTTGATAACGGGTTTGCGATTTTATACGCTTTCGCTTTATCCATTCCAAAGATGTCCATAAGCTCTTCGGAGATCATGGAGTAGGTATACGTTTCGGTGTATCCCCAATCGCGAAGACGCATTTTGATTTCCTCTTCCCAGGCAAGGGCTGGATCGGGCATAACGACGGGCGGAGCAGTGTCCGGAAGAGAAGATGAGATGTTGTGATAGCCGTAAATCCTTGCGAGTTCTTCGATGATATCCACGTCAATCGTGACATCGCGGCGGAAACTGGGGACAGAAACTGTTATTTCCTCCTTGGTTACTTTTGTTTGGAAACCAAGGGGCTTGAGAATATCGATAATTTCTTTATCCGCAAGATATTTTCCGATGTAGGCATCAGATTTTGTTCGGGCCAGTGACACTGTGGAGGGTTTATACGGTTTGGGGTAGATGTCATAGAGTTTGCTTGCTACGTGGCCTCCGGCAACTTGGCTTATAAGCTCGATTCCTTTTAGAATCGAAGGCATGACGAGCTGGGGATCCAAACCTTTTTCAAAGAGTCCGGCGGCTTCCGTGCGATGAGCGAGGGACATGCTGGTTTTTCTGATGTGTGTCGGATCATACGTTTGCATAAACAGCACAATGGTTTTCGTTGTGCTTTTTATGGAAGAATTTTGGGCACCCATGATGCCGCAGAGGTCAATGAGCCTCCCTGATCCATCTTCAATGACGATGTCGTTGCCGGGTAGGATGTGGGTCTTGCCATCAAGCGTGATCACCCGTTCTCCCTTTGAAGAGGCGCGTAGGAGCATCGTGGGAACGCCACCCTTAGGTAGTATCTGATCATAGTCAAACGCATGGACCGGTTGGCCGTAGGCTCGCATGATGTAATTGGTGACATCTACAATATTGTTAAGCGCGCGTATTCCGGTTGCTTCCAACCGTTTTTGAAGCCATGCGGGCGAGGGCCCCACCTTGATTTTATCGATAACGACGCTCGTCCAACGGGGATTGAGTGTGGGATCGGTTTTAATCATCAGTTTTTTGCTCGTTTTAAGTCTTAAGTCTTGAGTCTTGAGTCTTAGTTGGTAAGGATCATTTTTTAATTTTGCTGCAATACCGAAGCGAGGGAGGATGGCTGCGGCTTCGCGTGCAACGCCCACGACGGACATAGCGTCCGGACGGTTCGTCGTGATCTCCACGTCATAGATGGGTTCACCGCTTTCCTCATGAATGCGTTCAACCGACGGGCCGCAGAGGGAGAGATACTCCTTGATTTGTTTGGGAGTAGCCTTCGTTTCTAAATAATCACGTAGCCAAGAGTCTGGTATGAGTATGTTCATCGTCATTCCTTTGCAGAAAATGATTGATCGAATTTATCTATTTCTTTTGAATTGTTTTCTTGTAAGAATTTAAATACTTCAACAGCGTCAGCAATATTATGAATATGTACAGTGAGTCCATTTGCTTCTGCGCGCGATGCCCATTCGTCGCATACTTCCTTACATACAGCTTTTATTTGGAAACTCCTTACTTTGCCAAATTCTAAATGTTCGGTTATCAAAAAAAATTCAGCAGGATCTCCATCCTGATCGCACATAATAGGCTGATTCAAGCTATATAGTTCCCGCATAATAATTTTAAAATTGTTCAAGAAATCGAATATCATTATTGTAAAGCAACCGGACATCGTCGAGTTGCGTGCCGGACTTCATCATGTAGGTTCGCTCTACCCCCCATCCGAAGGCAAAACCGTTATAGACGTTCGGATCAACGCCACCAGCTCTTAACACATTTGGGTGTATCATGCCGGATCCGCCGAGTTCAAGCCATCCCGATTTGCAAAGTCTGCATGGTTCACCGTTTTTCAATTTGCCGGTGCCCAGACAAATGCCGCAGTTGATATCTACTTCAAATGACGGTTCGGTGAACTGAAAGTGAAACGGTCGAAGCCTCGTCACCCGGTCCGGGCCGTAGAAGTTTTTTACGAAGAAATCAAAGACACCTTTGAGGTCTCCGATGGAGACATTTTTATCGACATAGAGTCCTTCAAACTGATGAAACATCGGGACGTGGGAGACGTCGGATTGGCGACGATAACATTTGGCGATGTTAATCATGCGGATAGGGAGATGCCCCTTCTCCATCTCGCGCACCTGGCCGTTGCTTGTGTGGGGGGTAAGCACGATTTGTTTGTATTTGTCATCCCCGACCCGCTTCGCCGAAGCGACAGCGAGGCGAGCTTGATCGGGTATCCGGTTATTTGTTTTAGATGGATTCCCGCCTTCGCGGGAATGACGAGAAGAACCGGGATAATCGATGAAAAATGTTTCCCATTCGTCGCGGGCCGGGTGGTGCGGCGGCATGTTGAGCGCCTCGAATGCGTAGTAATCCCAATCAACCTCCGGATGGCGGACGCGAGTGAAGCCGATACGCTCAAAAATCCGCGTAATTTCCATGATTGCTTGAGTAACGATGTGGAGATGCCCTTGGGGCGGCCTGATTCCGGGGACTGTCACATCAACCCAATCTGGATTGGCTGACGACTGATGACTGACGACTGATGACTTTTTCTGTAACGCTCGTTCTATGGATTGTTTTACTTCATTGACGACCACGCCGACGTTGCCGCGGTCGGCAGCCGGCACCTGACGGATCTGCTTGGTGAGTTTTCCCAGTTCACTCTTCGGGCTAAGCAGGAGCATCCGAAGTTCTTCGGCTGATTTATCGGAGGTAGTAATTATTTCTTTGGCATCACGTTGGGTATCCAAGAGGAGGCCGATAAATTGTGGAGCATTCATTTGTTGATCCACTTTGATGCCTTGATTCCCGGTATCGTGCCTAGCTGTTGATATAGTTGTGTTGGTGGACTGGCCGGTATCGTGCTCATATGTTTCTATTGGTGCTATTTCATAGCATACTCTGACGTGGTCATCTGTGTTATCTACGGAAGAAATGATGATTTCGCCAATTTCGCTGGTCGTTTTGACCTGCGTTCCGCCGTCGGGAATGGGTGGATAGTTGCCGACGGAAAGAATACGCAGTGGTTTATGTTTGGGAAGATGTTCGGGAACGTAAGAGGCTCTTTTTTGAAGTTCGTCCAGAGTCACGAATTCGGTTTTCATTGCTAGATTTTGTCGGACAAGATCGTTGGTTTGCGCTTCGATAAGGATTTTTTTATCAATCGATAGAGATCCTTTGTATTCGATATACGAAGTTTTTCCATGTTCTCCTTTAATAGGTTCAAGGTATGGCGCCACAAGTCGTACCGCCTCATGCACCACGTGACCGGCGCTGTGGATGCGCATGTTGTGGTAGCGCAAGTTCCAATCAATAACGCAGTTCACGGATTCCCCTTCCCCGATGATTCCATCCAAGGCACATTCGTGGATGACCACATCGCCAAGCATCTTGACGTGCTTGACGGTCGCGGTGCCCCGCTTTCCCTTTATGGTTCCTTTATCCGATGGTTGCCCTCCGCCCTGCGGGTAGAAGATCGTTTGGTCAAGGACTATCTCCCACCCGTTTCCTTTTTTCACACACGACACGACCCGAGCGTCAAGCTCGTGCAAGTAACTATCGGTCATGTAGATAAGATTGGTCATAGAATGACTTTATTGTACGTATTCCACTGCTTTCGGTGCAAGGACAGATAATAACGCAATCACGGTACCTAATCTGCAGCTGGGCCTCCGGTATGTTCAACTACTGCACCTAATCCTTGTGATCGCATGCAGTTGTCCAGATTTCGAGTCGGACTAACTCGCGATCCGGCACCGTTGGATTCAAGATTTTTGATTGCTTGCGTCAATTCTCCCTCCGCATTTGTATAGAGCAATGTTGGGTCTTTTCTTTCAGCCAATCCTTCCATAACTCTTTTTAAGATGAGTGATTCTATTTCGTTGTAATTGCCTGCCATAATAATCACCTCCTTTTGTATAATTCCACCTCGTCTTAGCATTCGCCTTACCTACTATTCGTAGCGCGGCTCATGCTGCGACGTAAGGTGGATTAATGGTTGGTAAGCTCGTGTAAATATGCATTTACTCGCTAACCAACCATTAAAAAACCCCGCATCTTGCGGGGCTCTTGGGTTTGTTAATTGTGAATTTGTTATTTTGTTACTTCACCCAAAGCTCCCCGCTGTCGCGAGGTAAAAAAGTAAAAAGTAAAATATGTTTGGGTCGTCATGGTTGTTGTATTTTAATGAACGGATTTGACGTTGTCAACGATATGGGTGAATATGTCCGGATTCTCCACGACCAAGTTAGCAAGAATTTTTCGGTCCAGAGTGACATTGGCTTGTTTGAGTTGGAAGATAAACGAGCTGTAGGAAAGACCCTGGAGTTTGACGGCTTCGGAAATCCTTGTGATCCAGAGAGCCCGGATATCGCGTTTCCTGTTTTTGCGTCCGGCAAAAGCGTATTCACCGGCATGCAGGTAGGCTTGTTTGGCGACTCTGACCAGGCGGCGTTTGGTCATCCGGTAGCCGGAATTGGCTGCCATGAGCTTTTTATGTTTTGCGTGACTGGTAACTCCTCGTGTAACTCGCATAATGACAAATTGACAAAATAACAAATTAACAAAGTAACAAATTAATCAACCAACCATTTACGTGCTCAAGAACTGCCTGATGACGCGGGCAAAACGCGTGGTCAGGATCTGCGCCGGTCGATCCTGGCGGCGCTGGTGGGATTTATTTTTTGTGCGTCGGATATGCCGGGCCCCTTGTACCCGGTGCATGACCTTGCCGTTTTTGGTAATTCTGAATCGCTTCGTAGCGATTTTTTTCGTCTTCATTTTCATACGGCTCCCTTTTTATCATTCACGATCATGGCTTCAATGTATCTTCCGAGTGATTTGGGCTCACGGACGACTTTGATGGCCTCAAGTGACTCGATAAAGCGCTTGACGACGGCAAATCCAAACTCTTTTCTCGTGACCTCGCGGCCTTTAAATGCGAGCGTCAATTTCACCTGATTGCCTTCCGACAGAAAATCCTTTGCCTGGGCTACCCGGGTATCAAAATCATGCTGTCCGATAAACGGGCGAAGCCTGATTTCTTTGACCCCCACATTTTTTTGACTCTTTCTGCCCTCCCGTTCCTTTTTGGCCTCCTGATACTTAAACTTTTTGTAATCAATGAGCTTGGCGACCGGCGGTTTTGCGTTGGGAGCAATCTCCACCACGTCAAGACCTAACTCTTTTGCTTTCTGGAGCGCCTCAAGCTTGCTCACGACTCCGATTTGTTTCCCCTCCTCATCCAGGAGCCGTACCTCGGCTGCCGCGATTTGGTAATTGAGGCGATAAAATTTCCGATTAGTGTTTGCGTTCAATCTCGTCAGTAACGTTGCGGACAAATTGCTCGAGGCTTAAGGCCCCGAGATCCTCGCCGCTTCTCGTCCGAATGGACACCGATCCACTCTGGACTTCCCGATCTCCCATTATAGCCAGGTAGGGCACTTTTTGCAATGTGTTACTTCGAATCTTGGCTTGCATGGATTCGTTGCGGTCATCAAGCTCGACCCGAAGTCCTGCGTCCCGGAGGGTTTGGAGCGCCTTGAGGGCCGCTTCGTTGTGCCGCTCGGCGATAGGGATAAGTGCGATTTGGACGGGAGCCAACCACACCGGAAAAGCCCCGGCGTAGTGCTCGATGAGGATGCCAAAAAAGCGCTCCAAGGAGCCAAAAATGACCCGATGGATCATGACGCACTGTTCCTCTTTGCCTTCGGCATTGACATACGACACGTTAAATCCCCGACCGAGTTTTTTGAGATACTTAGCCATGACATCCTTTGTCTTAAATTTGTGTTTGAACGTCTTGAGCTTCCAAAACTCCTCGACATCTTCATCTGTGGTCTCTGCCTGGGATGGTTGGTTAAAATCAAACTGGACTGTCCCTAATTGCCATTCCCGGCCAATGGAGTCTTTGACCTTGACATCGATTTTTGGTCCGTAAAATACGCCTTCCCCTTCATCGATTTTGTAGTCAAACCCTTCGGCTTTGGCCGCTTGTTTGAGCGACTCTTCGGCAAGCGCCCAGGTTTCCAGGCTCCCAAGATATTTTTCCGGTCGTGTGGCAATATAAGCTTGATAATCTTTAAAGCCGAAGAGAGCGTAAAAATCTTTCATTATTTGCAGGACCCCGCGTACTTCATCAATCACTTGATCGGATGTGCAGAATATGTGGGAGTCATCCTGGGTAAATCCCCGAACTCTGGTCAGTCCATGGAGCACCCCCGCGCGTTCGTACCGGTAGACTGTTCCGAGTTCCCCAATCCGGAGCGGCAACTCGCGGTAACTCCTCGGTCGATGTTTGAAAATCTGTATATGATTGGGGCAGTTCATGGGTTTGAGCACTTCATCCACTTGGTAATCCGGAGCGCTTTCTCCTTCGATATACTCATGCAACATGACCGGAAACATGGAATTAATATATTTGGAAAGATGGCGGCTTTTCACAAACATATCCATACTGGCTATATGGGGCGTATACACGAGCTGATAGCCCCGTTTGTAATGCTCCTTTTTCCAAAATTGCTCCACAATATCCCGCGTGACGGCAAGCTTTGGGTGCCAGAGGATGAGACCTTGTCCCGTCAATGGATTGGAAGAAAAGAGATCCAGATCCTGTCCGATCTTGCGGTGATCACGCTTTTTTGATTCCTCCAGTTGATGAAGGTACGCATCGAGTTCTTCCTTGGTTGGGAAACAGGTGCCGTAGATTCGTGTCAGCATTTTATTTTTCTCACTCCCCCGCCAGTAAGCACCGGCAACGCTAAGAAGCTTGAAGTGTTTGAGTTCTTTATCTGGATGTTCGCTGTGACCGCCATGGCAAAGGTCTACAAAAGTTCCTGCTGTATAAAGAGTCAGTTTTTGCCCTTGAGCCGAAAATTCTTTGATAAGTTCTTGTTTGTATTCGTTATTTGAAAATTGTTTCAATGCTGCATCTTCGGGGACTTCGCGGCCGGTAAACGTTGTCCACGATGTAGCAATATCATGCATTTTCGCTTCTATCGCCGGAAAATCGGAATCAGATATCGGAAGGCTGCCGAAATCATAGTCATGATAGAATCCGTTTTCTATGGGCGGCCCGATGGTTTGTTTCACATCGGGATATAGCGCTTCAACAGCCGCAGTTAGCAAGTGACTGCACGAGTGGCGCAGGTTATTAAGATAGTCATTGTCGTTGTGTTTCATAAAACAATAAAACCGTTCTTCCTTGCGATCCGCCAGCTGGGGGAGGTTCCATCGCAATTGTGAACGGTTCTTAATTTCCTTAATTCGTTTAAGGCAACGCTTCTCTTTGAGGTTGGTTGGATCTCATGCAAACGAAAAGATTGTTAATAGTATAGCACATTTTCGTGGCTGATCAATACCCAATTTTATGTTCAATTTTATGTTCAAATACTGAATACATAAATATGGGCTTTTTTGTCTGCAGCAATTTTTCGTAATTTGGGAAAAATGAAGCTGTTGGAGATGATGCGGGTGCCGGGTTTGCATTGGGTTTTGAGCATTGATTCAAGTTTCTCCATCCGCCACGGGAGAAGATAAACAAAGACGACGTCGGCGTCATGGAGGTCGGCGTTCCAGAAATTTTTCCAGTGCACCGTGATGCGATCTGCGGAGTCCAACCCCGTTTTAGGGCGTTTTGAGAGCATTTTTTTGATCCATGTCCAGAGGACAAGGAATGGGTTAATTTCCAGACCAACTGCGGTGGCGCCGAGAGCTGCAGCGCGAAACAGGAGCGTCCCGTCTCCCGATCCCAGATCATAGACTTTTGTTCCCCTTTTTATCCGTCCGAGTCGGATCATGGCATCGACTGCCTTCTTGTTTGACCGCACGAACGGCGCGCCGGTGATGAAAGCCAGGGTGAGAAAGAAAATTATAAGGGCGAAGGACAGGTTGAGAACGGTGAATAGGATTGATAGGAATGACATTACTATTGATTATACTCTGGATTCCCGCGTGCGCGGGAATGACAAGCGTGGATTATGTCCCTTCCTGCCAGCTATGCAGGTACTTCCGTTGCACTTTGGTCAAACGGTCAAATCGCATCCCCATAGCACGGAGCTTGAGACGGGCAACGCGTTGGTCTACATCCTTCGGGAGGACATACACTTTTGGTTGGAGCGTGCCCTTCCTTTTCACAAACCAGGCGGCACCCAGTGCTTGATTGGCAAAGCTCATATCCATGACTTCTGCCGGGTGTCCTTCGGCACCGGCAAGATTAATAAGTCTCCCCTCGCCCAACGCGTAGAGCCGTTTTCTCGAAGGAAGGACAAGTTCTTCAAGATTATTTCGGAGGATTCGACTGGATTTGGCGATTTTCACGAGACCATCATAGTCAAACTCGACGTTGAAGTGTCCGGAGTTGGCAAGTATCGCTCCGTCCTTCATCCGTTTCATATGAGCGAGTGAGATCACCTGCTTATCGCCGGTTGCGCTGACAAATATATCGCCATAGCGTACTGCCCGGCCGATCTGATCGACGGTGAATCCGTCCATGACTGCCTCGAGGGCTTTGACCGCATCGACTTCCGTCACCGTGACGATAGCCCCCATGCCGCGCATGCGCGAAGCGATTCCTCGGCTGCACCAGCCATAACCACAGACGACCACACGTTTGCCGGCGAGTAAAATGTTGGTCGTACGGATAATGCCGTCGACCGTCGACTGGCCGGTGCCATAGCGGTTATCAAATAAATGCTTGGTATCGCTTTCGTTGATGGCAAGGACCGGAATTTTAAGTGCTTTATCATGGGCCATCGCTTTGAGCCGGATGACGCCGGTCGTGGTTTCCTCAGCACTCCCGATGAGATCACCGAGCTGCTTGGTGCGCTCCGTATGAAGCAACGATACGAGATCCGCCCCATCATCGGTCGTGAGATTGGGGTGGAAATCAAGGACTTTGTTGAGATGTTGGTAATATGTTTTTTTATCTTCCCCATGGATAGCAAATACCGGAATGCCGTAGTCGACGACGAGTGATGCGGCAACCATATCCTGCGTGGATAATGGATTACTGGCGCATAGCACGACCTTCGCACCCCCAGCGACGTAGGCCAACATGAGGTTCGCGGTTTCGCTCGTCACATGGAGACACGCGCCGATGGTCAGGCCCTTCAGCGGCTTCGTGCGGGAGAATTCTTCTGTAATGAGATTGAGGACCGGACTGTTTTGTCCTGCCCATTCGATTTTCTTTTTGCCTTCGGCGGCAAGTTTGAGATTAGCGACATCATGAGAGAGAGATTTTTTCATAATTATCCTTTCTTTGGACAGAATAGGTTCATGTATAACAGCAATGAATAAGGGGTGTCAAGCGGAGTTTAATACGATTCTTGCCCTATAATAGTTTCAAAAATTAGTGATTTGATATTGTCGTAAAGCGCTAAACTATACGAGGGGTAGGTAGAGTGTGACTTCGCCGACGAAGTCGCCTTTATATGCATAGATTCCAGGGACGATGCCGGAACGCGTAAATCCCAACTTTTTATAGAGGTGGAGGGCTTGTTCATTGGTTTGGAAACAGTAGAGGATGAGGAGTTGGAGACCTGCCTTTTTTCCTTCCGCGATGAGCGCGGTGAGAAGCTCGGCTCCGATACCTTCATCACGGAAGTCTTTGCCCAATGCAATGCCGATTTCTCCGACGTGTGATTGTCGTTTATCCCGGACGCGAATTTCGGCGTTGCCCGCATAGTGGTCGTTGACGTCGACGAAGAGTTGAATTTTCTTCCCCTGCTCTATCTGCACTAGCGATTCGGCAAGCCATTTGGCTTCATCTTCGTGCGTTTGCTTTTCGGAAAGCATGAGATGCGCCTCTTCCTTTACCAGTTCGTTTGCAAGTGTCGTCGCTTCATCTAAGTCTTCCCATTTGGGATACCGGATGATGACATCATTTCCTTTTTTGCTTTTGAATGTTTTAATGATTTGGCCGGGAGTCATAATGAGTAGAATGTCGATAAAGTCGATAAAGTCATAATGTGAGATGAGCACCAAAATTTTCTTCGTAGCGCTTCGCAAATTCCTTTTTGGTAAACGTGTGGGTTTGGGTGCCGTAGGTCTCGACGGTGTAGACTGCGGCCACCGAGCCCATCTGGCCACAGACGAGTAATTGATCAGCATTTGTCACCGATTCCCGGAATCCGGACTTCTTTGATTCCGGGAATCTTGCGTATCTGAGGTACCCGGCGAGGAAGCCACCGCGGTAGGCGTCCCCAGCTCCGGTCGGGTCGCTCGTATTTTTGGGTTTGGCGGGCTTGATATGGATGGATTCCTTGCGAGTTTCGATGACCGACCCTTTGGCTCCCAGTGTCGTGATGACGATGGGGGTCATCGTGAGAAGTTCTTCGTGAGAAATTTCCAGGCGACTTTCGATAAGTGAAATCTCATAATCATTGCCGATGAGGATGGCGGCACCGGTAATCCCCTCTTTGAGTTCTTCGGGAGAAAACGTCGCAATTTGGAATGCAGGATCGTAGAGATATGGGATCTTGAGGGTACGACATTCTTTGACGTACTTGACCATGGCGGCGGGATCGGTGGGAGAGATGATAACGAACGAATGCGCATTTGTTCGATTCCGGGAATCGCGGCGATTCCCGGAATCTTTCAATGGCGTGGTGATAGATAAATCTTTTGCATGCTTCATGGCGCCTACGAAGTAGGAGCCGATTTGATTATCGTCCTGATCGGTGACGACAGAGTATAAGCTGCAGGATTCGTCGGCAAACTGCTTGATGTATGTTGTGTTGAGATGATGGCGGGTTAAATGTTTTTTGTATGGTCCGAAATCGTTTCCCGCGCACGCTACAATGCGTGGTTTGATCCCAAGGAGATTAAGTGTGTATGCGATGTTTCCCGCAACACCGCCGAATTGTTTGGAAAGCTTGTCAACCAGAAAGCTTAACGACAGTTTGTGGATATTATCCGGCATGATCCGGTCGGCGAAGCGACCCGGAAAGTCCATGATATTGTCGTAGCCTAGAGAACCAGTGACAATGACTTTCATGAAATATTTCAATCCAGACCAATAATCCAATCCGACCAATTAATGGAGCAATGAACGAATGATTAACAATTATTTACAATTATTGAATCATTAATTTTTCATTGATTGGTAAATTGGTCGGATTGGTCGGATTATTGCATTTGTTTGGATAACTCTGCCAATTTTCCTGCTGCTGCCTGCTGGCTCTTTTTGATGGCGTCGTTGATGGCGCGCCTCATATCCTCATCGGGCTGGCCGTCCACTTCCACGACTTTCACATTTTGGTTGCCCGTGATGACGACGCGTACGCGCCCGACGACCACCTCAAATTCTTCGTTCTCCAATGCCTGTTGGATGGCCATGGCTTGCTTGCGCATCGCGTTCATGTCCCCGAGTGCTTTAAATGGATTCATCATACCAGGTAGTGAAATTTCGACCTTTGCCTTGCGCGGTCCAAATTCCAGCCTCCTTTCTAAAACAGAATGTTTTTATATTTCAAGCAGCTTTTCTGCGGCAAAGAAAATACCGCGTGTCGAAATTCTACTACCTGGCTCCTTATTTTTTCCCCAATACTACTTCTACTCTCACCTTTTCTCCGAATAATTTTTTGAGAACCAGGGCGATCATCTCCCGGGTTTTGACCTCTGAAAGCTTTTCTTTATGAAACGGGTAAAAGGCTTCTATAGTGACTATACCATCATCCACAGTCTTTGGTCTAGTGGACCGGCAGATGGCGGCAACCGAGTGGTTGTATGGCTTGAGCTCATCGATGACGTCTTTCCAGTGCTCGATGAGCTGTTCAAGCGTCACTAACCCCAAGGAAGTTTTTGGCTGATTATCATCGATGGCCTTTGGTGTCGTGTGCGAAGTGGCTGGTGATACGGATGATGCCTTTAGCAATGAAGGTTCATGGGTTACCGTTTCCGGACGCGTTATGTTTGGCGTGTCACCCATCACTGAATCTTGGCAATATTCGACGACCGCCAGCTCCAGTGGTAGTTCCGGGATGGGACTAGAACGGAGTTCTGTGTAAGCCTGGGTGAGGCGTCCGATAAGACTGCGGAGTTGGGAAGTGGATGCATTTGTCTTCTGTGTCGTAACTTGCGTAATGAGGCGTTGTTCGAGCTGGGTCAGACAATCAATAAGAAATGATTTAACATCAATCCCCTGTCCGACTATCGCTTGGATATCTATGAGTGCCGCTTTTGCATCGTGTTTCAACACGTTGGTAAGAAATGAATCCCGCCGGTTATCTTCTGATATCCCCAGAGTTTTTTGGACGATCTCGACCGTCACGGTGCCTTTTTGAAAACTTATTTGTTCTAAATTTTTGACGGCATCCCGGAATGATCCGTCTGCGTGGTTTGCTATGCAGGCGAGAGCATCGTCTTCAATATCCATCTTTTCTTGGGCAACGATGCGGGCAAGCGCATGGATGAGGTCTTCTTTTCGCGCTTTGCCAAACGCAATATGCTGGCATCGGGATATAATCGTCGATGGGATTTTTTGCGGATCGGTGGTGGCCAGAATAAAAATTGCGTGCGCGGGGGGCTCCTCGAGCGTCTTGAGCAGCGCATTAAATGCACCGGTCGAGAGCATGTGTACCTCGTCGATGATATAGATTTTCCATTTCGCTTGAGCTGGGGCAAGAGCGACCCGGTCGCGCAGATCGCGGATATTATCGACTCCCGTGTTGCTCGCGGCGTCGATTTCCATAACGTCCAGATGTCTGCCATCTGCAATAGCTTGGCACTGTCCGCATGAGCCGCAGGGCGCGCCTGTCACCTGGTTGGGCAAGCTATTTTTTTCCGGTTTATCGCAGTTGAATAGTTTGGCGATGACGCGGGCAGTGGTCGTTTTGCCGGTTCCTTTGGGCCCCGTGAGGAGGTAGGCATGCGGAAGCTCTTCTTTGGATTTCGTAAGGAGGAGCTCGATGGTTTGCCGGACGGCAGCGTTATCTATTTCATCCAGAACTTTGGGGCGATAGATTCGATAAAAAGACATGATTAATAAATGAATAAACGAATAAGAGAATAATCAAATAATAGAATAAATGATGAGTGAATGATAGGAGTGTTTTGTTGATTCGATTATTTCTTATTCAATTATTGGCTTATTCATTATTCTTCGTGGTGGATCCCCAGCAGATGATTCAGGCCGTGGAGTGCCAAAAATACAATGACGTCGTCGACTAATTTATTTTCTTCGGTCGCTGTGGTCACTGCTTGCGGGTAGGAAATAATGATATCGCCCAATCGGAGAATGCCGTCGGGTGCATCGATGAATCCCTGTCCTTTGGTGTACGCCGGATCGTTTAGTGGGAATGAGAGGACGTCAGTGGAAGCGTCGATTTTCCGGTAGGTGCGGTTAAGTTCCTTCATCCTGCGGTCGCCGACAATGGAGACACTCACTTCGACGCTGTGTTTGATTTTCGCGGTCAGCACGGAGGTAATCGCCTCTTTGACTTTTTTACGGTTGACGGGATAGTGAGTTTCGGTTTGAAAGAGGATTGAGATCATGATGGTGATAGCATCTGTTTGAGTATCGCCGATACCACCCCCCCATCGGCTTGGCCTTTGACGGCTGCCATGGCTTTACCCATGAGTTTGCCGAAGTCCTTTTTCCCGGAGACGAGTACAGGGGCAAGGAGTATTTTTATCTCTTCATCCGTGAGTGGTTTGGGTAAGTATGCCTCAAGAATAGCGAGCTCTTCTGCTTCTTTCGCGGCTAATTCCGTGCGTCCAGCTTGGGTGAACGCGTCGATGGATTCTTTGTGCGTCTTTGCCTGTTTTTTGATAACGTCCAGAACGTCCGCATCGGTCAGGCCTTCTACGCCCTTCGCCCCGTATTTGGCGATTGCAACATTTTGGACGGCGGCCACAAGGAACCGGAGCGTGTCGACACGACGACTCTCCCCTGATTTGAGGGCTGTAGTGATGCTGGTCTTGATTTGGTCAAGGAGCATACGTGTCATGCCGTCGATTAGTGCGTCCGTCGTGGATGCCGTAAGCGGCGTGCGAGTTCCCGACTTTTTTCTTTCCTGACTTCCGCCGGTTTTTGGTAAAACTCTCGTTTTTTAAGATCCTGAAGGATTCCTTCGGTCAGGACTTTTCTCGTAAACTTGCGGATGAGTGAATCCGATGTATCTCCTGGTTGTGCTTTGACAAATACCATATAGTAAAAAGAACACCTCCTTTAAAGTTTATATCCGATTTTTCGAAGAAAATCTTTTCGGTATGCCACGTCTTCTGCTTTTTCGACTCCCGTGGGCGATCCGCCGTCTACCACTCCCAGGACTCCTCTACCCTGCTTTGTACGAGCAACGATGACTTCAAGGGGATTGGCGGTGGCGGCGAATATGCGCAGGACTTCCGGGACCATTTTGACGGCGTTGAGGATGTTGATGGGGAAGGCGTTATCAAGAAATATAAAAAAGGTATGACCGCAGCCGACAGCTTTAGCATTGGTTGCCGCCAATGTTGTCATCGCCTCATGAGTACCACTCGTGCGGATAAGCCGAGGGCCGGAGGCTTCACAAAAAGCCAATCCAAATTTAATACCAGGGACAACATTCACGAGCGCCTCGTGGATATCTTCGACCGTTTTAATAAAGTGCGATTGGCCGAAGATGAGGTTCTTTGCGTCGGGATTTATGATGGAGATGACTGCTTGTGTCATGATTTTTTTAAAATTTCAATTAATTCATTAAGAGATAATGTTGTTGGCTTCATGTCCGGATTTTTGGCACTTCCATTTAGAATCATATGGCGGCTCGCATGGAGAAACCAGGTTGCCGCAGAGTCTTTTTCTTTGAGCGTATTATAGACGGTAGTAAGGTCTATGTCATCTTTAGGAAGGGATTTGATGCGGACGTAACCCTTTTTCGGATCGCGCCGGATGACGACGTTATAGCCCATTTTTTGTCCGAGGTGGACCACTTCATCATTGGTGGTTTCAATCCCGAAGGCTTTACCCCAGGGCGAGTCGAAGTGGACTGCTTTTTCCTTAAGTTCACTCTCTGCCCAAATTTTGTTTTGAAACGATTTATAGATACCATCTAAAGCCTCCATGCCCAGGGAAACGATTTTAATAGGATTATCCGAATAGAGGAGCCGCCATCCGTCGATCTGGGTAATGAGCGAAAAATCCCAAAAATCCGACGTCGGATTGGGATAAAATACTTCGCGGAAATGATCGATTTCGTTAACGACTGCCATCATGCGGGTGAGGGAGGCATCGTCGCCTTTAGTCTCTTTGATCGCCTGGTATACGAGCTGGGCGGCGCAGGTATCGCTGTCGGATTGGTGATGGTCATATTTTCCGAATCCGGTGTCGACGTGGATGATTTCGGGGTTTTCATCCGGGGGCGCGTTATTTAGAGTTTTTCCTGCCGGGACGAAAGCAATCATCGCCTCTTCCCAACCCGGAAAGTGGGACTTCACGAGCCAAATAGCAGTAATTGCATCTAAGTCCGGTCCGATATGAGCGACGATGGTTTTCATATTATGAGTATAACAATGAGTATAACACATAATTTTATTGACGACTTTTAGCCTCAAGGCCCGGCCTTGAGCGTGAGGATAATATAGTGCATAATGGGTGCATGGCAGCGAGACCGCCGATTTTTACGGCTCAAGGTTTTTATCACGTCTATAACCGTGGACACAATAAACAGACGATTTTTTATGACGCCCGGGACTATCGTCGTTACCTTAAACGTCTGGGCGAATATCTCATCAAGCATGAGGTGACTCTGCTGGCCTATTGCCTAATGCCCAATCATGTCCATTTACTGCTTCGACAGGATGGAGAGGAGCCCATGGATCGCTTCATCCATCGGCTCCATACCGCCTATACGATGTATTTCAATATTAAATATGAGCGACTAGGGTCAGTCTTTCAGGGACGATTTAAGGCCAAGCTTATTGATACGGATGAATATTTGCTTCATGTTTCTCGTTATATTCACATCAATCCCATTGAGATAGTACAGGATTACGCTCAAGGCCCGGCCTTGAGCGTAGAATTAGGCAAGTTTCCGTGGTCGTCGTATGGAGAATATTTGAAGCAGAGATCCGAAAACCTTTGTAATACCGAGATCATTCGGAACTATTTTTCAAATTCGCCTTTACAAGGAAAAACTACGTATCGTTTGTTTGTCGAAGAATATCTTGGAATATCAACCCCCGAACGACTCGCTGAAATTAGCGGAGGAAACCTTTAGCCTCAAGGCTCGGCCTTGAGGCTGAGGATGATTTCGTTAAGCGCGAGGAGTTTGGTGGTTGATTCGTTTCGCATTTTTACTTCGGTCTTATCCCCGGTTTTAGTCGATACTACCAATCTTGTGGGAATGCCGATGAGGTCGGCGTCGGAAAATTTCACCCCGGCGGAAACATCGCGATCGTCCCAGAGGACGTCGATGCCCACCTTATTCAGTTCATCATAGACTTTTTGTGCCATCCCCTCTCCTCCGGGAAGCGAGATGAGGTGGACGCGGTAGGGCGCGACCGCCGAAGGCCAGAGAATGCCTTTTGCATCATTATGCGTTTCGACTATGGTCGCCATTGTCCGTCCGATACCAATTCCATAGCACCCCATATAGTAAGGCTTTTCTTTTCCATCTTTATCGATAAACACCGCACCCTTCATAAGGTTGGTATAGTGGTGGCCGAGCTGAAAAATATTGCCTACTTCTATCCCCCGTTTTTCTACAAGCGCACTTTTTCCGTTTTCCGTGAGGAACCCCGCTTGTGCCATGGCAATATCACCTTCAATGTCGAGCGTATAATCGCGGTCAATATTCATATTGAGTGCATCTTTGTAAAGCGCATTGGCACCACCGTATGCATTCTTGATCGTACGAAGTGAGCTATCGCCGACGATGAGCACCTTCCCCTTGAGTCCTACAGGTGATATAAAACCAGGTTCGCTGCCGAGCTTGTGAATTTCCTCGACCGTAGCGTGACGCAGATGATGGGCACCGATAAGCTTGGCAAGTTTTGTTTCATTGACGTCGTAGTCACCGCGGATAACTGCAAGGATCATTCGCCCTTTTTCATCAACTGCCATGAAGTCCTTTATTTGTTGCCAAAGAGGAAGTCCGTGAAGCTTGACTCCATCTTCCATGGTGGTTCCGCGTTTCGCATCAACTTCCTGATAGGGCTTGAGCGGTTCATCAACGTTTTTTGTGTCCCGTAAAAACTTCGCGACATCTTCATGCGCTACATATTTCCCGTCTTGAGATACAAAAAAACGGCCTTCTCCGACGGGAGATTCTACCTGAAATTCATGACAGTATTCCCCACCGATATAGCCGTTGTCTGCTTCTACCTTGAGTGTTTTGAGTCCTAATCTTTCAAATATACGGGTATAGACAGAAGCCATGGTTTCATAGCATTTGAGAAATGCTTGCTCATCAGCATCAAAAGAATATGCGTCTTTCATGACAAACTCGCGTACACGCAGAAGCCCTCCGCGGGCACGAAGTTCATCGCGGAATTTGGTGGAAAACTGATAGAGATTAAACGGTAGATCGCGGTAGCTCAATTTGGTTTTACGAACGAGATCGACAAACATTTCTTCCGCCGTGCCCCCGAGCGCAAATCCTGCTCCACGGCTGTCTTTGATGCTCATGAGTTCAAACCCTGCCGAACTAGTTCGGTTAGTCTCCTGCCAGAGTTCGATAGGATGAAGCACCGGACTGATCATTTCCTGGGCGCCGACGGCATCCATTTCTTCTTTGATGATAGCTTTTATTTTTTCATGAACACGCCATCCCAATGGCAGGAAGTAATACCTGCCTGCTGTGGATTCCGCGATGAATCCACCTTTCGTAAGAAAATTATGGCTCACGAGTTGAGATCCGCCGCTTTTTCCAAATGATGTTTTACCAAAAAGTTGTGAGTATTTCATAGGTGTTCCTTTCTATCATACCATCCGCAGGTGAATTTGCGTACCCCATTATATAATCACTCTTTTACGGACCGCTATCCATCTCGAATGTTCCTGATGCATACTTTCGTCTATTATCTTCGATTAATTCCCTTGCTCTACGAAGAAGTTGAGCCTCCTGTTCGATCATTTCATCCCCTTGTATGCCTTTACGTACCAAAACACCCATTTGGTAGGAAAGTTCACCACCCTTCGTAGTCCAAGCGATTAACCCGTCCCCTTCATAGCCAAGTCTATTGGCAATGTGCGAAAAGCCGTCATCGGTAATTTTTTCTAATTCGCTTTTGTTGTCAATTGCAAATTCCATAAACTATCACCTCCCTTCTTCATAATTTTTTTACCTGCGGATGGACAAAAACTGTTTTACCCCTCAAATGGTACGTCGCTTGCGCTCCTCACCATCCGTGGCAGTAAGACTCGATTTACTCGTCAACTGCCACGTAAAACCCTCGCCTCCAACCACCACAAAAAATATGTGATGATCAAGGGCGAGGGCTAATCCCCGCGGTACCACCTTGGTTTAGATTAGGTCCAAAAAATGCACCTCAACGGTGCACGAAATAATGAACTCAATCACTCTTTCGTGCTCTATCCTTCGACTACGCTCAGGATGACACACGTGTAACTATTTGTACGGTCGTACTTCCGTCAACCTTAATTTCTCAATGAGAGATTTCGATTGCAGCGATTCGTTGGGCCGGAAACCCAACGTGGGACGCTTTTTCTAAATTGTAACTTTGTTTATACCATAGAGGGTCGGCTGGGGTCAAGAGTCGATAATAAAGGGAGCGTAAACGGTACGATACATTTTGTGCATTGTGTTAAACAACCAATACTCAAGGG
>ERZ1292633.697-Hain-H41-02um-R1-697-length-37853-cov-6_pt1 | contig 37853 bp, 35 predicted proteins | sample MGYA00564406_ERZ1292633 | MGnify/ENA primary metagenome ERZ1292633 (study PRJEB36523, sample SAMEA6512639) | groundwater metagenome | collected 2019-01-08 | study: AquaDiva: Metagenomics assemblies of 32 groundwater samples
GCTCGAGTTTGTAAAATTCATGCACACGGATGAGCCCTTTGGTGTCTTTTCCGTGACTGCCAGCTTCGCGTCGGTAGCAAGGAGAGAAGCCAAGAAATTTTATGGGGAACTGCGACTTTTCGAGCACCTCGTCAGCATAGTAGCCCATGACTGACACTTCGCTTGTGCCAATGAGATAGTCGTCGTCTTGGGTGTTGTACACGTCTTCGGCATCATTTGGTAAATGTCCGGTACCGTAGAGGTTGGCCTTGCGCACGATGGTCGGCGGAATCACTGGTACGAAGCCCTTGGCTTGGAAGAAGTCGTTGGCGTAATTCCAAATCGCCCACGAAAGACGCGCGCCGTCGCCGAGAAGATAGTAACCGCGAAAGCCGTGAACCTTGGTGCCTCGTTCAAAGTCAACCAGGTTGTGCTTCTGCATGAGCTCGATATGATCCTTGGCTTCGAAGGCAAATTGCGTCTGTTCACCCCAGACTTTTATTTCCTGATTGTCCGCATCGCTATCACCATCGGGGACGGTCATGTCGGGGATGTTCGGCACCTGGAGCATGAGTGCTTGCCACTCTTCCATAATTGGCTTGAGCGTCTCTTCGTCCTTTTGGCTCTCGACTTTGAGGGCTTGCATCTCTGTGATGAGCGCTTGCTTTTTAGCTGGGTCGCTGGCGGCCGGAATGCCCTCAGAAACTTTGTTTTGTTCGGCCCGCCGCGCCTCGAGTCGTGTCATCAGCTCACGCCGCTCGTCGTCAACCTTCACCAGACGATCAAGATCGACTTTGGACTTTTTCTTTTGTGCCGCCAACTTCACTAAATCAAGATTTTCGCGGATGAATTTAATATCCAACATTAAGTAAAAATAAAGAGCGTAGCGACTATATTTTACTTACTTCAAAATCTGCTCATTTCCTAGAGCTAGATTTTGAAGCACTGCCACATAGTCTCGCGCTAATCTCATAATATTCTTCATTATACATGAAAGTGCACAGCTCGCGCTGTGCACTTTTAAAATTTCAAGAACTGTATGCGGTCAAGCTGCGTTTTAGAGAAGTACTGAATCTACAGACGCTTCATCTTCTTAATCTTTATCTTCCATTCGGAATGGAAAATTCTTCCAAGTTGCCTTGTGCAAAGTGCTTCAACGGCTCTCAAACCATTGCTGTCAAACACCGCTGGAACTTCGCTATTGTCAAGATAGACCGGCGTCTTGAAATTCACCGTAACTCCTTCGAGCGGAGTTACCACCCCTTTAACAATAATCAGCATCGTGATCTCCTTTTTTGCCAACCGCTACTAAAGCAACAACGGGCTAAAAAAGCAAGTGTTAGAATGTCGAGATGCAATTTCCGATTCATGAGCTACCGGCTGCGGAATTTCCAAAAGGCCTTTTGGAAATTCCGCAGCCACCCCCATCACTCAATTACCGAGGTCGACTTCCCTCACCTGATTTAAAACTCCTCTCTATCGTCGGGTCACGTAAGTACACCACCTATGGCAAACAGGCGGCTGACGAACTTATCGGTGGACTGCGTGGATACCCGATTGGCATTGTCTCTGGTCTCGCGCTCGGTATTGATTCGCTCGCACATGAAGCCGCTCTGCGAAATAGTTTGTACACGCTTGCCATTCCCGGTGGCGGTCTCGGGGACGAAGCCTTGTACCCGGCCCAACACAAACAACTCGCCTACCGCATCCTCGAAGCTGGCGGTGGCTTGCTGTCAGAATTCGCGCCGGATTTCCAAGCGGCGAACTGGTCTTTCCCCCAGCGTAACCGTTTAGTGGCCGGCATCAGTCAGGCCACTCTACTTATAGAGGCACAAGAAAAATCCGGCACGCTCATCACGGCCAGACTCGCGACCGACTACAACCGCGAGTTACTCATCGTGCCAGGCAGCATTTTTTCCAAAAACTCCGCCGGCGTACACCAATTCTTAAAATTGGGTGCGACACCAGTCACGAGCGCGGCCGATATTTTGGAAGTGCTTAAAATAGATGTAAAAGCGCCGGCGCGGCCAAAGACCACGGCGGTACTACAACCCATCGAACAAAAAGTTATTTCTCTTCTCTCCGAACCCCGCCACCGTGACGAACTCATCCGCCAGCTCGGATTGTCCACTGCCGAGGCCACCCAACTTTTAATGCTAATGGAGCTTACCAACCTTATTGTGTCCGAACAAAACATCTATCGAAGTTTGATATAAAAAGAAAACCGCCCAACCGAAGTCGAACGGTCTCCGGCGGCTCATCCGTCGTCAGACGCTCTTCGCTCATCGAGAAAAAAGCTTACGAGTCCCGCAAGGCTCAACACGACTGCAATAAGCACGCAGGTGAAACCGAGAGTTGTCATCTCCTGCATGCCATTCGGCTGCGCCAGGGCTTGGCCTTTGTACGCCCAACTCGGCGCTTCTGTGCGTGCAGTAAAGGTAAAAACCGCAACGACCAGAGCAACCACGTTAAGAAGAAGGGCTAGACGGTACTTCTTCATGGAAAATCTCCTTTTCTGTTCTGGTAATACATTATCACACAAAATCTTGTATGTCAATGTAATAAATTTTGGTTATTGTAGAGTCTGACAAGAAATTAGAAAATACCCCAACCACTGGGATAGGTCAGTTGACAAAAACTTACTGTGCTAGTATTTGTTACACACATTCATGGCAAAACAGACACTCGTCATTGTGGAATCGCCGGCCAAGGCGAAGACAATCGAAAAATATCTCGGCGAAGGCTACCAAGTCCTTTCGTCTATTGGCCACGTCCGCGACCTGCCCAAAACAAATAAAGATGCTGTCGATATTGAAGCGGGCTTTATTCCCCGTTACATCATTTCGCCGGGCAAGGAAAAAATCATTGAGGGTCTCAAGAAAGCCGCCAAAAAAGCCGACGAGGTACTGCTCGCGTCCGACCCGGACCGCGAGGGAGAGGCAATCGCCTGGCACGTCGCCGAACTCATTAAAGAAGAAAACGATAATCTGAAACGAGTCGCCTTCAACGAAATCACTAAAGACGCAGTCCAGGAAGCCATCGCTCACCCCCGTGACCTAGATTTAAATTTAAAGGAAGCACAAGAAGCTCGTCGAGTGCTCGACCGGCTGGTCGGCTACGACCTCTCCGGTCTCATTTGGAAAAAAGTGCGCTATGGGCTGTCGGCTGGCCGTGTGCAATCGCCAGCGCTCCGCATCGTCATGGAACGCGAACGAGAGATTCGTGCCTTTGTTCCTGACGACTACTTTGTACTGACTGCCCATCTCAACACCAGCACCGACGTGCTGCCATTTATTTGTGTTGAAGAGCCGAGTGAAGAAGCGGAAGCAGAGCGTATCAAGAAAGTCGGCGAAAAATACCGTTGGCTCGTGAAAGATGTGAAAGAGTCGGAAGTGAAGCGGGTGCCGCGCCCGCCCTTTACCACGTCGACGCTCCAGCAAACCGCTTCGACCCGACTCGGCTTCTCGCCCTCTCGTACCATGGGCGCGGCACAAAAACTCTACGAGGCTGGCCACATTACCTACATGCGCACCGACAGCACCAATATGAGTACGCAAGCCCAAAAACAAATCATTGCACTTATTCACGCCGACTACGGAAAGGACTTCGTCGCACCTCGTACCTACAAAACCAAGAGTAAATCCGCCCAAGAAGCCCACGAAGCCATCAGACCTACCAACTTTGCGAAACATTCAGTTGGCAGTACTGCCGATCAAAAAGCCCTCTACGAACTCATTTGGCAGCGGGCGGTTGCATCACAGATGACTGACGCGACACTAAAGCGTACAAAAATTCTCACCAATGTGACCGACGCACAAGAGACGATACCTGATTTTGCTATCAACGGTTCGCGAGTTATTTTTGACGGTTGGCTAAGGGCTGATCCGCGCGCGCGCGGCGAAGATACAGAAGTGCCCTCAGTCTCAGTCGGCGAAACATTTTCTTGTCGCGAAGTCGCCATTGAGGCAAAGCAAACACAACCTCCCAACCGCTACACCGAAGCCGGCCTCATTAAAGAACTCGAGAAGCGCGGCATCGGCCGGCCTTCTACCTACGCGTCCATTATGAATACCATCGTACAACGCGGGTACGTCGTAAAAGAAGGTCGCACGCTCGTCCCCACCGACACCGGCGATGTCGTGTCGAGCTTTTTGGAGACGCACTTCAAAGAATACATCGACGACGATTTCACCAGCGCGATGGAAAATCAGCTTGACGACATAGCCGCCGGCGAAAGAACCTACCAAAAAACCCTGACTGACTTTTACGCGCCGTTTCACAAAGCGGTCGAAGCAAAAGAAGACATTGCCAAGCTCACCAACCTCGGGCCGGGCCCAAAGGAGTTCCCTTGCCCGGTCTGCGGCGCCGCCATGGTAAAAAAACTTGGTAAAAATGGAACGTTCCTTTCCTGCGAACGTTTTCCCGACTGCGACGGCGCGCGCTTGATTGACGGTTCGGAAGCCAAACCAGACGCACCGATCGGCACACACCCCGAGACCGGGGAATCGATGTTTGTGTTGAACGGACGCTTTGGTCCCTACGTCCAGCTCGGCGAAACGCCGGAAAAAATAAAGGGCAAAAAACAACCAGCACCGCGTCGCACCAGTCTTCCTGACGGTGTGAAGCCTGACGAGGTGACGGCCGAGATGGCGGTCAAGCTACTCATGCTCCCACGTGAACTCGGGCTCCACCCCACCACACAGGAACCAATCGTCGCAAACACCGGCAAATTTGGCCCGTACGTTGCTCATGCCGGCGACTACCGATCGCTCAAAGGCGGGGACAATCCGTATGACATTACCTTTTCGCGCGCGCTTGAAATTTTCAAAGAGCCGAAACAAATGCGCAAAGGTGAGAAACTTCTCAAGGAGCTCGGCGTGAATCCCAAAACCCACAAACTCGTTAATGTATTTGAATCCAAATCCGGCCGTTACCTGAAAAAAGGATTTAAGCGAATTAGTATCCCTGACGATGTTAAAACGGAGGACATCACTCTCGAATTGGCAATTGCCTTACTTGGACAAAAGTAGCTTTTACTTGTCAACTCACGCTCATATCTCTACAATGGCTGTATGACTACGGCTGAAGATATTATCGTGCTCTTGCACAAGCCAAGCGACACCGACAAAGCGCTGGTTCGGAAAGCGTATGAGTTTGCGGAAAAGGCGCACGCTGGCCACACTCGTTACTCGGGCGACCCGTACATGGTACATTCAGCCACTGTCGGCCGAAAACTGGCCGAAATGGGCATGGGCCCGCGCACTATTGCCGCCGGCCTCCTTCACGACACCATCGAAGACACGTCGGTGACGGCCGAGGATATCAAACAAACGTTTGGTGATGAGATTCTTTTCTTAGTCGATGGGATCACAAAGCTAAGTTCTGTCCGTTACTATGGAAGCGACCGTCACAACGAAAGCTTGCGAAAGTTATTTGTAGCGACGAGCCAAGACATACGCGTGCTTATCATCAAGCTGGTCGACCGACTCCACAACATGGAGACGCTCCAGTTTGTACCGGAAGACAAGCAACTTCGCATCGCCCGCGAAACTCTAGAAATTTATGTACCGGTCGCGCACCGTCTTGGTATGGGCAAGATCCGCAAGGAGCTTGAGGACTTGGCGTTCCCTTACGTGTACCCGGAAGAGACGAAGCGAGTCCGCGAAACATTAAATACGCGCATCGGCAAAACACAAGAAGCACTCGAACGCGAGCGAAAAATTCTTCAGAAGCGCCTCGTGGACACTGGCATGTTGGATTTTTTTACATCGTATCGAGTGAAAGGTCTCTGTAGCCTCTACCATAAACTCAAGCGCAAGGAATGGGACATAAACATGGTGTACGACCTGCTCGCGATGCGGATTATTGTGTCGTCCGTCGAAGACTGCTACCGAACTCTTGGCATCGTCCACGAGCTGTGGCGACCGCTCCCCAAGCGGGTAAAAGACTACATCGCCTTTCCCAAACCAAACGGGTACAAATCTCTCCACACCACCGTGACTACTCAAAATGGTCTCATTCTTGAGATCCAAATACGTACCAAGCAAATGCATCAAGAAGCAGAGTTTGGTGTCGCTTCACACATTTTCTACAAACCCCCAGAAGTGACCGACAAAACAGCCAGTCGACCATCTGTGTTCTCAACCTTAATTCCCAACCTGTTTCGTCCCTTTAGCGGCCGAGATAACAATATCGCTGAATTCTGGAACATGCAGAAACACAAAGACGAGCCGCACCAGATGAAAATTCCTCGTTGGATTTCACACATCGGCCATGCCTACACCGAAAAAAAGAACTCCACTGAAAATTTTGTCGAGGATGCTCGTTCCGATTTCTTTTCAAACCGTATCTTCGTGTTTACTCCAATCGGTGACGTGGTGGACTTGCCTGTCGGCGCTACGCCAGTTGATTTTGCATACGCCATTCACTCCGAAGTCGGCGATCATATGTTTGCGGCAAAAGTAAACCAGAAGTTGGTTCAACTCGACACCGAGCTGAAAAATGGTGACATTGTTGAAATTGATACTCGCAAGACTTCACACCCGACCGAGCGCTGGTTGCATTTTGCCAAGACATCGCTGGCTAGGCGACGTATTCGTAATTCCCTCGAAGAAGCTAGACTGTAAAGTTTTTGATGGAGTAGAGGTCGCTGTCGTCGATTTCCGGTACTGGTATGGGAGCAGTAAGGTCTGATGGCGCTGAATCATCAACCATCGTTGGTTCATTCTGCGTCACTTCAAGCGGAGTATGTTCGCTCAGTTTGGCAACCTCTTCCGTCGCTCCGACAGTTTGTTGTTGCAACCTTTCGGCTTGAACGCGCTTCAGTATCTCTTCAAGGTCTTGCTCGGAAAAATAGTCGATGGTCAGTTTACCGCCGAAATCGGTTTTCAAAATTTGCACACGGGTCCCGAGGCTTTCGGTAAATTTCTTCTCCAGTTCAATGAGATGCGTATCAAATTCTCCAAGGGTTTTCTTGCGCACCCTATCGGTGGCGATTTTTCGCACAATCCGTTCTACTTCACGGACTGATAATTTTTTAAGGAGCACTTCCTTAAAAATAACCTCCTGCTCTTCTTTACGATCGCTCAACATGAGGAGCGTGCGCGCGTGACCTTCTGAAAGTTCACCTCTACGTAGCGTATTGAGTATATGTTCCGGTAGTCCCAAGAGGCGAATTGAGTTTGAGACATACTCGCGACTGCGGCCAACTTTTTTCGCTACCTGAAGGTGAGAGAGACCAAACTGCTCGGAAAGTTGTTTAAACGCGAGCGCGCGATCAACCGCATTGAGATCCTCTCGCTGAAGGTTTTCGATAATCGCCAGCTCGAGCTTCTCTTGCTCGCTCTGTTCGCCGCTCCGAATAGTGACTGGCACCTGTGACACGCCTGCGAGCCGGCTCGCACGTAAACGCCGCTCGCCGGCAATGAGCTCATACTCCGAGTAAAAAGTCCCGTCTTCCCGCTTAATTTCCTTACGAGTGACCGTGAGCGGTTGTAGCACGCCATACATACGAATCGAATCCGCCAGTTCCTGCAGTTTTGCCTGGTCAAACTCCCGCCGTGGTTGAAAAGGGTTGGGGACGACTTTTTCGACCTCTACCCAATAAATTGAATCGTTTTGAAATGCCATAACAAAATACCGAGCGCATTACCTCCATAGGTAGTTTCATGCTCTTATCTCACCATTTTAGCATATTCAATTTTCCACCCCTGTTTATAACTGATGTTTCATTTTAAAAAAGAGGCCGTACCCGAAGGTCGTGCCTCTTCATCAGAGCTTACTTGCTCATGACTTTGCGTTTCTGTGTGACTCTCCAGGCGTCCGCAATGAACACAAGAGAGATCACCTGCTGAAGAAAGAGCCACGGGTATCCCTGGATCCACATAAGCCACCCGCAGGTGACATGCATGAGAACGTACCAGAGATACCCTGATGCCCTTTCCTTTGCAAGCAAATAAGTTCCAACAAGGAAACCTGACACGAGTCCGATTTCCAACCACTGGTTGATGGTAGTAACGCCTCCAAAGTCGTAGAGGCTGTAGCAAAACCCAAGCGGAATGCATACGAGCGCCAGGCGATCAAGCCAACGCGGCGGATTGTGGGTGGTGCCACGAAAAGCCAGAACAAGCCCAAGCACCATGGCGGGGGCACCGCTTGCTTCAACCGATGCCGCAATCCAGTTTCGCCACATAACAAAAATGATCACCCAAGGGGGTAAACCAAAGAGGTATACCGCCCACGAAGCAATTCGCCATTGGCGTGCACGTGCGCTCTCGCCGCGATTACGCGCGTGTTCCGAGAGCCATAAGAAAATCTTGTTGAGAAGGTAGCCGACACCTCCCCACACTTGTAGGAAGATGTCCATTCTGACCTCCGTTTTGTTTAGAATGTACTGCCGAACTGTACCTCATCAGTACAGAAGGTTCCAAAGCAAGCTAACATTTTACACCATGAAAGTCAATATATTGCAAATATTGCATCTTGTCAGCGGTGTTGAGAAATTTTCTTTTCTGTCTTTAGTTACTACTGGTGCCAGAAGTGGGACTTGAACATTAACATGTTCAGTACCCGTTTTGGATGGATTATTTCATAAACTCACAATCCACCTCAAAACAGCTTCAAGTCCGTGTTACGGATTTATTAAAATAAATCCTACACCTCCGGCAGTCAAAAATCCGCATGACAGCGGATTTTCTTTGTGCCGGAAGTGGGACTTGAACCCACACCCCTTGCGAGACACGATTTTGAGTCGTGCGCGTCTACCATTCCGCCACTCCGGCTTATTTATTATTACGTGCGTCAAAAATCGACAGCGACAGTGAGTTTAGCAGATTATATAAAAAAGACTAGACTTTTTTTCATTTTCAGATACTGTTGCGAACGAGTAGTTCTTATTGTTCGTCACAATCATCGGAGGTACACATGGCGCATGAACACGCTCATCGTCTCATCTACGCTGCCGACTTTTCTTTCGACAAGGCCACTGATCTCAAAGAAGCGTACGTACAAGCTTCACGTATGTTTGGTGAGGTTATTGATTCGCTCGGCCCGCTCGGCATTACGATCAAGGGAAACACTCTGTTTCGATTTCTTGGTTATAGCGCTCTAAAAATTGCCGCAGACGCTGACTTGCGTATATTTGCCGACTACAAACTGTTCGATGTGCAGAGCACGATGAAAAACGATTTTTCGTGGCTACGTCTCGTCCCACATCTCGACATCCTCACGATTGCCGAGGATGTGCATCGGAGCGTATTCAAAACAGCGGCCGATACACTACTTGACACAATCATTGCGCCAGTGAACCCGCTCACTGACCTCAGCGACGAGGATTTCCGCTATCGTGGAGAAACAAGTCGCGAGTATGCCGTGCGAGCGTTTTTTGCCCGCGTTGCCGACTTGCCGGCAACCGGAGTGATCTGCTCACCCGTCGATCTAAAGCTCGCACCCGCCGGTTTCACCGAAAATCGGGAGATCATTACTCCCGCCATCAGGCCGGCCGGGGCGGTTGTGCCGGGTGACACCAACGCGGGGAACGCCCTGACGCCACGCCAAGCTATCCTCGCTGGCGCTACCAAACTGGTCATTGGGTCACCGCTCCGCCTCAACAATGATCTTAGAGGCAACGCGCTTCGGGTTCTCGATGAGATCGGTGAAACGGTCACCGAACGGAATGGTGGTTGATTAAGATGGCCGGAATCGCTTCGCGATTCCGGCCCTTTCTTTACATTTTTAGGTTTACCTGTACAGTTCCAAAGGATTCAGAACAGAGGAGTGCTTTATGATACCGATCAACGCACGGAACATTCTGGTTGAACTTGGTTGCGTACATGAAGGTGATTACTTTTTCGCTCTCAAGAGCAGCAAGGTCGCCACGAAGTACATCAACATCGACCCTTTACTTACACAACCGCACCATCTGCATTCCATCGCGAATGCGTTGGTATCTCTGGTGCCATCCAGACACCTTGAGCCTTACCTTACGTTTGCCGGGCCGGCTGTTGGTGCAATACCGCTGGTCTACGAAGCAGCAAGGGTGATGGTAGAAATTTCTGGCTGGCGTGCGCAAGCCGTGTTCGCTGAAAAAACTCCGACCGGTTTTTCATTGCAACGAGCAGGCTTCGCGGCTGCTGTGCACAAGCGTGTTGTCGTCATTGTTGAAGACATCGCCACCACCGGTGAATCGGCGAAGAAAACTGCTGAAGCAGTACGTGCGGCGGGTGGCGAGGTTGTGTGCTTTTGCTTCATCTGGAATCGGGGTGGGGTAAGCGAAAAGGATATGGGCGCGCCTGTCTACTCGCTGATTGAGGAGCCCGTGCAAACGTGGCAGCCAGGCGAGCATCCAAAATGGGGCGTATGGCCGCTTGTAACGGATGTCGGACACCCTGATACGTTTCAAGACTATCAGGGCGGACGAATCAAACTTCTAGCATAAACTTTTGCTTCTTATTTACACAGCTGGCTACCTCGCGTGGTCAGCTGTTTCTTTTTCTATTATTTGCTAGACTCGCGGTATGTTGAAACAAAAAGTCATCGCCATTGTTGGGCCGACCGCCAGCGGGAAAACGTCTCTATCTATCGATATCGCCACTCATTTCAATGGCGAAGTGATTTCGACTGACTCGCGGCAAGTGTACCGTGGACTCGATATCGGAACTGGCAAGGTAACCCCGGAAGAAATGCGGGGTGTGCCGCACCACCTCACTGATATTGTTGACCCCGCTACCATCTATACTGGACATGACTTTGTGCGCGATGCGACGGCCGCGCTTCTTGATATCAAGAGGCGCGGCCGTCGCCCCATTATTGCCGGTGGTACTTTTTTCTACCTTGAGCTACTACGCGGCCACTCGCAAACAGCGCCGGTAGAACCAAACCAAGAGTTGCGGCAAAAATTTGAACCCTTATCCAACGAAGAATTGTACGAACGTTTGCTTATCAAAGACGAGCGACGAGCACACAGCATCGATCGCTACAACCGAAGACGGCTTATCCGAGCGCTGGAAGTCGTTGAGACGCTCGGAGTAGTGCCGGAAACAAAAACAGCAACGACTCCCTACGACTGGCTTATGTTAGGTATTGATATTGATCAAAAGACGTTGCATCAAAATATCCACACTCGCCTTGAGGCGCGTCTTGAAGCGGGCATGATTGAGGAGGTGGTGAAGCTGCAGGAAGCTGGAATAAGCTGGCAGCGTTTAGAAGACTTCGGCCTTGAGTACCGCTATATTGCTGAATATCTGCAAGGCCAATTAGAGAAAGAGGAGATGGTTGCCCTTTTGGAAACAAAGATCAGACAGTTTGCTAAGAGGCAAATGACTTGGTTGAAACGAATGAAAGAGATCGAGTGGTGTGTGCCGGAAAATCGCGAAGCGATTTTCCGACGGATTGAGGAGTTTTTAAACACTCCCTCGAGTTGACCTTAACTTCCCTTTCCCATACTATAACTGCCGCACCAAAGGGTCTATAGTTTAGTGGTAAAACAGCGGTCTCCAAAACCGCCGTCCTCCGTTCGAGTCGGAGTGGACCCGCTTGAGAGAGTCTGCGAACGAAAACGAGTCCGCGAGTGTAGCTTTTTCTTAAAAAGCGTTACACCGACTCGAAGCTGTTTTGAGATGGATTATGAGGAAACGAAATAATCCACCCAAAACGGGTACTGAACCTGTAAGGTTCGAGTCGGAGTGGACCCGCAGTTTGAACGCTGTGAAAGCTGCGGATACATATCTGTTGTTACCAAGTATCAATATTAAAGTCCGGGACAAGCCGTGGAACTGACATGCGTATGATAGGAGTTGCCTGTCTGTTCGAATAATAATTTACCACCACAAGTGCTCTGAAGATTTTTCGTCAAGTTATACAAATTCTGTTCCCCTGCCTGAGAATTGTTGATAGCATTAAAATCAACTGCCAATGCCCCCAAACCTGTTCCTCCGCCATAGTGACAAGAGTTTACTGCATGACTGCAGTCAGTAATGTTGCAACTCGATACAGTATTACCATTAGTGAGTGCGCACGCAGGATATGTACGATCGACTGTATACAATTGACCTTTGTCTACAAGTGGACCAATTTGTGAGTCATTAAGATAGCAATTCATAATTGCAGTTATATCAGTAGGCCAGGCAAAGTTGCAACTTGTCCCACAGGTGACCCTTTGTATTGGGCCATCAGTGTTGCCGGCTGACAATTAGCGGGAGGTGGCGTCGTTGATGGAGGTACTGAAGACACCGGATTCGAACCAAAGCAATTTATAGTAGACCAAGGGCCGAAGCCATTGACATTGCCGTTGGCGCCACCAGTCGGCCCGACCAGATACCGCATTAACGTATCGACAATCAGAAAGGCGCCGAGGACAATCACGATACCGATAATGGCGTTGGTGAGCTTTTCCTTAGCATCACGCTTAGCACTTTCATTTCCGCCGGACGACATGAGGTTAAACCCAGCAATGACCATGAGAATGGCAAAGAGGAGGAAGAACATTGTCACGAGCCACTGGATGATGGTGTTGAACAGCGAGACGAGTTCACAAAAATTACACTCCCGATTGACGGTATACGTATTACCCCCCGATGATTGCGTCAGCCCGCATTGCACAAAACCCTGCGCGTTGGCTATGTCGGGCAAGACGACGAATGCGACAGTAAACAAAAGAAACCCACCGAACAAAACGTATTTCATAGATATGGCAGAGATACTAAAATAATAGCATGGCCGTCTGTTTCCAATGCTTGCTACCCACGCCGCGAAGCTTTGAAAATACTCGCAACTATGCTATTTTTAGCGCACTCTTTTGAGCATCTGCGTCGGTGGTGGAGTGGATGAAAAATGAAATTGATTCATTTTTCATCCGGTCTACGAGCAGCGCGAGTAGATTGGCTGTTGTGAAGGGTTGCGGAGCTTCGTTTCACCAGCCAAAGGAGGAAACTTGGTCAAAACGCTTATCAACAGCTGAGCGTTCCCACAAAAAATATATTGCGTCGGTGGTGGAGTGGTCAATCACAACAGACTGTAAATCTGTCGGCTTATGCCTTCGCTGGTTCGAATCCAGCCCGGCGCACGAGTATAAAAATGAGCATTCACGATAGTGGATGCCATTTTTGTTCGTGCGCCGGACAGTGAAGCACTTTCGTGCTTCACGTTGGATTCGAACCGCCGGAAGCATGCTGCACGGAGCGAAGCGAGTACAGCAGCTGAGGCGTGTCCCGCAGCACTTGCTATTTTGTGAGGTGACGAAACAAAATAGCTTAGTGACCGTCAGGATCAATCCAGCCCGGCGCACTTTTGAAAACAGCCTTAAATCTTAGGGCTGTTTTTCTATAGGACAAGATTGGTTTTGATACTGTGCTTGACATAAGTTTAACTTAAGTTAAACTTATGTCATGAATAGCAAAGCAAAGAATACAACTGTCGGCCTGAAGGAACTTCGTGAAAACATGGAGACATATATAAAGCGAGTAAGCAAGGGTGAGTCAATCACGGTATTTCGACGTTCTACTCCGCTGTTTCGTTTGTCTCCTATAGATTCAGAGGAAGCCGGCTGGGAAACCATTGTCGACTTCACCAAAGAAACTGGCCGCGGAGTACCTGTAGAACAGTTACTTGCTTCAATGAAGAAAATGCATGGACAGAAATCAAAAATTTCTCAGAAGGCTCAATAGCAAAGAGTTTGTTTTGGTTGAGAAAATCCTACAAAAGATTTTAGTCCGTGACACAAGCAACCTTGATATAAAAAAATTATCTGGATACCGAGATGTTTATAGAGTCCGAACCGGGCATATCCGCATAATCTTTATAGATACAGGTAATTATACTGAGGTTTTGGAAATTAGTCGCAAAGATGAAAAGACCTATAATAAGTATTAGTTGGACACGAGATTTGGACCACTTCCATCTTGGCGCACAATTAAATATAAAGTTCTTTATATTCAAAAAATACCCTCAAAGAAGAATGTTTTGCGAGTATACTTTAAATGCAGATTTACGCTTGCGGTAGTGTTGTCGGAATCTGTGAATCGCTGCTCCACTCTCTATAATTAGTTGCTTATCTGCGTGTTATTATTTTAATTATATGAACCAAACACCATCTGAGAAATCGACTCCGAGTATTCCAAAACCGACGCGAGTTATTCTACGCATCTACGGAATAGCAATTATCGGTTTTGGTTTGCTTAGTTTAATAGCAGCTTTTGTTAATTCTATTAATTTAGTTAATTATGTTACTTCTCATACAGATTTGCTATTAGAATCGTACTTGTTGCTGCTGTGGACTCTCACGAGCGCAGTAATGAGTGCAATATACGGATATGGCGTGTTTCGTTTGGAGCGATGGACGATTTTACCGAGTTGTGCACTGGCAGTAAACGCTTCTCTTTTTCTTTATATATACACTACACTACCAAATATCTACCCTGTCGTCGGTGTGGCTATAACGGCTTTAAATATCTTAATGATTTTTGTAGCGATTAGTAGCATTCGATATTGGAGCTTGTTTTCTGACGATCGCAAAAAAATCAAAACTGTATTTGGTGTCATTTTTATTATTTTATTACTACCTTACATTTTGTATGGACTAGCGAATATATTTATTCGGGACTACAGAACTGTGAACGACTCTGATCTTATTTTAAAACCAGCTCCGCTTCTTTCGCAAGACGACAATGCTCATTTCTATCTACCCGACACTGAAACTTTTAGTGACACGGGGAAGGCTGAATTCGAGTCAGCATTTGAGACACTTCGGAGTGTTGAAAACGACGGGCTTAGTGCCATTGAAGCAAAACCTAGTATTGTTCAAACTAGAAACCTTACTGACGCATTCATACTGGCATCAAAACAAAAGGGATATCAGTGTCCTGTATCGATTAACACATTCCGAACCGACGCGGAATTGTGTCGACTTAAAGATTTAAGAGACCTTGGTGCGCTGACCGCACTACGATCTAAAGTTTCATTTTTGGAAGGGGACATTACTGACGCATCAGAAAGTGTCCTGGCTGTAGTCAGAATGGCTCATTTTATAGAAATTTCGGGCCAATCTACAATTGAATACTTGGTGGCATTGAGTCTGTATACGATGGCCGCAGAACCACTTAATGATATTGCCAGACACTATGAAAGCTACAATTCACACACGTCATCAACGGCTTCCTCAGCAACTTCGGGTATTGCGCCGTCGGGGATTTTTTCCGCGTTAGTAAACCATTCGCCCGATCGCGCAAACCTGATTGCCGTTCATAAGGCTGAATATATGTCATATAAAAATGCCTTTATCAATCCGGCCGTTCTCAAAGATGTGTTTGGTGCGGAAGTGAAAGAGAGTTATTTCTGGCAACCTAATAGAACTACAGACATTATGGCTGAGGTCACACGCGAACTAATTGACGAGACAAACTTGAATTGCGAAGAAGAAACAGCCTGGGCAGCGAAAGTTGGAGAGTTAGTTTATGAAGCAAACCCCGAATCAATCGAGTACTATATACGACCAAACTTTTTAGGTCGCCTTCTTCTTAGTACTGTAGTGGGCGGGATCACAGACACTCGTGACAGGATGTGTACGATCGAGCAAACATATGGGGAACTAAAAACTCGCTTTGAGAACCTCTAAAAACGAGAGTTTCTTATTTCAACAACATTCTCTGTTAAAAAAATAAAACCGGCCGAAGCTTTGCTTCGGCCGGTTTTATTTTTCGTGTTTTTGTGCCTTCTTTAGGCTAAGCAATAACTCTCTCTTTTTTGCTCGTGGTGGGTTTTTTCGCGACGGTCGCTTTTTTTGTCTTTCGCCGCGCTGATTTTCTGACTTCAAAGTTTAGTTCGCCTTTTTTCATTGTGACGTTCACGGTGCCGCCCTGGAGCATCCCCTCTCCCACCATCAGGTTGGCCACTTGGGTAAGGATCTTGCTCTGGATCAGCCGACGCAGTGGTCTGGCTCCGTACTTCGGATCGTACCCTTCTTTAGCGAGGTATGCACGCACCTCGTCGTCAACGGTCAGTTTTATTTCTTTCTTCAGAAGACGCGTAATGACGTCAGCAATTTGGATATCAACGATCTTGGCGATCACTTCTGGTGTGAGTAGCTCGAAGACGATAATTTCATCAAGACGATTGAGAAATTCTGGCCGGAAGTGATTTTTAAGGCTATCCATCACCTTGTCTTTCGCCTGCGTGTATTGGCTCTTTTCGCCATGATCGACAGAGAAACCGAAATTCGACATGCGATCAATGTGTTCGGCGCCGATGTTGGAGGTCATGATAATGACCGAATTTTTGAAGTTGACCTTGCGGCCTTTGGCATCGGTCAGGTGTCCCGAGTCGAGCACTTGCAGTAAGATGTTGAAGACCTCTGGGTGAGCTTTTTCTATTTCATCGAGCAAAATAACTGCGTAGGGTCGGTGGCGTACGCGTTCGGTAAACGAGCCGCCTTCTTCATGGCCGACATAGCCAGGCGGCGAGCCGATAATTTTTGATACCGAGTGGCGCTCCATAAATTCAGACATGTCGATACGAAGGAGCGCGTCAGGGTCGTTGAACATAAATTCAGCCAGCGCACGCGAGAGTTCGGTTTTTCCGACCCCAGTCGGGCCGAGGAAAAGGAACGAACCAATCGGTCGGTTCGGATCGGCAATACCAGCGCGCGAACGCTTGATAGCATCGGACACCAGTTTGACCGGGTGATCTTGGCCGACCACTTTGGTCTTAAGCACCTCTTCCATGCGCGCCAACTTTTGTACCTCAGCTTCCAGCATGCGTGAAACTGGGATGCCCGTCCACTGCGAGACCACGGCCGCGATTTCTTCTTCACTCACTTCCTCTTTAAGTAAGCGTTGGCTACGCTGTAATTTTTGGAGGCGTTTCATCTTAATATCAAGGTCTTTTTTGATTTTGGGAATGGCATCATAACGGATTTCCGCCGCCCGCACCAAGTCGGTCGTGGCTTCGGCGTTGTCCGCTTCGACCCGCAGTTCTTCGAGTTTCTTTTTCAGTGTGCCGATTTCATTAAGCGCACTCTTTTCGTTGTTCCATTTCGTTTCAAGCGCTGAGGTGGTTTCTTTAAATTCTCCGATTTCCTTTTCGATTTCGGTGATACGGTCTTTTATTTTTTTCTTATGTTCTGAAATTTCTACCTCCTTTCGCAAAGCCTCGCGTTCAATCTCCAGTCGGCGAACTTTGCGGTCAGCTTCGACGAGTTCAGCCGGTTTGTTTTCAAGCGAGATTCGAAGCGCCGAGGCCGCTTCGTCGATGAGATCAACGGCCTTGTCCGGCAAGAAGCGGTCGGTGATGTAGCGGGTTGAGAGGTTGACGGCCGCCAAGATGGCGTCGTCGGTGATGCGCACCCCATGAAAAAGCTCGTACTTTTCGGCGAGACCGCGTAAAATCGCCACTGTGTCTTCGGGTGAAGGTTCGTTCACATAGACCGGCTGAAAACGGCGAGTGAGTGCAGGGTCGCGCTCGATGTGCTTCTGGTATTCTTTGAGCGTCGTCGCGCCGATCACGCGAATCTCGCCGCGCGCGAGCGCGGGCTTCAGCATGTTGGACGCGTCCATCGAACCGTCGGCTTGTCCGGCTCCCACGATAGTGTGAAGCTCGTCGATGAAAAGAACGACTCGGCCGGCTGATCCTTCCACCTCTTTCATGACAGCCTTAAGTCGCTCTTCGAATTCACCCCGAAACTTAGTCCCGGCGACCAAAAGGCCGAGGTCGAGCGAAAGAATTTCTTTATCCTTCACCGACTCCGGCACCTGGCCGAGTACTATTTGCTGGGCGAGACCTTCGGCGATGGCGGTTTTGCCAACGCCGGCCTCACCAATGAGCACTGGGTTATTTTTGGTGCGGCGAGAAAGGATTTGAATGACGCGCTGAATCTCAACATCTCGCCCAATCACCGGATCGACTTTGTTTTCTTGGGCGAGCTTGGTCAGGTTGCGCGTATACTTTGCCAGCGTACGAAACTTCTTCGGTGATTGGGCATCGCTCACATTAGCTTCGCGAAGCTCGCGCAAGGTTTCAGCGACGCGATTTTTCTGGATACTGGTGCGTTGCAATATTTCGGCGGCCGGGCCGGGGTACTCAAGACAGGCAACGAACAAATGTTCAACCCCGACGTATGAGTCGCCGAGCTGTTGCGCGTAGGTACCAGAAAATTCGAGCGCCTTCGCGAGCTCCGGCGTGAGGTAGAGTTGGTATGATTGCGAAATAGTATTTTGCACTTCGGGCATTTCGAGCGCCTCGAGAAGCAGGTCGGTGAAGGCGATGATGTCAACATCAAGTCGGTCAAGCAGAGCAATCACCATACTCTCGTCTTGCATCACGAGCGCGGTAAAAAGGTGGATCGGACTGACGTGATTTTGGCCGCGTTCAATCGCCAGCTCGTGCGCTTTGCGGATGGCTTCTTTGGCTTTGGTCGTGAAGTTATGAAAATTTGGCATAGGAATTCAAAGTTAACAGTGTTGGTCGAAGCGAACGGAAAAATTCTGGCGTTGCTATCATCCCTGACATTTAGTAGTACGTAACCAACTAGTCTATATTGCAATAATATTACTCGTGGGTCAAACTTTTCATTTGCGCAAGGTGAGCTTTGAGCGCCGCAGTGAGGCGCTGCAGATCTACCACGGATGTCTCTGGCCCTAAACTGAAGCGGAGAGTGGCGCGGGCGCGGGCGGGGTCGCCGGATATCTCGCGCACCACCACGCTCTCTCCCCCGCCCGCGCCCGCGCACGCACTTTTGGTACTAACCGCAAAACCCTGACTATCGAGCACGATGGTGGCAAACTCCGTATCAATACCAGGAAGCGATATGTTGATGTTGTTCGCGAGCCGGTCATCTCCCACCGCTCCATTTATAACCAGGTTGGGAATTTCTTTTTGCAGAAACAACATGCCCACATCACGAACCGCTGTCACCTTCGCCGCTCGCTCTTTCCAGGTCATCTCTGCGTCTCTAAGAGCCACCGAAGCGCCGACGATGCCGGCGACGTTTTCAGTGCCTGGTCGCAGTCCCGCCTCTTGGCCACCACCACGTAGATGAGCGCGAAGCGGTACCCGTCGGCTTCGCACCAATACACCGACTCCCTTCGGACCAAAACACTTTCCCGCGTCAAACGATAAGAGATCGGCACCGACCGCATCAAACTGACACGAAAGCCAGAGCGGTGCCTGCGCCGCATCGACATGGAAATAAATAGAGGTATCGAATTTTGCTTCGGCAACTTCGAGCATTCTTTTAATGGCGCGCGTCGGTTGAATAGTACCGATCTCACTATTTGCGTACGCTAGGCTGACCAGCACCGTCTTTCTCGACAGTAACTTTTGCAATTCTGAGAGTTTTATTTTTCCGGTCTCATCAACTGGTGCCGTCCGCACCGTGAGTCCGGCGCGTGCCAACTTTTGAAACGTCTCTCTAAGAGAAGGGTGTTCAATTGCAGTGGTTACGACTTCCATATCGGTGTACGTCCGGCCTTTCTCTAGGAGCGCCTCAAGCAGACCAACGATGGCGAGATTGTTCGCTTCGGTGCCGCCGCTCACAAACGTCACCAACTCCGGCCGCACCTGGAGCGCTTTTCCGATTCGTACCCGTGCGAGAGTGAGTGCCTCAGCCGCGCGCGCGCCTTCTTGGTGTACAGCGCTCGGATTTCCAAACTCTCGTTCGTACCAGGGTCGCATGGCCCGCCACGCCGCTTTGGAAAGCGGCGTGGCGGCCGCGTAATCAAGATAGACTCTCCTTTTTTTGAACATGGTCAAAATCATGACATAAGGTGCGAAAAGTGCAAATCTCTGCTATACTGCCCCGCAATTATTAACCCGCGCCTGTCCAGGCGTTTTTAAATGAACAAAAGAGCAGGTACTGCGACTATTGTGAATGCCCTAGTTTCTAACAACCGTATGGGAGTATAGAAACGGAAATACCCTTGGGGTATTATACAGGCGCCTCATCAGATTCGACCTACCGAGGAAGAATCTGATGGTGGCGAGCTGTAGAGAACGTAAGAAACAATTCTATGACAAAAAAATCACCACAGACCTCTGATATCGCCAAACGGCCGCCGGTTGTGGTGGTGATGGGTCATATTGACCACGGCAAATCAACCCTGCTCGATTACATCCGAAAAAGCAACGTGGTCGAAGGCGAGGCGGGCGGCATTACCCAACACCTATCCGCCTACGTGGTGGCTCACAAGACAAAAGACGGAGCAGAGGAGACTATCACCTTCCTTGATACGCCTGGCCACGAAGCATTCCAAAAAATGCGCTTGCGCGGCGCTGACGTGGCCGATGTCGCTATTTTGGTTGTGTCTGCCGAGGACGGCGTCAAACCGCAAACACTTGAAGCACTGGCTTCGATTGTCCAAGCTGGCATCCCCTACGTGGTCGCGATCAACAAGATTGATAAACCAGGTGCCAATATCGTCCGCACACAATCAAGTCTCATTGAAAACGAAATCTACATTGAAGGAATGGGTGGTGACATTCCGTGGGCGGCAATTTCCGCTAAAAAAGGTGACGGGGTTGACGAGCTTTTGGACTTAGTCGTTCTTACCGCCGATCTGGCCGAGCTCTCTGGTGACAAAAACGCTCCCGCAACCGGACACGTTATCGAAAGCAACATGGACGCTAAGCGCGGCAACACCGCCACCCTTATCATCAAGAACGGCACACTCAAAAGCGGACAATTTGTGGTCTCTGGCGAGAGTTATTCACCGGTGCGCATCATGGAAGATTCTCAAGGCAAAACGATTAGAGAAGCTTCACTCGGAGCGCCGGTGCGCATCATTGGCTTCACGGAAATTCCTCAAGTCGGTACTCATTTCGTGACCGTAGCGAGCAAAAAGGAAGCTGAAGTAGCTATCGCTGAACATACCGCCAAAAAAATCCAACCAACAGCCGCCTCTAAGTCCGACTTGCCGACCATTCCCATTCTCATCAAGGCCGACGTGGTCGGCACTATCGAAGCCATCGAACATGAACTAGCAAAGTTTGTATCCGACCGAATCGTTGTCCGCGTCATTGCTACCGGCGTCGGAAATATTACCGTCAACGACGTGCAGAATGTCAGCGCCACCAAAGACGCTATCATCGTCGGCTTCAACGTGAATGTCGATCGAGGGGCGAAAGATTTGGCAGAACGCTTGGAGGTAGAGATCGACACGTTTGATATTATTTACGAACTTTCAGAGTGGCTCAACACCGCCCTTAAAAATCGCACGCCACAGAGGGAGGAAAAGATCGAAACGGGCACAGTGAAAATACTGAGACTCTTTAGTACGCAAAAAAACACCCACGTGCTTGGCGGCCGACTGGAAGAAGGCACCATAAAGCTCAAACAGCGTGTGCGTGTGTTGCGCCGCGACGTTGAGATCGGTACCGGTACCGTCAAAAACCTCCAACAGCACAAGTCGGACGTCGAGCACATCGACGAAGGAGAATTTGGCATGCAACTCGAAACAAAAGCCGAAGTAGTGCCGGGCGATTACCTCAAGCCGTTTGATATGGTGGTAACCTAACATCTATGTCAGAGCCGACCTCAGAGCGACAAGCGAAAGTAGCTGAACTCGTCCAGCACGCGGCGGCCACCTTTGTCCAACACGAAGCCAACACCAATCCGATGATCACCATTACCCGAGTCGATCTCTCACCCGACCTCACGCGGGCACTGATTTTTTTTACCACTATTCCCGACGGTCGCGAGAATGATGCGCTTATTTTCTTGCAACGCAGTGCGCACGACTTGCGCGACTATCTGAAATCGCACGCAAGACTGAAACGCATACCCCACCTTGACTTTTTGCTCGACGCCGGCGAACGGCATCGACAACACATCGACGAGCTAGTCGGCGAGATCCATAAACCAAAATAGTAACCATTTTCTTTAGGAAAGTGAGGCGTAGCTGTTTTGTCGCAGACACTAAATAATGCTAAAGTAGCACGTACTTTCTTGTTGTCCTTGAGATGAAGTAGAGACAGCAAGTCAGTGAGCGGACGTCGCTTAGAGTACAAGAATGTCCTGGTGGCGAAGTGGTAACGCTGAGGTCTGCAAAACCTCCATGCGCGGGTTCAATTCCCGCCCAGGACTCACGAAAACGAACGTTTTCGTAGTGCGGGGACGGCAGGAGTCCCCTGTGTCAGGGAAGGCAAGCCCCACTTGGAACGCTAGTATGTTCTCATACAGAAACTTTGCCGGGATGGTGGAATGGTAGGTATTTCATTATGGGATAATGAAATACGGGGACGGGTGAAGTCCCCTGTGTCTTGAAAACACAATTCAGTGCAATTACAGAATAAATTCTTGCCGGGATGGTGGAATGGTAGACACAGGGGACTTAAAATCCCCGGCCCTTTAACAAGGCGTGCGGGTTCAAGTCCCGCTCCCGGCACAAAGAAAATTCGCAACCGTGCGGATTTTTGACTGCCGGGAGGTGTAGGATTTTGAAAAAATCCGTGACACAGACTTGAAGCTGTTTTGCGCTGGATTGTGAGCGTAGCGAGATAATCCAACCAAAACGGGTACTGAACATGTAATGTTCAAGTCCCGCTCCCGGCACCAAATTCACACCATGAAAACTGTCATCATCGGCTCACAAAACCCCGTCAAAATTGACATCGCCAAAGAAGTCTTCGCGATGTGTTTTCCAAAAGAAAATTTTACTTTTATTACCCACCACGCCACTTCTAACGTCGGAGACCAGCCGCAGTCGTCGCCCGAAACAAAACTGGGCGCGCAAAATCGTTCCGACGATTGCAAACGAGTACATGCAACCGCTGACTACTTTGTCGGGCTTGAAGGTGGTGTTGAACGCGACGACAACCAATATTGGGCGTTCGGATGGATGTGCATCCAAGACCAGTTTGGCAACTATGGCTACGGACGTACCGGTACCTTTGCGCTCCCGACTAGCGTGAGCGATCTTATTGATCAGGGTCAGGAGTTGAGCCGAGCGTGTGACATCGTATTTAATGAAAATAACTCTGGCTATAAGCAAGGTGCAATCGGAATTCTCACCAACAACATCGTGACGCGAAAAGATCTTTATCGAAACGCGTTAGTCTACGCGCTTATCCCGTTCTTGAAGCCTGAATTGTATAAACACTAGACTTGTTTTGTCTCTCTAGTTGCGCTACACTCGCAGTCACGGGGAATATCCGCCCATAGCTCAGTTGGTAGAGCGGCTCGCTCTTAACGAGAAGGTCCAAGGTTCGAGTCCTTGTGGGCGGACACGCGCAAAAACAGCAGTCGAAAGACTGCTGTTTTTAGCAGGTGACCAGTGTCACCTGCGGCGCATGTCCGAGCCGCAGCGATGTTGCGAGCGCGCTTCCTAGCGCGAGCAACCGCGAGGCGGGGTCGCGAGTACTTAGCACAATCAACACTATAGTGCTGATTGTGGTTAGTAACTCGTGACGATAGTTGCAACAGCGAAGTGATCCGAGCACGTAGCAAAAAGTCATCCTCTTCACTTGACACTCATTTTCTCCGAGTTATAGTCAGACCAGCTGTACATTGAGTTTTACATTTCTCGACCAAAAGAAGGAGATGCGATGGAACAGAAACTCGCAGTGTCTGTAGACACTGCCTTCGGGCTCGCTTTCAATATCGAGAAAACGCCCGGACGTAATAGTGGTTTCAAGCCCGCACAATTCGACCTCGGCGCTGGCAAAGAATTGTTTGGCGATCTCCGTCTCGACGGGTTTGCCGCCCTGCTACGAATCGGATTCGCCAAGCGGTTGGTAATCGTTGGTGGGCCCGAAGGGCGCTATAAGCACGAAACACCAACCATCAATCAAGCGTGGGTAATTCGTGAGATGCTTATACACGATTACGGAATCCATTCCGACGACGTGCGGTTCATCTCATCGCGGCCGAATACGCGTGGCAACATCGCTGCCATTTCGGCAAGAATGGGTGCCGACGCGCTCGGCTCGAAAGATTGTGCTGTCGTAAGCAACCACTACCACCTTCCGCGCGCATGCCTCGACCTCAAGGCGGCTGGTTTGTCAATCCACACTTATCCGGCTGAAGCGTTCTGGCTTCTTGAAGACGAGAACCGCAAGAATGGACTCATTCGTCGACTGGGGGGCGGGCCGCTGGCGGAACGCATGACAGAGGAACTGCAGGGCATCGCGCACAAATTGCGCGGCACCTACCAGCCGCGAACCGATGCGCCAGCGGTCAATACCACGAGCGAACACCAGAAGTAAAATAATTCGCTCCGAAGAACATCTTGAGGCCCGGTATCACCGCGGCCTCATTTTTTTAAAAAACAAGAGCCACCCGAGAGATGGGTGGCTTCAAGGTTTAAATCGTTTTGCGCGGAAGGTTGAATTTTTGCAACGCTAACTTAAAATCGCTGTACGCAAATCCGTTGTCACCGGACACCGACACCCCGATATTAATCGTACGATTGGGATGATACTCGTCGGACGTTTGGTATTTTTCGAACAACTTTCTCAGTGAACCCAAGAAATTCTCCCGATGTTCGCCGAAAAGCGTCTCAATTGTTTCGCGACTGACCTTCCGTTCGTCAATACCGTTCCCGTTCAAAACGACCGGGAAAGAGCTCGCGTCGGAAAACCCCAAGCACGATAGGTACACCGCGACCTGTACAGTCTGCTGGCTATTGAGACCGGCCTTAAAACCTTTTTGGAGTGCGCTCATGAACGTGGCAATCAGATCTTTCTTCGCACCGTTTACTACAGGTGTTACCGGGTCGGTTGTGAACGCGAACATGCACTGCTCCTTTGCTGTTGGAGAGGAACGAGAAGCTACTTAGTTTTATACTCGCTATGGAGTCTAAAGTCAAACGTGATCTGGCTGGATTGTAGTCAAGAACTTTGCTATACTCGCCGCACGCAAATGCGTGAGTGGCGGAATGGTAGACGCGCTAGTCTTAGGAACTAGTAGGGAAACCTGTGGAGGTTCGAGTCCTCTCTCTGGCTCCAATGGCCGGCCGAAACGTGAATACGTTTCGGCCGGCCGTTTGTAATGAGAGCTTCTGTTACAATACTGAAATATGACCAACACCCTGCGCGAAATTGTGAGCCACCAGTCATTCAATTTCACCAGTAGCGCTATTCTCCTCTTGGCGTACTTGGCTTTCCTCTACAACCACATCACCAGTATTTATTTCGGCACCCTTAGCCCGACTGGCCTTATTTTCGTGGCGATGGAAAGCACGGTCATTCTGCTCATTTTTCTGCGCCGCGTGCCAGTGATTCGTTCTGACAAGCTGACCGCCTGGCTGTCGGCACTTGGCGCGACGTTCGCACCACTTCTCCTCGTGCCCTCCGGAGTCGTCGTGCAGGCCCATCTTGGTGACGCACTCATGATTCTCGGCGGTATTCTGGCGGTGCTCTCTTATTGGTCACTCAATACCAGCTTCGGAGTGTCTCCGGCGTTGCGCTCTGTAAAAACTTCCGGTCTCTACCGCTTCGTTCGACACCCGATGTATGCTTCATACCTGGTACTCTACGCCGGCTATTTACTCATCGCCTTTTCTTTCACAAACGTCGCGGTGATTTTTGTATTGGTTTGTCTTCTTGTTGCGAGGATTCATTTCGAGGAAGAGATTCTTCAGACCGATGCCATTTACAAAGAATATAAGAAAACGGTTCGATACCGATTGGTGCCCCTTGTGTTTTAGCAAAGACGGGTGCGTCTACACTCCGCGTAATCTGGTTTTCTTAAATTTTTGGCGGCGGCGAACGAAGTCGTTGTAGTAGCGCGCGAGCGTTGGTTTGATGCGCTCTGGCAGCTTATCCACTTGTTGGCACGCCCATGAGCAATAACCACCGCGTTCCTCTAGGCACGCCACACAACCTAAAAATAACGTGTGACAAATCTGATTTTTGCAGTGATAGTGAGTGTCGCTTTTGTTTGACCGGCAGAGGTGGCAGTGTGAAATAACTTCGCCGCCAACCCGTTCACCGAGTCGTTCGTCAAAGACGAAGTTTTTTCCTTTAAATTTATTCGGCAATCCTTGTTCTTGTACCTGATGCGCATAGTCGATGATGCCGCCCTTGAGATGCTTCACGTCCTTGAAACCATTGTGTCGAAGCCAGGCGCTGGCCTTCTCACAGCGGATGCCACCAGTGCAGTAGAGCGCCACTTTTTTATCTTTATATTTTTCAAGTAGCCGTGGCGCGAGCGTCAACTCTTCTCGGAAAGTTTCGACATTCGGGGTAACGGCTTTTTCAAAGTGGCCGACCTCGCTCTCGTAGGCGTTCCGCATATCTACGACGACGGCATCTTCGTCGTCGATGTACGCGTTCATTTCGGCAGCGGTGAGATACGCGCCGGTTTTTGTAACATCAAACGAACTGTCGTCGAGACCGTCGGCCACGATCTTGTCTTTCACTTTGATGGTGAGTTTAAAAAACGACGGGATGTTTTTTTCCTCAACGGCAATTTTGTAAGGAATACCAGCGAGCTCGGGTACCGATTGCACAAAGGCGTCAAACTCATTCCATTTTTCCTTCAGCACGTCCATCTGGGCGTTGATGCCCTCGCTCGCCACGTAGATGCGACCACGACACTCAAACTCATTCCATTTGGAAAGTAAAACTTGGCGAAACGCGACCGGATCGGCAATACGCACATAACGATAAAACGACACGGTGGTACGAGGCCTCGTGTCTTGTGAGGCCGCTAAGCGCTTTTCGGCGCGACTACGCATGTCGTTGGCAAACATTTTTTGCATCGGAGAATCATACGCTAAAACAAAAATTTTGCCATAAACAAGAGCCTGATCTATCCTTCATTACATATTTTGAGCATCCGCGGGGGTGAAGTGCCTGTAATGGTAACCAAACATCGGAGCGTGTGAAAAATATGTAATGAAGGATAGGATGCTCAATTTCCGTTTTCCCTTCAAAATACGTTGTAAAGCAAAGCTTGTTTTATCACTTTTTACTTGACTTTTTAGCTATTTCATGATATCATGCTAATTAGATATCGGACATCCGTCCGCTGGATCAAACCAAGAGTCGGGTCTCCTCCCGCTCTTTGACATCAAGGAGTAAAAAATGACAGAACGTAATTTCTTCCAAACCCTTGCGATTAAGTTCAAAAGGCGTCGGCGCATTGTGTTACGACGATTCACTCGTCGACTGCAAAAGTCGACCTCATCAATCGCTGCTGGTGTTCGAAAAGCCCAGCAACGAACTACGGAGTTTAAAATGACCAACATTCACGACGCGAAACGAGCAGTGTTTCTACTCGTTATTGGTTTGCTGGTTTGGAAGGCAGATCCGCTGACGCGGAACGTGTTTCTCTCACTGATTGTGACCTTAAGCATCATGCTTTTTGCCTTACCGCTGGTTCCTGGTTTTATAAACGTTTTGGCTAATAAACCCGACGAAAATCGACCTAAAGTTGATATTCAGCCTGGTTCTGACGCCGTCGAAACTGAACGACAGCTGGCAAACGTTGGGCCATATGAACCATCGACATTTGCCTTCTTTACGTTCATCGCTCCTGGTCAAATCAAGGCAATCATACGGGGCGAAAGCTTCAGGCGCTTCATTATGCGTTTTGAAGGCCACGCCTTCCGAGGCGAAACAAAAAGTGGACGTGCCGAGGGACTGAAGGTGAGCAGTCGGGAATTCTGGGACATCGTCAAAACCGACAAATCTCCAGAAGTCAATGATAAGGACGCGCACCCTATCCCGAGGGCCATCCGCAAAGGCTATTTTGACCTCTCGTGGTGGTGGTCACGTTACGTTTACGACATAACTGGAGCTGTGTTCATTGGCATCCCGCCGTTTCAAACGGCGCAAGTCTATGAACTTGAGCGATTTCGCAAAGCACTCGGCCTGCTTGGAGATTTCATCTTCATTCGGGTAAAAAACTTCAGCGACCATGTACGGGCGGCAGAATTTCAATTCTTCGTCCAAATCCCGAGCGCAGAAACGCACGATCAAGCAAAGGTCAAATTGCAATTTGCGCTCACTGTGGTCGTCAAAAACCCCTACCGCGCACTCTACGACACCGACCTGCGATGGTCGTCGCGACTCTCGACGGCGGTCATCCAGGCAGTTTCTGCTCGCGTGCGTGAACTTGACTACAAACAAGTCATCGCGCAAGATGCAACCACGAAATCATCACTTGATGAAGCGGTGATTATGTTAAATGCGATTGGTGACACGACCAGTCCCAACGTCGCAACACGGACACCATTGCTTACGATTGGCCTCGAAGTCAAAGAGATTGAACTCCTTGATGCCGAAGTCAACGATCCAATCCTGGCAGCTCACTTGGCGGACGTTGCAAAAGCCACCGCCGATGCTGAGGCTCGTATCAAGCGGGGCACAGCCGAAGCGGCGGTAGTCGAAATGACTGCGAGCGCCGCGCAGAAGCACGGCCCGTATGGTGAACTTGCTCTCAGAATTGAGGGTAACGTTCGCACGACAGCAGCCGCTTCCGCAAAGGGAAGCACGGTTATCCTAACCGTTGGAGGCGATAAGGGGTCAGCAATTGGCCCCGACACTGCCCTTCTACAGCAAGCCATCGAAAGGAATAACCAATGAACTGGGCCTCAGTTGCCTTAGTGGTGGTGATGGCGCTTATTGTCATCATCATTGGTCTTATGGTCGGCATTTCTCTTCACCGAGTTATGCCGACTATTTCTCTCCCAGCAAGAGCTTCACCAAAAATTATCTCGGTGAAGAAACTACTTCCCGCCCTGGGGTTAGCAGTTGGCATCGTTGTTGTTGCGTATTTCCTAGCGCCATTTGTCTTGGAATACAACAACTACCACAGCGCCATCAAGCAGAACGGTGAACCGATCTACATGATGGATCCAGACACCAAACAGGTGGCCAAGCACAGGACGGGCAAGTACAAGGGCAAGAAGATCACGACCTTCGAATGCCGTCCAGAAGTTGCTCTCAAGAGAGTTCCTCATGAGGGCTTCGACTACGCAAAAGAGGGCACTTGCTCCGCCAAGGACGGCACCACTCGTCTGGTGCCGTACAATCCACCGAAGCCGGGCTGGCTCGCTTTTCCCGAAAAGGCGAAAAAGCTTGGCCAGGCGTATAAAGACGCTTCGACGGACACCGCCGAAGCGTCTGAATTCGTGAAATTGTGGCAGAATCTAGGCTGGCAGCAGTATTTGGTCTTCTTGATCCCTTTATTGCTGCTGTACCTGCTGCTATCGAAAGTGCCAGGGAAAAAGGTTGTTGCTGGTCTATTTGTTATATCGACAGCCTTCGTCGTTGCTACCAACACGGGCACAGGATGGTCAAATCGACCAAAACCCTTGTTGGAGGCATGCTATGTGCCACCAACCGTCAGCGACCGGCCGATTCCTCTTGGCGGCATCTATCTCGATTTCTGCGGTACTGAGAAGTTACTTCTCACGACGAGAGATGGGAGGATACCACACGTGGGATTTGATCCGCGTTTTATCGAGAAGTACAAGGAGGAACTCGAAGGGTGGACTCCCTACGATTTCCTCCTCGTCGTGCCAGCTGGCGTTCATGATAAAGTGTGGGTTAAAGCGAAAGATGAGCGTCTCGAACTGTGGCTTTCGATCCACCTTCTTGACCGCATCAAAATCGTCATCTACCCATAACGAATTTAACTCCTTGTGTTCTTCACAAAGCCCCGGCGCATTCATTGCGTCGGGGCTTTTCTTTTTTGGCTCATGCCATTTTTTAATCTATTCGCGCGCCACAAAACAGGCACAGAGTGACGAAAGATTTTAGTTACTAAGGACTAATGAACGGATTGCTTGATCCTACACAAGCTGGGTCGGTTGGGTTGGTGGCGCAGAAAAGCTGTTGATCAAGACCAAAGGTACCGGCAAGAAGGCTCAAAATAGCATACGCGGCAATCATCACCACCAGCCCGATAATCCCAAAGGTAATCTGGCGAACGCCTTCTTCGCGCGCGCTGGCGTTGTTGGCGCTCGCGATGTACTTGGCGGCCCCGTACATAAATACCAAGAGCGCGATACCTGATAAAAGGGCGATGAAAGGAAAGAAAATAGTGGTGTTGAGTCTCTGCACAAACGCCACCGCCTGCGCGACGGCGTTGTTGTGAGCTTGGGTGGCGGTGACCGCAGTCGCGGCGGATAGCTTTACAAACGGCAGAAAGAGCGTCAATAAAAGTACCCACACCGCACATGCCTTTGAATAAAGTAACCTTTTCATAGAGTTATTATCGCACGCGTGCCATTGACTTTACGGGGCGCATGTTTATTACAAAAACCGCCTACGTAGGCGGTTTTTGACAACGTGTTTACACTGGAGGAGGAGGCGGAGGTGTCGTGGTGAGGCCAGTACTGCCAGCGAGAAGATTGACGATACCCCAGAAGACGATGATGAGTACGAAACCGAGAGTGGCGTAAATCATCAAGCTCTTGCCCTTGGCTTTCGCCTCATCGTTGGCGCCACCGAAGATGAAGTATTGGAACATACCCCAGACAAACACCAAGAAGCCGATGCCAATGATGAATGGAATGAGGACGTTGTTGATAAAGGTAAGGATGTTCGTGAAAGAGTCGTCTAGCGGTGTGCTGTTTGGGTCAAACGCTTGTGCCGACACCATAAAAGGTAGCATGAACGCGCCGACTCCCGAGACAAAATGACTAATTTTCTTCATATGTGCAATGTAATAAATAAATTTAACGTTGTAACGTTCTCCACATTATAGTAAATATTACCACATAAATCTGCTATTTGGTGTGCACAAGACCAATAGGCACTCACGTCGAAAAATGGTCGGGAAAAGGTGACAAGAAGAGCTACGGGGCAGTTGGCACTTGGAAATTGGGGGTAAGATCCCAGGGACTAAACGAACTAAAGGCGAGTAGATTTACAATGCCCCAAAAAATAAAGATCAGCACCATGCCGATGATGGCAAAAACCATAAGGTTTTTGCCTTTCTCGCGATCGTCTTCATTGGCACCGCCGGCGATAAAGTAGCGAAACATGCCCCAGACAAAAAACAAAAAACCGACAACAATAAAAAACGGAACGAGGGTTCGCTGGATAAAGATAATGATGTTGGCAAGAGAAAATTCGAGCGGCGTTGGATTCCCGCCCGGCACAGTGAGCTGTGCGTAGCCTACCATAGGAAGACTACACAAAAACAAGAGCAGGGTGGCGCATAGCCGATGAGAGGCTCCGAAGAATTTTTTTATAATTGATAGTTTCATACGCGTTGATTATCCAAAAAATGTGACCTTGATCATCTCAACAATACCCCAGACGCTGATCATCACGACGAGCACCAAGACAGCCGTGACCACAAGCCGCTTCCCTTCCTCACGCTTCGTCTCATCGGCGGCGTTGATCACCCACGCGTCAATAATCTTCCAAAATATAAACACGAGCAAAACGGCAAAGATGGCAATGATCACCAAATTGATAAGGTCGAGAATGAGCAGTACGAGCGCGTCAAACGAAGTTGGCGGAGAACTTGGTGTGAGTGAAGGAGGATTTGGCATATGCTGAGAAGGCGTACTAACTACCGAAGGTGGTGACAAGATTGCCGATAATCTGCGAAATGGTCACCGCGCCGATGATAAGGACGCCGCCGATGACCGCGTAGGTGAGCGCTTTGGTGGCTTCTTCGATTTTCGAGGCGTTGCCGGCCGCGGTGACGTACTTGAAGCCAGCCAGGATAATGAAAATGATCACGATAGGCGTGAGGATAACAATGAGCACGTTCAGTACCGCCCCGATAAAACTCTGGATGTCAGGAAAAGCGAGTGGGTTTGTAAGACATGTAGAACCGGACGGACATTGCGCTAGTGACACTGTCGGCAGCGTTAGAAGAACGAACAACAACAGAGTCGCTATTTTGTGGGTGTGAAATCGTAGCTTCATAACAAGGCTAATTATACTCTAATTGTAACCGGCGGACGGCATCGTTGGCCGCCGAAGTGACATCGCGGCGGTTTTCATTGATGTCGCGCGTCATGGTCTCCAAAATGTCGTTGGTGGCGTTGATGTCAGGATTTAACCACCCATACGCTACCGCTGCCGACATGAAGGTGAGTCGTCCATAGGTGTCGTTGCTACCGGCGGCAATCGCCTCGCGGTAGGCTGGTACCATATCCGCCGCGAGCGCGAGCGCAGTGGTCTGCTCAAGCGCGCCAAGAATGGTCATGGCGGTGTACGCGCCGGTGAGATTGTCGGAAGAACGCAAGGCTGAAAGTCCATAAAAGCGGCCGTACGTGCGACGCACCGTGGCGGTGGCGCCTTGGGGGATTTCGGCGATGTCAAAATTGAGGTTCGGATTCAAACGTTCAATGTCACGCGCTTCACTGCCGTAACCAAAGTAAAACACCAAGTCTTCACTCACAAATTGCGCGCGGTCTTCGGTGAACGAACGGTTCCAGGAGTAGAGCGTGTTGCTTGGCTTGCTGAAGCGGACGTAGAAGTCGGCCGCGCTTCGCAAAGGGTCGTTCTCTCCACCCGTCTGTTCTTGGAGACGGATGCGGTAGGCGCCGTCTGACTCTTCGGTGACTCCGCCGCTGCCTCCCTGTAGCAAGAGCGCCGATAACATGCCAAAAGCATTGCGGATGTTTTCGTACTCTCCCATGGCAACAACGCTGCGGAAAATGGTGCGGTCAAAATCGCGTTCGATGAGAGTGGGAAATTGCGTAGTAATGAGTTCTTCCCAGGTCGCCGGCGGCTTCAAGAAGCCGGCGTTGCTCAAGATGTTGCGGTTGTAGTACAGCATGAGCGGGTCGATGGCGATCGGTAGCGCGTAGATGCCGTCGTTGCGAGCAAAAAGTTCTGCGCCGTCAACATAGCGACTGCGGAAATCCCGTAGTGGGTAGGTTTCGTAAGAGAATGGTTGTAGTCGGCGGCGTTGGTCGACAAGCTGTTCGTGTGACACGAGTAGCAAGTCAGGACCAACACCGTCGGCGAGCGCGTTCGTGAGCGCATTGTCAAAGCTGGTTGGGTCAACGTACCGATATGAGACTTGCCGGAATGACTCATTACTTAGAGACAAGCTATCGAGTACCGATGTCACCGCCGCTTCTGGCAACGTGCCCCAGATCTCGACGGGGGTGCGGATGATGCTCGTGTCGTTCTTGTCGTCAGCGCCAGGTTGGTTGGTCGCGAGCAGGATGAGGGCAATGCCGGCGAACACTCCAAAGATGATCACGAGCGCGAGTTCAAAGGGGCGGAGTTTCATACGCGTCGAAAGGCTAACCCGTAATGATGTTCGCCGGCGGGAAAGTCGCGATCGAGGACAAAACCGTGCGATTCGAGGAGTGCCGTGGTGTCTTTGGCGGCAATGACTTGCGATGGCTGTGGCCCGAGGCCACCAAATGATTCTGACCAGTCGATAATAATGAACTTGCCGCCGCGCCTGAGAGTGCGGCTCATTTCGGTAATGGCATCGTCTTTTTTTTCTATTAAAAATAACGTGTTGATCAAAAAAGCCGCATCAAGCTCGCCGTCGGCGATAGTGATGCCGTTTGGTTCTTCGAGATCGCACCAGAGCGGAAAGACGTTTGAAAGGCCGAGAAGCCGAGCCTGATCGCCTAGTTTTTCAACTAGTTGCTTTTGAATGTCACAGGCATACAGGCGCCCGCTTGCGCCAACCGCCTGTGCCAGCGTCTTCATAAAAAAACCGCTGCCAGAACCGAAGTCTGCCACCACATCACCTTCACGAAGGTGAAAGTGTGATGCCACAATCTCTGGTACCACAAACCGACCGCCAATAGCCATTGCTACTAGTATACCGCGCGTGCGTGCGTTTTTGGGATGGGATTGTGTAAAGCGCGGCCGCCAAAGGCCGCCGCGCTTTACACAAAACCTTCCGTCACTTGGTGTTTTAGTACCAAAAACTCCTCGGAAGGAGAGCGTCCAGCAATTTCGCCTAGGAAGGGGCGAAATTGGGACGTTAGTTCGTAATAGTCGCCACGCCCCTTTGACGAAGTCATTGGAAGTACTCTTGGGGTGCTCCTTTACTCACTAAACAAACACCACGCTGGCAATTGAGTCGCCGGCGCGCATCTTCATCACGCGCACTCCCTGCGTCTGACGACCAAGCGACGGCACATCCTTAAGCGGCAGTTTAATCACCTGTCCTTTCTTGCTCATAATCACCAGTTCCCCTTCGGCTTTCTCTTCGATTGAAATAATCAGCCCACGCACAATCTTGCCGGTCTTGTCGGTCACTTTGGCTGTTTTGATGCCCGAACCAGCGCGTTTCTGGACTTTGTATTCATCGGCCGATGTAGTTTTGCCGTACCCATGTTCAGTCACAATTAAAATTTCCCTATCCTTTTCACCCTTCTTTAACACATCAGCCGATACAATTTCGTCATTCTTTCCGAGCTTCATAGCGGCCACGCCGGCGGCGGTGCGTCCCATTTCGCGCACATCACTTTCTTTGAAGCGAATCGCCTGGCCACCCTTGGTAATGAGAGAAACCTCATCGCCCTTCCCAACGAAGCGAGCGGCAATGAGTGAGTCGCTGTCCTTTAACGTAATAGCAATGAGACCACTGCGTCGAACCTCACGAAACGCCGCCGCATCACTCTTCTTGGCCACACCGTTTTTGGTAATCATCATGAGCGACCAATCCCCGTCCCAATCTTCCTTGCGCACCGCCAAGACTGACGTCACATGCTCCTCGCCGCCAAGCGGCAAGAAGTTCATGATTGATTTGCCCTTGGTGGCACGGCGACCTTCGGGAATTTCGTACATCTTGCTTTGGTAGACCTTGCCGGCATCGGTAAAGAAAAGAAGGTCGCTATGAGCGGAGGTAGTGAGGAGGGTCGTGACCACGTCTTCTTCTTTCGTATTCAAATCAATTACCCCCACGCCACCGCGCTTTTGCACGCGATATTCGGCAGGATTAGTACGCTTCACGTAGCCGCCTTGCGTCAAGACGAGCACGCTCTCTTCATCCGGTACGAGGTCTTCAGGATTCAGCTGTTTGACTCCCCCTTTCACAATCTTTGTGCGGCGATCGTCGCCAAACTTCTCGGCAATATCGAGTAGTTCGGTTTTCACAATCTTCATCATTTTCGCTTTGCTCTTTAAGATCGCCTCAAGTTCAGCAATCAGCTTCTGCACTCCGGCCAGCTCTTCTTCAACTTTCTGACGCTCTAGTCCGGCGAGCTTCTGGAGTCGCATATCAAGAATCGCCTGCGCTTGGATGCTTGAGAATTTAAACTCTTTCATCAAGGCCGCGTGCGCCGCTGGCACATCTTTGGCCGCTCGGATGAGCTTGATGATTTTGTCGATATGGTCGAGCGCTTTTTTGAGACCGAGCAAGATGTGCTCTCGGTCTTTTGCCTTGCCAAGGTCATATTCGGTACGGCGACGAATGACTTCCGCGCGGTGCTTCACGTATTCCTGAAGAATGGTTTTGAGTGAAAGCGTTTGTGGTACCCCGTCGACCAGCGCCACCATGTTGTAGTGGAAGGTGTCCTTGTAGAGTTTGTTGAGGACGGTCTGCGGCTGGGCACCGGTCTTGAGGTCGATCACCACACGAATGTCAGACGTCGACTCGTCGCGCATCTCTCTGATGCCTTCGATCTTCTTTTCGCGCACCAAATCAGCGATTTTTTCTTGCAGGTCAGCTTTGTTTACGCGGTACGGAATTGAGGTGATGATGATGGAAAAACCTTTTTTGTCCTCAACGATTTCCGCTTCGCCGCGCACCACTACGCCGCCCTTGCCGCCCGTGTAGGCGTGGGTAATGTCCTTTTGGTTGAAGGCAATCGCACCGGTTGGAAAGTCCGGGCCTTTGACAAATTTCAGCAAGTCGTCGGTGCCAGCGTCCGGATTATCAATGAGATACGCGACCGCTTCCGCCACCTCACGCAAATTGTGCGGTGGAATGTTGGTGGCCATGCCGACCGCAATCCCGAGCGAACCGAGCAAAAGCAAATTTGGTACACCGGCTGGTAGTACGATTGGTTCTTTCTTGGTACCGTCGAAGTTGGGACGCCAGTCTACCGTGTCTTTCTCAAGGTCGCGCAACATTTCTTCGGCCAGCTTCGACATTTTGGCTTCGGTGTAACGATAGGCGGCGGCGCTGTCACCATCGATAGAGCCGAAGTTTCCTTGGCCGAGGACAAGCGGATAACGAGTAGAGAAAGTTTGTGCCAACTTCACCATTGCCTCATACACCGCGACGTCGCCGTGCGGGTGGAAGCTACCGATCACGTCTCCTACCACCGTCGCCGATTTCCTGAAGCGGGCAGTTGAGGTCAACCCGGCTATCCGCATGGCATAGAGAATACGACGATGCACAGGCTTCAGTCCATCGCGTACATCGGGCAAAGCGCGCGAGGTAATCACCGACATCGCGTAGTCGAGGTAGGCGGTTTCCATTTCACTCGCGATGCTCTGTGGCACGATACCGCGTGAGGCCTCGACAGGTTCTGAAGCGGGTGATTTTTTCGGCATATTGTCAGTCTATGGTTGCTAATTATAAGCTTAAATTGGAAAGCGTCCAGCAATTTCGCCTAGGAATGGGCGAAATCGGGACGTAAATTCAGAATAGTCGTTACACTCCTTTCTTCATTTAAGTATAGCAAATTACGGAGTAATTTGCGATGTGGTTGGAGTCGTGGTTGCACTGTACGGCGCGCGCGAAGATGCGCCTGTTCGGGTGGTGCTCGCGGTCGAAGTTGGCCGTTGCCACGACCAAGTCGTCGTGGCCACAAAGGGTGCCGCCGACGTTGCGTTTGAAGTGGCGGTAGTGGTGGCCACTCCAGTTAATTCATCTTCCGGTTCTTCTGTTTCAGGGACGAACGAAGTAGAACGTTCGGTCACGTCATCAATAAAACTAGAGAAAGTGTTAGCGCTTTCATCCACCGTCTCAATTCGACTGGCGAGCTGTGACGGAATAGTGACGATCCAGACCAAAAATACTCCGGCCGTTACCACCCCCGCCACCGAAAGCGCCACTTGATCGCGGATGTGCTTTGGCTGTTGGCGAAGTTTTTGAAGGAACGACTTTATCATAGAGCTAGTGCGAAAGCGCGATCACTTCCCCTTCCATTGTTTGTACCTCTTTTTTCTTGATGGTGAGTTTGTCGACTGGTTTCCGTCCTTCGATGCCCTCTTCTTTTAGAAAAGCTTTAAGCGCGGTTGCGTCGTACTGCATGGGTATGATGACGTGAGGTTCGAGTTTGACCGCCAATTTTGATGCTTGCGGCACATCAAGCACCTCACCACCGCCAATCGGCAAAAATAAGATATCAATTTCGCCAAGCTCACCGAGAATCTTGGGGTCGATGTCCGGATCGGCGAGCGCACCAAGAAACACTAGATTCATGTCCTCAAGCCGAACTTGGTAGATAGTGTTGTACCGTTCTTCTTTTCCATACTTCGTTTTCACGCCAAAGCCTCGAGCGGTGATGTCACCGATTTCATACTCGCCGGGGCCATCGGCCACAAATGGCTGTTTGGCGCCGTGGGCCATTTGCTCGGTGCCGTTGAAATCTTCGTGCCACATCGACACAAAGGTGGCATCGGTGCCGAATTTGACTGGTTCGAGTTTTGACTGTTTGGAAATGGGGTTAAAGGCCAGCGTGGTATCGCCAAACGACACCTTAAAACACTGCCCACCGTGATACGTGATGACCATAGTGGCACCAGTATACGATACCGACGGCCAAAATGCTCGGTTGGCCGTTGAAACTTCCTGGCCAAAAATCAACCGGAAACGGCCTAACCAGCATTTTGGCCGTCGCTACTTCCAAATTCAACCTTATTTAAAGCCACACAAATGTGCTTGACAATATTATTTAGGTATGCTAATATGGGAATGTCTCTCGCCGCTGCGCTCCACGTGAGGAGCAGTGAGGGGCAGCTTTAGGCTTTGTAGCCGGAAGCTTGTTGAGTAGGAGGAGCGAGATAGGAATCGCCCCAATTCGGCCCGGCTCCGTGTGGGAGCCGGG
>ERZ1292633.698-Hain-H41-02um-R1-698-length-37833-cov-6_pt1 | contig 37833 bp, 45 predicted proteins | sample MGYA00564406_ERZ1292633 | MGnify/ENA primary metagenome ERZ1292633 (study PRJEB36523, sample SAMEA6512639) | groundwater metagenome | collected 2019-01-08 | study: AquaDiva: Metagenomics assemblies of 32 groundwater samples
GCTCGCTCGTGCTGGTGCTCTCGAACAGGCGCTGCGCTTGTTCGATGCGGGGGGGTATAATCAAGCGAGTGACGATCCCGCTGCGCTTGCGGTTAAGGGGCGGTTGCTTAAGGATCGGGCGCTGGCCGCCCGCGATGCAGGGGGCGGCGGGGAGCGGGGGGCGCTCCTCGCCGAAGCGGCGGCAGCTTACGGTGCCGCCGATGCGCTTGATCCACAGCCTTATCTGCTGATCAACATCGCAACACTTAGCTTTCTGGGCGGCGATACGGCACGGGCGCGCATGGTGGCGGGCGAAGTGCTTGAACGACTGGAAGCGCCGGGCATTGCCGAAACGCCTTATTGGATCTCGGCGACGCGGGCCGAGGCGCTGCTGCTACGCGGCAATATTGACGCGGCAAATGATGCGCTGGCCAAGGCGATCCGGCTCAACCGCGATGGCTGGAGCGATCATGCTTCAACACTGCGGCAATTATCGCTCATCTGTACGGCAGGGGGGATTGATCCGCACTGGCTTGATATTCACCGCCCGCGCCCCTCGCTCCATTTTGCCGGGCATCTTGGTATCGCAGCCGAAGACAGCGCAAGCCTTGCCGATGAGGTGACGATTATCTTGGCCGAAGAGCGGATCGGCTTTGGCTATGGCGCGCTTGCGGCGGGGGCCGACATCATCATTGCCGAGGCCCTGATCACCAAGGGGGCGGCGCTCCATGTCATCCTGCCAACGACGCTTGCGGCCTTTGTCGATCAATCGGTGACGCCCTATGGTGCGGCTTGGGTGCCCCGTTTCGAGGCATGCATCGCAGCGGCGGACAGTGTGCGGCATGTCAGCAGTGTCGCGGGCGAATATGAGCCGTTGGCAACAGCACTGGCAGGCGATGTCGCCATGGGTATGGCGCGACGCAATGCGGCGATGCTGCAAAGCCATGCTGTCCAACTGCTGGTCGTTGACGAAGGCGAGGGCGATTATGGCAATGGCTCAAGCACCGCGCGTGACGGCGTAGTGTGGACGCGGACAGGGGCGGAACAGCGCAAGATCATCTGGCCGCGTACTGGCGCGGTTCCACCCTCATCAGAGACGCGTGAAGGCCGTGCTGATCGCCGGTTGATGGCACTGCTTCAAGTGCGCTTTGACGGGCTTGATGCGCTTCAGGAGGCGGCGTTCGCCTATGCGATTGACGAAGGCATTGCGGCGTTCTGGGAAGAGGCCAAAGGACTTGGCCCAATCATCAATCAACCCCATGGTAATGCGCGCATCTTTGGTTTTGTATCCTTCGCTGCGGCCGCCAATTTCGCTGCTGCGCTGGCCAAGGCTGATCCAAGGCTTGGCTATCCGCTCACAATCGCGGGGCATTACGGCCTGATCCACTTAATCGGTGGTGAGGCAAGCGGGCCAGCGCTTGGAACGCTCATCGCAATTGCGCGCGCAACAATGGCAGGGACAATCACGATCAGTGATGAATTCGCCGCAGCACTTTCACTGGGGCGCAGCGACATCCGCACCCAGCCTATCGGTGAATGCGAGACACCGGGTGGCGAGATCAGAACGCTTTACGGGCTGTCGCTCTGACAATCCTGCTTGACGTTAACGTCAGTCTCAACCAGTGTTGCGGAAAATCAGCAGCAGAGGACGCTCCCCCATGAAAACGCGCATCACCGAAATGTTTGGCATCGAACATCCGATCATTCAGGGCGGGATGCACTATGTTGGCTTTGCCGAAATGGCCGCCGCAGTCTCCAACGCGGGCGGACTTGGGATCATCACGGGCCTGACGCAGAGAACGCCCGAACTGCTCGCGAACGAAATCGCCAAGTGCCGTGACATGACGGATAAGCCATTCGGGGTGAATCTCACCTTCCTGCCGATGGTCAACTCACCCGATTATCCCGGCTATGTGAAAGCGATTATCGACGGCGGGGTGAAGGCGGTCGAAACGGCAGGGAATAATCCGGTTGCGGTGCTGCCCTTCTTCAAAGAGGCCGGAATCAAGGTCATCCACAAATGCACTTCGGTCCGCCACAGCCTCAAGGCGCAGAGCATCGGCTGTGATGCGGTCTCGGTCGATGGATTTGAATGCGGCGGGCATCCCGGCGAAGATGATGTGCCCAATTTCATCCTGCTGCCACGCGCGGCCGAAGAGCTTGAGATTCCCTTTGTCGCGTCAGGCGGAATGGCTGACGGGCGCAGCCTTGTTGCAGCCCTCGCTCTGGGCGCGGAAGGCATGAACATGGGTACGCGCTTTATCGCAACGAAAGAGGCGCCGGTGCATGAAAAGGTCAAACAAGCGCTCGTCGCGGCGAGCGAGCTTGATACCCGCCTTGTCATGCGGCCACTACGCAATACCGAGCGGGTGTTGACCAATGCAGCGGTTGAACGCCTGCTCGAAAAGGAGCGCGCGCTTGGTGCCAACCTCAAATTCGAGGATATCATCGAGGAAGTCGCGGGCGTCTATCCACGCATCATGATGGAGGGCGATATGGAGGCTGGGGCGTGGAGCTGCGGCATGGTTGCTGGCCTGATCCATGACATTCCAACGTGCAAGGAACTGATCGACCGGATCATGGCCGAGGCCGATGCGATCATCAATCAGCGGTTGAAGGGCTTTGCCGCAGCCTAAACCGGGCGCGCTTCGAGAAAGCTGCGCATCGCCGCATTGACTGCTTCGGGCGCTTCCCACGGGGTGAAGTGCCCGCAGTCAATCCGCGCGATGGTGGGATCGGCAAGCAGAGCACCGAGTCCCTCAAGCTGACAGGGGAGCAGCGCTGGATCATTCATTCCCCAGACAATCAGCACCGGCATTTTGAGGATCGGGAAGGGCGCATCAAGAAAGGCCGGGCGCGGTGGCACCTCATCCATCCCCGGTACGTGCATTGGCGTGGCGCGATACCAATTAAGCATGGAATGGATCGCGCCGGGCTGGCTCCATTCATCAAGATAGGCCGCGCGGTCTTGCGCACTCACATTGCTTGCCTGCAAATGGCGCATGAAGCTGTGCTCGAAAAACCACTCAAGCCCGTTTTCGGCGATGCGCGCCTCGATAGTGTCACGAAAGGCAAGGATATATTGCGATGCCTGACGCTGCGGCAGATCATCAATCAGCGTGCGCTGAAAAATCAGCGGATGCGGCGCATTGCAGATAATCAGCCGCGCGATCCGCTCGGGAGCCTTTAGCGCCGCTGCCCAGCCAATCGCCCCGCCCCAATCATGCGCGGCGAGCGTAAAGCGAATGAGGCTAAGCGCATCAGCCAGAGCGAACAGATCGGCGACCATCTTGCCAGGCGTATAATCGCTAATCTCGGCTGGCTTTGATGAGCGGGCAAAGCCGCGCTGATCGGGCGCGATAACATAATGATCGCGCGCCAATTCAGCCATCTGGTGTCGCCAAGTCCGGTGCGATTCGGGAAAGCCGTGGAGGAAGATAATCGGCGAATGTGCGGGGTCGCCAGCACTCCACACATCAAGTTCAACGCCGGTGGGCAGGGCGATTCGGCGCTGCTCCATCCTCACACCTCTGCCACAGTTGCCTTGATCGCCAGCGCATGCACGCGTTGTCCGGGGATGTTGCCAAGCGCTTTATTGACCATCCGCTGGCGGTTCACCCGGCTTTGGCCCGCAAAGGCCGCGCTTTCAATTTCAATGGTGAAATGCGACTCACCTGATCCGTCATCGCCTGAATGGCCATGATGTTTAGCGCTATCATTAATCACGGCGAGCTTTGACGGTGCGAATGCAGCCATCAGTAGATCTTCCATTTCCTGCGCGATTTGGCCTTTATTCATATCATCTCCATACGCCCTGATGCTTGTCGGCGAACATTGTTTTCCTCTACACAGCGCAGATTAGGCACTGTCAATGTTGATCAGTGGAGATAGGCTTGTGGATGTAACGATTACCAAGGGCGGCGATATCGATCATGTCGAAACAATCCGGCATGATGGATCAATCATGCGATCGACCTTCCCGAAAAAGGGGCCAATTCCCCATGACGCGGTTCATTACATCGTCGAACAAGAAATAGGGCTGAACAAGGGCTTCTGGGGCATGGTTGCGCAGGGCCATTCACCAGAAGCGATTCAGGACATTGCCAAGGCCGCAGGGCACGCCAGCGCCAGCCGAGCCGAAATACCGGAGGCACGCATTGTTGAGCTGATTCAGGCCGAACGGCTGGTCGAATGCTTTGAAGCCGATTGTTGGGGAGCACCCGCCGACGGCGAAACATTTCGCAGCGTTGCCCAAACGGCGTGTAGTTACTCCTTCGTTGCAACGCCTGAATTGAGCGATGCCATGATTGAGAGGATCCGCACCCGCGTTTCGGCACTGATGCACGATTGGACGCAGCAACAGGAGGGCGGCAAATTTCAATTTAGTTGGCCCGATTATCCAGACACTATAGTTGGCAATCTGCCCGCAAACATTATGTAACAATTTGTGAGTGACAAAAAATCCCCCAACCGCTTTCACGGTCGCGTCGGTGACGGTCGTGCACTCTGCGCTCATGCCGGTTGCCACGAACCTGGCGAATTCCGTGCGCCTGATTTATACGGCGCGGCGTCAGGTTTTGATGGCCCCGGCAGCTACCGCTGGCTGTGCTTCAATCATGTCCGCGAATTCAACAGCAGCTATAATTTCTTCAAAGGGATGAGCCGCGAAGAGATTGAAGAATCTCAAACACCCTTTGCCGGATGGGCCACCGAAACCCGCGCCTTTACCAATGGCGGCGTCGACAGCCCGCCCAAATGGCGCGATTTTCACGATCCGCTGGATGCGATTTCAGCACGGTTTCGCGCGCGCCAAGATGCCAGAATGCCCAAGGAGCGCGCCGATGGCAGGCGATTATCAGAAGGCGATCGCAAGGCGCTTGATGTCCTCAAACTCGATATTGATGCGGATCGCCGCACACTGCGTCAGCGCTACACCGCACTCGTCCGCCAATATCACCCCGATCATAATGGCGGTGATCGCGCGCATGAAAAAGCGCTTCAGAGCGTGGTTGAGGCGTATCAGAGATTGCGGACGTCAGCCGCCTTTAAGTGACATCATCGCCACCAGCTTTGCCACTGTATTCATATTGCGCGCCGTGCCTATCTTGGTTGCGGCAAGCTTGAGCTTCGTGAAGCGAATGCCATCGCCGTAATCGACGTAAATTTCGCGTGTGCCGAGCGCAATCCGCTCACCTGCCTGATCGCGCGCAGTTTTCTGTGTGTCGTCGGGCGGCGCGACATCAAGGAAATAGACCATGTGTCGGCTACCATGGGCATCGGGAAACGGGTCGGCGGCGTGCACTGCGGCCATCTCTGCAGCCGTCCGCACAAAGATTGGAACAGCTTTCCCCGCATAAACCTCAAGGCGGGTTTCAAGTGCGGCCTTCACCTCGCGCTCGCTGAGTTCGCTCTCAAACAACAGATTGCCGCTCGCGATATAGGTGCGGACATTTGCCAAGCCCAATTCTGTCGCCATCGCGCGCAGTTTGGCCATTGGGAGCTTGCCGGTGCCTGCGACATTGACCGCGCGGAGCAGCGCAACATAAGCCGTCACCGGGCTTCGGCCAATGCCACAAGCTGATCGGCACAGGCACCCCAGCCCGCTTCAAAGCCCATCTCCGCATGGCGTGTTGCACTTACTTCATCCCAGTGGCGCGCCGTGGCTGTATAGCGGCTGCCATGGCATTCGGGTGCAATGTCCCATATACCGATCATAAATGCGCCAGCAGGCATCAGATCGCCGACAATCGCATCGGTAAAGGCAAAACGGCGGCCTTCGTCCCAGGCAAGGACGAAACCGGGATGCGGATGCACTTCGCCGTCAGGGCCATACATAGTGCAGTTTGACGCGCCACCCGCGCGGCGCTCAAGCCTATCGAATTCAGCGCGCCACGGTTTTGGGCACCACCACTCTTCGATATGGTTGGCCATAACGTCCCACACCTTTGCAGGCGGCGCGTTGACGAAACGCGTAACCGAGAGTTCCCATCCATTTTCTGCCGTCGCAGTCATATCAGGCTCGCTTCACCGCCGCTTCGATCGCGGCAACATCGATTTTGCCCATGGTCGCCATCGCATCAAATGCACGTTTGGCGACATCACCGCCCTGCGCGAGTGCATCGGTGAGAACGCGCGGCGTAATCTGCCAATTGACGCCCCATTTATCCTTGCACCATCCGCATTCGCTTGTCTGACCGCCATTTCCGACAATCGCATTCCAATAACGGTCGGTTTCTTCCTGGCTGTCGGTTGCAATCTGGAATGAAAAGGCCTCGGTTTGCGGGAAGATCGGCCCGCCATTCAAACCGATACACTTTGTGCCAAATACCGTGAATTCAACAATCATCACGCCGCCCGCCTTGCCGCCGGGGCTATCGCTCGGGGCGCGGTGGATTTGCCCCACCGCGCTATCAGGAAATGTCTCCGCGTAGAAATTGGCGGCCTCTTCGGCATTGTGGTTATACCACAGACACAGCGTTGCTTTGCTCATATCCTGCTTATCCTCACTATTGTCGTGCACCGACGAGGGCGAACGCGGCCCCCTGCGGATCAAGCGCGTTCATGCTATAATCGCCGCCAGGAATTTCGGTGGGCTCTTGCAGGATGGTGCCGCCGTGCGCCTTTATCGCTTCCACCGCCGTATCGATATCGGGCACACGGAAATAATAGGTCCAGGCCGGAACCGGCATCGCGGGCATTTTGGGCATAACCGCGCCGATCATTCCGGGCCCGTGATGGAGGAATAAATATTTGCCCATCGGCCCCATGTCCATCTCGCCTTCCTGCTTCCATCCGAATTGGCCGCTGTAGAAGTCAACTGCGCCTGCAGTATCGGTGGTCGAAAGCTCATTCCACGCACAGTGGCCATTTTCGGGGGTTTCGCTGGCAAAGCTCAGGCTTGGTTCGTCCGATGCACCCTTCATAATGAAAAACATCACGCCTTGCGGATCGGCGACCATCGCAAAGCGACCAACATCTGGAATATCCTTCGGTTCCATATGGATTGCGCCGCCCGCCGCCTTGATCCGTGCCGCTGATACATCAACATCATCAACCCCGATATAGCCCAGCCACGCCGGTTGGGCACCGCCCGCTTTCATCTCTGAATTGATCGCCATCAGCCCGCCGACCGGAGCGGCACTTGAGGAAAACAGCCGGTAGTCCATGCCGGACTGCCCTGAATCAGCAAAGCTCCAGCCAATGACCTTGCCATAGAAATCCGCCGCTGCATCTGCGTCAGAAGTCAGCAACTCATACCAGATGAAATCACCATGTGCGTTTGCCATTATCAATCTCCTTCCATATCAACGGCGGGCGCAAAACCGCCCAAGCCTTCAACAACGCGAAGCGCGCCCATTTCGATCCACATACTGTCTGATACAGTTGCGTGGTCAATGAATTTTTGCTTGTTCGCCTTGGGAACGGCAATCACAAAACCGTCAATATATGCCATGCCCATTTTCCACTTACATGCCCATCGGGATCAATAAAATCCCGACGCCCTCTCTCACAGCATGAACCTAGTCACCGGTTAGTATATGTCAAAGCGCCTTGTTCAGCGCTTGCACTTGGGGCGTGGCTCCGCTTATGGCAAATGCTTATGCTAACGGAAACGCATCCATGACCAACATTCCCAATATTCAGCCCGACAGCCGCACCGCAACAGTGCTTGAAGCGCCTGACCAGATGATCGGCGTGCGCGAAGCGTTCGGGATTGATTCGGACATGATGGTGCCCAAATTCAGCGAAGCCGATGAACGCGTCCCCGATTTTGACGCGAACTATGTCTTTGATCCCGATACCACGCTCGCGATTTGTGCGGGCTTTGCGCACAACCGCCGGGTGATGGTGCAGGGCTATCACGGTACCGGAAAATCAACGCATATTGAGCAAGTCGCCGCGCGGCTCAACTGGCCGTGCATCCGCATCAATCTCGACGCGCATATCAGCCGGATTGACCTCATCGGGCGCGATGCCATCGTCCTGCGTGACGGGGTGCAGGTGACTGAATTTCGTGAAGGCTTGCTCCCTTGGGCGCTACAAACGCCGACGGCTTTGGTGTTTGACGAATATGATGCGGGGCGGCCCGACGTGATGTTCGTGATCCAGCGCGTGCTTGAAACCGAGGGCAAGCTGACGCTGCTCGATCAAAACCGCGTGATCCGGCCCAACCCGTTCTTCCGCCTGTTTGCCACCGCCAACACCGTTGGTCTGGGCGATACCAGCGGGCTGTATCACGGCACGCAGCAGATCAACCAAGGCCAGATGGATAGGTGGAACATCGTCGTCGGCTTGAATTATCTGCCCGCCCAAGTTGAGGCCGAAATTGTGCTGGCGAAGGCCGAAGGCAGCGATGCCGCCGCCGTCGCGAGCATGGTCAAGGTCGCCGATCTCACCCGCCAAGGCTTTATGAACGGCGATATCTCAACCGTAATGAGCCCGCGCACCGTGATCACTTGGGCGCAAAACACCGCAATCTTCAAAGATGTCGGCTTCGCGTTCCGCCTAAGCTTCCTCAACAAATGCGATGAGCAGGAACGCACAATGGTCGCTGAATATTACCAGCGGGTGTTTAACAAGGATTTGCCAGAGAGCGTGGTAGGGAAGGGGTAAACCCCTCACCCCTTAATCGTTACAATCCCTACCGCGCCCTGCTTGGTGCTTGGGTTTGAGGCGTTGGCTTTTGGGCCTTTGTCGGCTTTGGGTTTGCGCGTTTCTTTGCTCGATTTTTTCTGTGATTTTGCCATTGGATTTTCCTCTTGTATGTCGTGCTTACGCATAGCTTAGCGCAGTTTGGACTGCGGGCGCAGTAAATTCGTGTCACGCGGCCTACTTCGCCATCTTCACAACCAAGCCGTTGACTTCACCAGCTTATCCCATAACGAATCGACCGAAAGGCCGACGACATTGAGCCTGATCGCGAGGGTTTTCTTTGCTGTTTCAACGCTGATAAAGGCATTGGCTCGCGCTGAGGAACCCGTGCTGATTGTCCGCGATTGGCCGTTCAAATCAGCGCGATACTCAATGATTTTTGCGCTGGCCGGGGCTGCGGAAAGCAACGTGCCGACAAGCAAAGCAGGTGAAACGCAGCATAAGTAAGCCTTTATGTAAAAGGTCAGCGAAGTGACCGATATAGGCCGATCACTTCGCCAATCAAACACAGAAACCACTAATAGCTGCGCCGGTAACGCTTTCCGCGATAACCCCGACGATCATCATGGCGATAGCGATAGAAACGCCGATCGTCACGGTGCCCCCGATAGCTGCGATAGCCCCGGTAACGCGGGCGATAATAATAATCGTCGTAATAATAATTCCCCCGATAACCGCGATTATAATGTCCTCGATAGCCATCATAATAGTCACCGCGATAGCCGTAACCATAGCCTGAGCCATATGTTATAAATATGCCGCTTGACGCTTCGGCAGGGGCAGTGAGCGAAGCGGCAGACAGAGCAGCAAGCGCCGCGAGCAGATATTTACGCATCATCATTCTCCTTGACCAAATACAGATAATCACTGGCACAAAGGCAGGAGACGAATCTCCCGTGATGAAAAGCTATTCCTCTTTGCGTGAATGGAGAATTTACCGCTTATCGGCCCACCGCAAACCAAACCAAAATGCGCGCGGGCTTGCGCGTTCGATCACTCCTGAAGCGCTCACCCCGGCCTCAATCCGGCTGTTGGTGATGTTTTCGGCGCGCAGCGACAAAGCGAGACCGCGCATGAGCGGGAGGTTCAGAGCACCGTCAAGCGTCACTGCACTGCGCAAGCGGCGGAGATTTTGATCATCTTCAAACTGTGGGCCGACATAACGCGCGGTAAGCGAAGCGCCCTGCCAACCAAGCGTCGCACTGGCATTGTGGCGCGCAACTTGAGCAGGGCGAAGTCCGTTAAGGTTGGCAGCAATCCCGCTGCTGCGCACCACTGCATCGGTATAGGCATAGCTTGCCTGCGCGCGCCAATCGCCCACCGTGACGCCTGCATCAATTTCAAACCCGTTTGAACGAATTGCATCAAGGTTTTGTCGCTGGCGAAAAACCCCTGCTGCACTCACAAAGCCAACACCGGGAAACGTGCCGGGACCACGGGCAACCGTGACGTTGGCGATGGCGTCTTCAAGCCGGTTGGTGAAAAGCGTTGCGCTGAGTTTCGCGCCATCGGTCGGCTTCCAGCCAACCCCCGCCTCAACCCCGCGCACACGTTCGGTCTTGAGCGTGGCATTCGCGCCCGTTGCATCGGCACCAATGCGAAAGGGCCGGTATAATTCGTTGAGCGTTGGCAAGCGCCAGCCGAGATAGGCCGCGCTGCGCAGGCTGAGCGTTGGCGTCAGCGCATAAGCGATTCCGGCGCGTGCAGTCGGCTCATTGCCGCGCCGCGTGGCAAAGCGGTCATTACGGAGCGCAGCGCCGGTGCCGAGGGTGTTTTCAAGTAAACGGCCATCACGGATCGTGTAAAAATCGATCCGCCCACCGCCGGTGAGGGTGAGCGGGCCGAATGTCGCGCTGGTTTCGGCAAAGGCGCCAATCGTGTCATTCTCCCCGCCTGCAATCCGACCGCGCGTTGGCGCAGCGGCAACAAAGGTGAAGAATTCACGCGTGGTTCCGTTCACGCGCCGTGCATCGCCGCCGATTCGCAATTCGATGTTTTCTGGCACTGGTGGGCGCAGCTCAAATCGCGCGCCGATCCCCGTTGAAGGGATATTATATTGGTCAAGCGTTTGCGTTGACGCCGCCCGCGCCGCATCCACACTTGATGCCTGGCTCATAAAGGCACGCAATTGCACATAGGCAAGTGCTTCCCATGCCCAGCGCCCAGCATTAACCAAACGCAGGCTTGCGTCGGCCCCTTCGCTGCCATTGCGGGTGAAGGCAAGCCCGCGATCACGCCAGTCGGTAAAGCCGCTCAAACTTGCCTGAAGTTCGGTATCACCGATGGGCACAACCGCGCGCGCAGCAAGGCTCGCCTGCTCATAGCGCGCGGGCCGGTCAACCGCACCGCGTTGGCGGGTGATAATCGGGATGAAGCCATCGCCGCGTGCATAATTGGCGGCGATAAAAGCAAAACCGCTACCAAGCGTACCGCTGACAACCCCACCCGCTTCGATAGCATCGCGACTGCCATAGGCAAGCGCGACGCTTGATTCTGAAGTTTCAGGGCCAATGCTTGAAAGCGATATTGTCCCTGCGAGCGCGCCCGCCCCTGCGACGCCCGAACCACCACCGCGCATCACTTGAATCGTGCCAATCCGTGCAAGATTAAGCGCCGGGAACGTTACCGATCCGCCAAACGGATCCCCCTGCGGCACCCCGTCGAGCAGCACCAGCGCACGGCTTGAGGCATTGCCGCCAAGCCCGCGTAGCGTCACCCCCTGCGCCGTGGCATTGGCAGAACGCGAATCGCTGCGGCGAAATTGCTGAAGCCCGGCAACATCGCGCAGCACATCTTCGGCACGTCCGCTTGCAACGCCGTTCAGCCGCGTGCGATCAATAATAACACTGCTATAGACCGCGTCGCCGCGTGCATCGGGAAGCGCCCGCCCGGTAACAACGATCTCGCCGCCCGCAGCATGAGCAACGGCTGGGAATAAAGCGAGCAATAAATAGGGATAGCGCATCCGCGCGCGATAACCTGATATACTCGTCAAGAGAAGCGTTAAAGCCGCACCATCTTCATCCCCACCTCGCCGTAACGCGGGCCAGCGGTGGCACCAACGGGGGCGGCGGCATTCAGCGTCGCAATATCTGCGGCGGTGAGGACAACATCGGCTGCAGCAACGCTATCCTCCATCGTCACGCGGCGTTTGGAGCCGGGGATCGGCACAATATCGTCACCTTGCGCCAGCAACCATGCGAGCGCGATCTGTGCAGGTGTTACTCCGTGTGCATCGGCAACGCTGCGGACAACCTCTACAATCTTGAGGTTTTCAGCGAAATTATCGCCTGAATAACGCGGATCATTGCGCCGCCAATCATTTTCGGGAAGGTCATCCAGTGATTTGAACGCGCCCGTCAGAAAACCGCGACCAAGCGGCGAATAGGGAACAAAACCAATCCCGAGCGCGCGGCAGACCGGCAGAATTTCTTCCTCTACATCTCGTTCCCACAACGAATATTCGGATTGCAGCGCCGTAATCGGATGGACAGCAGCAGCACGGCGCAGCGTATCGGGGCCAGCTTCGGACAGCGCGATGTGGCGGACTTTACCTTCTTTAACCAGCTCCGCCATCCCGCCAACGGTCTCTTCAATCGGCACTGATGGATCAACCCGGTGCTGATAAAACAGATCAATCGTATCGATACCAAGCCGCTTGAGTGATCCTTCAATCGCTGCGCGCGCATTGGCAGGCGAGCCATCAACCCCGACAATCCGGTTGCCATCGAAGCGAAAGCCGAATTTGGTCGCGATGACCAACCCGTCACGCTTGCCCTTGATTGCTTCGCCAACCAATTCCTCATTCTGGAACGGGCCATAGATTTGGGCTGTATCAAAAAAGGTAACACCCAAATCAATCGCGCGGTGAATCGTCTTGATCGCTTCATCCGGGTCAGCATCGGCACCATAAGTGATGTTGCCGCCCTTGATCATCGGCATACACCCAATGCCGATTGCCGAAACCTTTAGCCCTTGACCAAGCGTGCGATATTTCATGATTTTCCTTGCAGATTTGGTGCCTCGGCATTCTCACGGGGGTTAGCCCTGCGCCAATCAGCCGGCGTCATAAACGGGCCAGACCAGATACCTATTTTTTCAACCTGCGCGAGTGATTCGCTCACGGCATAGGGGCCTTCGCTGCCATCAACACCGTTGGCGGCCAGCCCTACTTCAACAAGCGCCAGCGCGATATCGGGAACGGTCAACGTGCTGCATGTCGCGATCGTCCGATTATATTTATCGGTTGCTTTGGGCTCACAAACAACCTCTGAATTGCCGATAATCGCAGCCAGTTTCTGGCGCGCAACATCCCCGCAGGGCCAGTCTTTTCCAGCGTTATTTCGGCAAATTTGCTTATATTCCGGGGCATCAATACCGTAAAGGCGCACGTCCTTACTCATCATCGTAAGCGTATCGCCATCGCGCACCTTCACTTGAGCCGATTGCATCGGTTCTGTCGGGAATAGTATTCCGCTAAACGCCCACGCTCCGATAAGCCCGGCAAGGGCAATCAGAACAACGATTTTGCGTATCATTGGGTCAGCTCCGTGTTGAGTCGGCACACAAACTAGCCATACACCGGCGTGACTACAGCACAAGTTTAGCCTGAGTCTGTGACCTTGGCTACAGTCTTGGCTAACGCCATGTCCATCGTGACATTCCCGAGCGTGCGAAAAATGTCAGGGAATGTCTCAACCGCGATGAGCAGTCCCAGCGGTTCAATCGGCGCACCAAGCGCCAGGCAAATCGGCGCAATCGAGCTAACAAAGCTGACTGAACCCGGCAGGCTAACCGCGCCTAGCGTTGTAATTGCTCCTGCCGCAATTCCGGCGGCAAGCTGCGCCGGGCCAAGTTCAATGCCGTACCAATGCGCAATATAAAGCGCGACGCCGAGGTTCATTGCGGGGCCGGTCGCACGAAAAATGGCGACAGCGAGCGGCAAAGTCATATCGGCCGTCGAATCGGGCACGCCCAAATCCTTGACGCCTTTGACCATTGCCGGGAGCGAGGCGAGCGAGCTTTGCGTTGAAATAGCGACGGCTTGGGCGGGCATTGCCGCGCGGAAGAAAGTAACAAAACCCGTACCCCCTCCAAAACGTGCAAGCAGGAATGATGCGATCCAGATAATTACACCGAGCGCTGACAGGATGATAACATAATGGGCGAGCGCGCCGAATGCTTCGGCACCGGCTTTTGCGCCGACAACGAAAGCGAGCGCGAATACGCCAATTGGGGCAAGCGCCAAAACCCAGTTAATGATGATCACCATCGCATCGGCAATCGCTTCAAAAAAGCCGCCAATGCTGGCCCGTTTGATGGGCTCAAGCTTGGTCACCGCAAAGGCAAAGGCGGTGGTAAAAACAATCAGTGGCAGGATTGCATCACTCGCCGCCGCTGCAATCGGGTTGGTCGGGATCATCGCGCGGAGGAAATCGCCGATTGGGGGGATGCCGCCTTCCTGCGCAGGAACCTCGGCAAGCGCAGCACGGAGCACTTCGCCTGAACCCGCCGGCATTGGAAAGAGGCCGAGCAAGACCGGCATCATTAGCGCCGCCATGATTGAGGAGCACCAGAGGATTATCATCATCATGATGACTGCGCGTGCTGCCAGACGCCCGGCGCGTGCCGCCGCAGCGGTCTGGACAATTCCCGTCACTAGCAGCGCAACCACCAGCGGGATCACCGTCATCCGCATGGCATTGAGCCAGAGCGCGCCAATCACATCGGCGATTGCGATGGCTTGGCTGGCACCGCTGACCGCAATGCCAATCAGCAAACCGCCAACAAGCGCTAAAAAGATGATCAGGGTTTTGGACATTTACGCTTTTCCTCTTCGCGTGCGGTGATACACAGTCATTGGGGAGAGACAATCCATGACATCAAAACTTTGCCAGACGCTCGGCATCGAATTTCCGCTATTCGCCTTTTCGCATTGCCGCGATGTCGTGGCGGCGGTCAGCAAAGCAGGCGGCTTTGGCGTGCTCGGCGCAACCGCGTTTAACCCCGAACAACTTGAGGTAGAGCTTGCCTGGATTGACGCCCATGTTGACGGCAAGCCTTACGGGATTGACGTGCTCATCCCCGAAAATCTCGGCATCGCGCAGGAAAAAGGGGTAACATCAGGGAGCCTCGCCAAGCGTATCCCGCAAGCGCACAAGGATTTCGTCGACAATCTGCTCAGCCGCCACGGTGTTGAGCCGGCGGGCACCACCGCGCGCCGCGATGATAATGCGCCACCGCCTTTCTGGCCCGAAGAGGCGATGGAGTTGCTCCGCGTCGCCTTCAATCACCCGATCAAGATGATCGTCAATGCGCTTGGCGTGCCGCCGCCTGCGATGATTGCGATGGGACGCGCGCATAATGTCCCCGTTGGCGCGCTTGCCGGAGCCAAAGAACATGCGCTGCGACTCGCAGGAGCGGGCTGCGATGTGATCGTTGCCCAGGGTGGCGAGGCTGGCGGACACTGCGGCGAAGTGTCAACGCTTGTCCTGATCCCCGAAGTTGTGCGCGCGCTCAAAGCCGCGGGCCATGATGTGCCGGTGCTGGCGGCGGGCGGGATTATGACTGGCGCGCAAATGGCCGCGTGCATGGCGATGGGGGCGGCGGGCGCATGGACGGGCTCGGTCTGGCTGGCGACCACCGAAAGCGAAACGACCGAGATTTTCCGCGAGAAAATGGTCGCCGCGCGCTCACGCGATACCGTCCGCTCCAAAGGGCGGACGGGCAAATATTCACGGCAATTGCAATCGGCATGGACCGATGCGTGGGAAGGGCCGGATTCGCCCGGTGCGCTGCCAATGCCGTTCCAGTCGCTGATCAGCGAACCCGCCCTGCGCCGCGCCGACAAGGTGGCGGCAAGCGGCAACGAAGCCGCGCGCGAACTCGTCACCTATTTCGTGGGGCAGGGCGTCGGGCTGGTCGAAAGCGTCACCTCAGCCCGTGCTGTCGTCCAGACTTTCATGGAGGACTATGTGGAGGCAGTGGAGACGCTCAACACGGCTATTGCGTGATTGATTGCGCTTTGGTCTCAGGCCAGATATCGCGTCCATCAATCACTGCCTCAATCACACCGTCATCAGCCGCGATTTGCCCGTCAAGTATCAGCATCGTGAGGCCGTGAACCTTTGACCATGCGCGCAGTGCAGCGCTGCGCAGCTGCTCAGGCGAGGTTCCTTCGGGGGCAAGTGCGGCGACGCTGCTGCGCAACCAGCGCATAGGGCTTGAAACGCTTGTTGCATCGGCTGCAAAATGATCAATCTGCGGCGTATGTGACATGATCATTTTGAACAGTGCTGGATGTTTAAGCGCGAACCGCACATACGTCCGCCCCGATGCGTTGAAGCCTTGCGCGCCGTAGCCCGCCTCTGCCGCTGCCTGCCGCTGCGCCGCGCCCAAACGGTCAAGCCCTTCCTCGGCAAGCGCAGCAAGGAAGGCATCCTTATCAGGAAAATGGCGATAGACGGCGGCGGCGCTCACCCCCACCTCGCGCGACACTTCGCGGAGGCTTAGCCGATCAGCGTCGCTAAATTCAATCAGCCGCATCCCGGTTTCAATCAACGCCGCGCGAAGATCACCGTGGTGATAGGCACGTTTTTCGGACTTAGTGTTACCAGCGTCTGACATTATGTAATCACTGTGAACATAATTGACACTCCTGCCAACCAGTTTTCAGTGTGCCCTCAGGGCGGGTAGCATTTGTGAACTCAAACCCGCATCACCACCCACTGGCCATCCTTGCCCTTACAGGCTTGGAGATTTTCGGATTCAGTCGCACCATTTGCGGTCGATACGGTCTGGCGAATTGATTTGCAGCCTGCCGCCGCCGTATTGATCGCGGCGCGCTTTAGGAGGGCTGAGGAGACATAGCCTTGACCAACGCCACCGCTTGAAATCAGCATCCAAGGCGTGCCTGAAACCGAGGCGGGCACCCAGACATTCTGCCCGCTGGCAAGCTTTCCAATAATCTTTGCATTGGTGCCAGGCGCACTGCGAATATTGGCGCTGCTGGTTGAAACGAACGCACCGTTCACCCGGTCATAGCCGTCCGCTGGCTCAACACCGTTGGCGAATTTAATGTCAGACAGCGCCGCACCACTGGCGGATTGGCCAACCTCAACGCGGCCTGACGCGCCAGTTTCGGCGTTTTCCCATGACTGGCTCTGGTTGGTGGCGACGGCATTTTCAAGCGCGCGCTCGGCCTTGGCGCGATCATTTTTCTGGAGCTTGCAGCCAAGCACCGATCCGCCTGCTGCACCAAGGACGCCGCCAAGCACGGTGCCAAATGTACGGCTGTTTCGCCCGGCGATGCGATTGCCAAGCAGGCCGCCCGCAACGCCGCCGATGGCTGCGCCGATTTCCTGTTTGCTGCCACTTGCCTGACAGCCAAAGATATTGCCAAGGAAGCCACCGCCGCTGCGCGCACCATCATCTTGCACCGCCAAGACCGGCGCTTGCACGGCGGCGGTTTTGCCTGCCTCGATTGCGTTTGCAGCGGTTGCGCTGAGCAACAATGCTGACGCTGCGAAGAGTGCTGCCGAACGATGGGGGGATTTGAACATGGTGATACTCCTTTTCCTAATACATGGTGAGTGTTAGAAACCGCGCACTGAACTGGCGGTTAATGGTTAATTTGCTTCCGTTTTGATACTGATTAGCGCAAAGCGTTGCCAAGTAGTGCGTAAGGGTGAGAACGAGTATGAGCCGCAAATTTTTCGGAACTGACGGGATCAGGGGGCGCACCAACACAGGCGCAATGACCGCAGAAATGGCGATGAAGATCGGCATGGCGGCGGGCGCGCATTTTGTGCGCGGTGATCACCGCCACCGCATTGTCCTTGGCAAGGATACAAGGCTTTCGGGCTATATGATCGAAAACGCGCTGGTTGCCGGCTTTACCAGCGTTGGCATGGACGTGGTTCAGGTCGGGCCGATGCCGACGCCTGCGGTCGCTATGCTGGTGCGTTCGATGCGCGCTGACTTGGGCGTGATGATTTCGGCAAGCCACAATCCTTATTATGATAATGGCATCAAACTGTTCGGCCCCGATGGCTACAAACTTTCCGATGCTGACGAGCGCGAGATTGAGGCGCTGCTGGCAGGCGAGCCCGAACTCGTGGCGTCGGCAAAAATTGGCCGTGCGCGCCGGGTGGAGGATGCGCGCGGGCGCTATATCCATTTCGCCAAATCCTGCTTTCCCGAAGATCTGCGGCTCGATGGCCTCAAGATCGTTATTGATTGCGCCAATGGCGCGGCCTATCAGGTTGCCCCTTCCGCATTGTGGGAGCTTGGTGCCAAAACGATTGCGATTGGCGTCACCCCCAATGGCATCAACATCAATGAAAAATGCGGATCGACCGCGCCTGAACTGCTTCAGGAAACGGTCGTCGCGAGTGGCGCGGATATCGGCATCGCGCTGGACGGTGATGCTGACCGGCTGATCATCGTTGATGAACATGGCAAGGTGATTGACGGCGATCAGATCATGGCGCTGATCGGTAAAAGCTGGGCCACCGCAGGCAAATTGCGCGGCGGCGGCGTTGTCGCCACGGTAATGTCCAACCTCGGGCTAGAGCGGTGTTTGAAGGCGGCTGACCTCACGCTTGAACGCACGGCGGTTGGCGACCGTTATGTGCTTGAGCGGATGCGGCAGGGCGAGTTCAATGTCGGCGGTGAACAGTCAGGCCATATGATATTGACCGACTATGCAACCACGGGCGACGGCCTCGTCGCATCGCTTCAGGTGCTGGCCGAGATTGTGCGACAGAATAAGCCGGCAAGCGACGTGCTCAACCAGTTTGAGCCGGTGCCGCAACTACTTAAAAATGTCCGGTTCGCCGGTGGCAAACCGCTCGAAGCGGCGGCAGTCAAAAGCGTGATTGCCGACGCCGAGGCTGAGCTAAACGGCACCGGCCGCCTCGTCATCCGCCCGTCAGGCACCGAGCCGGTGATCCGCGTGATGGCCGAGGGTGATGATGCCGCACAAGTCACCCGCGTGGTCGATGCGATCTGCGATGCCGTGAAAGAAGCGGCGGCCTGATGCTCAAAATGCGGCCCGACTGTGAACGCTGCGGCGTTGATCTGCCTGCCGAAGCGGGCGGCGCGTTTATCTGTTCGTTTGAATGCACTTTCTGCGCCGAATGCACCGATGCGCTCGCCGAACGCTGCCCCAATTGCGGCGGCGAACTGACCGACCGGCCAACGCGCGCGAAGGACAAGCTTGAAGCCTTTCCCGCTTCGAAGATCCGCTCATTCAAAGCATGACCGCGCGCATATTGATTATTGCTGGCTCAGATAGTGGCGGCGGCGCTGGCATACAGGCGGATGTCAAAACCGTTACGATGCTCGGCGGCCATACAATGACGGCAATCACCGCGATTACCGCGCAGAATACGCTTGGAGTGCAAGCGGTTCACTTGGTGCCGACCGCGATGGTGATCGCGCAAATCGATTCAGTGGTCAGCGATATCGGCGTTGACGCGATCAAGATCGGGATGATTGGTTCGGCAGAGACGGCTAATGCGGTGGCCGAACGGTTGGAGCGCCTGAGCGTGCCAATCATCTTTGATCCTGTGATGATTGCGACCAGTGGATCGGTGCTCGCTGATGGCGATACAATTGCAGCATTTGAACGGCTGATGCGGATTGCGACACTCACGACGCCCAATCTGCCCGAACTTGAAGCGCTTGGCGGCAAGGCCGCACTCTTTGGCCCGACGCTGATCAAAGGCGGCCACAGCGAGGGCGACATGATCATTGACCGGCTGGTTAGCCAGACACGCGAAATCGCACGCTGGGCTGGCACGCGGATTGATACGACGAGCACGCACGGCACCGGCTGCACGCTTGCCAGTGCGATTGCCTGCCTCCTCGGGCAGAAAGTGGAATTGGTAGAGGCTATCGCGCAGGCGCGGCAGTTTGTGCGGCTGGCGTTGCACGGCGCGCCAAGGCTTGGAAGCGGACACGGCCCGATGGGGCAAGGCTCAGTGCGCGCTGATGCGCTAGGTGCGGCTCCGCTGCTCAATCAAATTACGCTTGGCAGCAGTGATTATGCTGTATCGGTTGCCTTCTATAAGGCGCTCGGGCTGCGCCAGATTGTTGATAGCCCTGGCAATGGCTATGCCCGATTTGAAACGAGCGGCGGCACCACATTGTCAATCCATGGCGGAGCCGCCGCCTCAAGCGCAACCACGCTCTATTTCGAAAGCGCCCGGCTTGACGATTGGGTAGCCGAACTCGTGGCGCAAGGTCTCGTCTTTGACCAAATGCCTACGCACGAAAGCTGGCTCTGGCGCGAGGGGCGTCTGCGCGATCCGCATGGCAATATCATCTGCCTCTATCATGCTGGCGAAAACCGCCGCTATCCGCCGTGGCGGGTTTGATCGCAGGCGTTGATGAGGCAGGCAGAGGCCCGCTTGCCGGGCCGGTCGTCGCGGCGGCGGTGATCCTTGGCGCAACACCCATCATCGGCCTTGATGACAGCAAGAAGCTCTCGGCCAAACGCCGCGCGGTGCTTGAGGCAGAGATATTCAGCACCTGTCAGGTTGGCATTGGTATGGCCTCGCCACAAGAGATTGATGCAATCAACATCCTTCAGGCGACCTTCCTCGCAATGACGCGCGCGGTTGAGGCGCTCTGCCAGCAGTTAGAGGGCGTCCACCCCTTCCACATTCTCGTTGATGGCAACCGCTTGCCCAAATGGCACTATAGCGCCGAGGCAATCATTGGCGGCGACGCGATCCACCCCTGCATCTCTGCCGCCAGCATCATCGCCAAGGAACATCGCGACCGGATCATGATCGCGGCGGATGCCGAATATCCCGGATACGGCTGGGCCTCAAATAAGGGGTATGGCGCTGCGGTTCATATGGCCGCGCTCAAGGCGTTGGGGCCAACCCCGCTCCACCGGAGGAGCTTTGCGCCCGTCGCCCAACATTTTTTCGCAGTGTGAGTCAAACGCGCCACACCACAAGCAATTGAGTCCAGAACCCCAAATCAAAACCATATCTCGTGGGGGACATGCTTCGTTCTAAAAAGGTTAACGGTTTTGTTAACTATTTTGATTAACCCTATGACTTGACTGTGAACTCTCCTTGACTCAGGTATGGGGCTTGTCTGGTTTTGGGGTTAATTATGGGTGTTTTGGAACGCGTAAAGAAGGCGGATTTAACCGGTGCAAAGCCGCTGCCGCTTGACCAGATTTTGATGGATGATTGCATCACGGCAATGGCTTCGCTTCCCGATGCTTGCGTCGATATGGTCTTTGCTGACCCGCCTTATAATCTCCAACTTGGCGGTGATTTGTATCGCCCCGAGGGTGGCCGCGTTGATGCGGTTGATAATGATTGGGACAAGTTTGACAGCAACGCGATCTATGATGCCTTCACCAAGGCGTGGATGGAGCAGGCGCGACGGATCCTCAAACCCAATGGCACTTTGTGGGTGATCGGTAGCTATCATAATATCTTCCGCTGCGGCGCTGTGCTGCAGGATACGGGTTTCTGGATCCTCAATGACATCATCTGGCGTAAGGCCAATCCAATGCCCAATTTCAAGGGCACACGCTTCACCAACGCGCATGAAACGCTGATCTGGGCCTCAAAGGGCGAAGACGCGCGCTACACCTTCAACTACCGCGCGATGAAGACGCTCAATGACGAACTGCAAATGCGTTCGGACTGGAGCTTCCCGATTTGCGGGGGAACTGAGCGGATCAAGCGCGGCGGCACCAAGGCGCATCCGACGCAAAAGCCCGAGGCGCTGCTCTACCGCATCCTCCTTGCCTGCACCAAGCCCGGCGATATCGTGCTTGATCCGTTCTTCGGAACAGGAACGACGGGTGCGGTTGCCAAACGGCTGCAACGCCGCTTCATCGGGATTGAACGCGATGCGACCTATGTTGACGTCGCCAAGGAACGGATTGCCGCAGCACTTCCGCTCGACGAATCAACGGTTAAAACGATGCAATCGCCAACCGCCGCACCAAGAGTTGCGTTCGGGACGTTGGTTGAAACCGGCTATATTCAGCCCGGCACAATGATCTGCGACATCAAGCGCCGATGGAAGGCAAATATCCGCGCCGATGGTTCGGTGTTGATCGGCGACGATTCGGGGTCAATCCATAAACTCGGTGCAACGGTGCAGGGCGCGCCAAGCTGTAACGGCTGGACATTCTGGCATTATGAAGCCGCCGATGGATTAAAACCAATTGATACGCTGCGCCAAACCTATTTGCTGGCGACACAGCCATAAACGGAGCGGCGGCTGAGGCTCGATAAATTCCTTTATTTTGCACGCTTCGCCAAAAGCAGGAGCAAAGCGCAAGCGCTGGTCGTTGGTGGCAACCCGCGCATAAATGGCCGCACAGTCATGACTGTGCACCAAGATGTTGCGGTTGGATCAACGCTCACCATCGCGATTGCCGGCCGGGTTTATATTATCCAGATTTTGGCACTGCCGTTACGACGCGGGCCGCCTGCCGAAACCAGAACCTGCTATGTTAATCTTTCAACTGCACAAGAGATTGACGTGGACACAGACTGATTATAACCCCGATCAAAGATCTCTGGAGCAATGCACGATGACTTATGTGGTGACTGAAGCCTGTATCAAATGCAAATATATGGACTGTGTGGAAGTATGCCCGGTCGACTGCTTTTATGAAGGCGAGAATATGCTCGTCATCAACCCGAGCGAGTGCATTGATTGCGGCGTGTGTGAGCCAGAGTGCCCCGCCGAAGCGATTCTGCCCGATACCGAGAGCAACCTTGAGCAGTGGCTTGAGCTGAACAATAAATTCTCGGCTGACTGGCCCAATATCACCAAGAGCCGTGAAGCCCCCGCTGATGCCGATGAGCATAAAGGCGAAGCTGGCAAATTTGATAAATATTTTTCACCCGAAGCGGGCGAGGGCGATTGATTAAAAGGCTTCCATAAGCCTTGATTGCAGGCGGCGCGCGGGGCTGAGTTTGGTCTCTTCGCTCACTAACTCGTCCTCAAGCCATTTGACGCGGGCATAAAGTTCAACGCTCGCCGCAATCAGTTGCTGTGCTTCGATCGGTAGCTGCGATGTGCTTTCAACCTCGCTTTGGGCGACATTGCCCAATCGTTGCGAACGTGACACGTCAACCGAAGGGGCGTTTTCGGCCAGTGCGCGCTGGGTGAGCAACCACGCGACAACGTGCATCAGCCGCGTCGTTACTTTCAAAGACTCGCACGAAAATCCAACGCGCTGGAGCGGCGTCATCCGGTTGCGGCTATCGCGACTGTGCAGATCGAAATAAGCCCTCGCTTCATCAGCCAGCACCATCGCTTCGATATACAGCGCGTTGATCACCTTGGCGGTGACCGCAGGGGCGGGGCTGACTGACATTGCGCTATATTATGCCACAATGCGCCGACAACGAAAACTGCTCAGTGCGGCATTAATGTTCTTTTTCGGGACTAGGCAATGATATCGGGGACAAGTTCGCTCTCCAGCATCATAATTTCGTCCTTGAGCAACAGCTTACGCTTTTTGAGGCGCGCGAGCTGCAACTGATCGGGCACACCCTGTTCAATCAGCGCAGCGATAGCGGCATCAAGATCGCCATGCTCGCTTCTGATCAACGCCAGACGCAGAATGATGTCCTTGTTTTCAATGCTCATAATTCTGTGCTTACCCCTTTGTGGAAACACTCCATCCCATTTGGTCATAATTTTATAATTCTGGGAGAGACATAGGCTGAAACTTGTGATTTAATATAACTCTCACATCTCAAGGAGACTCGCGAATGGAATCGTCTCACGCTCTTGCCCTTGAAACCAAACACGCCGGACTTGACCAGCGTATCGCCGACGAGCTTCGGCGACCATCTCCTGATAGCGCGATACTCGCCCAACTCAAAAAACAGAAATTGAAGATCAAGGAAGCGCTTAAGCTTCACTGATCTTCAGACTGCGATCAACGCTTCAAACAGACGGCGGCCATCGCTGCCGCCGTGCGCTGGCTCGATCATGCGTTCGGGGTGTGGCATCATGCCAAGGACATTGCCCGCATCATTGAGCAGGCCCGCTATGTCGTTCGCCGAACCGTTGACAGGTGCTGCGTAGCGAAATGCTACGCGGCCATCGCCTTCGATCCGCGCGAGCGTTTCGGCTCCGGCGAAATAATTGCCGTCATGATGCGCGACTGGAAAACTGACGGCCTCATCAGCCTGATAGTGACTGGTGAAAGCCGACTCGGCATTGGCGACCGTAAGTGGCACATCACGGCAGACAAAGGATATCCCCGCGTTACGCATCAGCGCACCGGGGAGCAGCCCCGCCTCGGTCAAAATCTGGAAGCCATTGCAAATGCCCAGCACGAACACGCCACGCTCTGCGGCTTCAACCACAGCACGCATAATCGGTGACCGTGCGGCCATTGCGCCTGAACGCAGATAATCGCCGTACGAAAAGCCGCCCGGAACCGCGATCAGATCAACCCCGTCAGGGAGCACAGTTTCACGGTGCCATACCATCACCGGCGCACTACCGCTCACATTTTGTAGCGCGACCGCAAGATCACGATCACAATTTGATCCCGGAAAAACAATGACCGCAGATTTCATCGCCTAGACCCGCTCGATCCGGTAATTTTCGATGACGGTGTTAGCGAGCAGTTTACGGCACATTTCATCAATCGTGCTGTCACTACTATCGTCGGCCACATCAAGTTCAATCAGCTTCCCCGCGCGGACATCATTGACGCCGTCAAAGCCAAGCCCTTCCAACGCATGGTGGATCGCCTTGCCCTGCGGATCAAGCACCCCGTTTTTGAGCGTTACAATAATGCGCAATTTCATGATGATCGGCTTTCCCAAAGGCGTTTCAATGGTGTGCGAGCCTATGCCGTTTTGCGCGCTGAGTGACAAGCTGGTTATTAATTTTGGAGTCACGGCCAGATTGTGATAGCTTCATGGCTCCATTCTATGGGGGTATAGTTATGCGTAAAATTTTGATCGGTAGCATTGCTGTGACAATCGTTGCGGGGATGCCAGCGCCAGCGACAGCGCTTGGAATTGGCGATCTCGCCAAGGTCGTTCTCGGCAACAGTTCGGTTCTCAAAAAAGGCGAAGAGAAATGCGGGACGAAGCTCGGCCTTACCAAAAACGATTCACTTGCCATCACCTATGCACGCAGTGCGGTTGAACAGTCGCTACCGCTTTCAGAATTTTTAGTGCTCGATAAGGCCAGCCAGGCCGATGCAACAACCGCTGCCGCCACACCGGCGTTCTGCAACGAGACCAAGAAAAAGAAAGCGGGCCTGATGAAATCTATAACCAAAGCCGGCAAATCAATCCTCAAACAGAAAGCGCTGGGCGGCTTAGGCCTCTGATTGGGGAGACTTCGTCGTTCATCGAAGCGCATTGCCCTTTTGCCGAGCGCTGCTGCGGTTGATCGAACGGGTCAAGTAACGCTGCGAAAACCGCGATATTACAGTCAGGTGTGGCGGAGCAGAGGCCTTCATCCCTGCCTATCTGTTTCGCCACCGCCTTTAACCCGGAGCGCGGCCTGCCATCAATTTGGCATTGGCAAGATAGGTTCGGCCAATCCGCACCTGTTCACCGTCCACCAACTCAGCATACCACGCGCCCCCGCGATCATGGCCAAGCGCTTTGATCCGATCACGCCGGACAATAACCGAGCGGTGAAGCCGGATGAACTGCGTCGGATCAAGCCGGGCCTCCAGCGCACCAATTGTTTGGTGAAGCAGGTAGCTTCGCGTGCCCAAGTTCAGCCGCATATAATCGCGCTCGGCATCGATGCGTTCGATATCAGAGGCCGCAATCCGGATCAGTTCGGAACGGTAGGGCACCCAAAACTCTTGGGTATAATCATTTTTTACCGGTAGTGGTACCTTAGCGCTGCGCCGCTCAACGACGCGCTCAACCGCGCGCGCGAGCCGGTCTGAAGAGACGGGCTTGAGCAGATAATCCACGGCCTCAAGATCAAATGCCTCAATCGCGAACCGATCAAATGCCGTGACAAAAATAATTGCCGGCATCGCCCCCCCGCGTGCGGCGATTTGGTTCGCCACTTCGATGCCGTCCACCTCGGGCATCGCAATATCAAGCAGAATGAGATCGGGTGAAAGCGCTCCAATCAGGCGCAGTGCGGTGCCGCCATCATTTGCGGTACCGATCAGACGGATTGCGGGCTGGCTTGCACACATGAGTTGCATCCGCTCGACCGCGAGTGGCTCATCATCAACAATCAGCGTGCTTAGCGTTCCGGCCTCAGTCATTGCGAGTATCCAATGGCAGCGTCAGTTTTACCGAGAAGCCATTCTCATCTACCCGGGTTTCAAGCCGTGCCACATCACCAAAACGCGCCGCCAATCGATCACGCACATTCGCAAGCCCGATGCCATGGTCATTTTCTGAAGGGGGTTTGGTTTTGGCGTGTCCATTATCTTGGACGACGAGAATGAGGTTACCGCCCTCTCGGCTCGCAGTAATGCCAATCGTCACCGGTTTGTTGGTTTGAGAAACGCCGTGCTTGATCGCATTTTCAACAAGCGGTTGGAGAATCAGGCTTGGCACCGCCGCACTGGCCAAATCGTCGGGCAAATCCACCTTAACCGACAGACGCTCTGGAAAGCGGATCATTTCAATATCAAGGTAAAGCCGTTGGAGCGAGATTTCATCACGAAGCGGCACATCCTCACCCGGATCATCGGAAAGGCTCGTGCGATAGAAGTTCGAGAGGTTCATAATCATCGCCTCAGCCTCGGCAGGCCGCCCGCGCATCACAAGCGCGCTGAGCGAGTTGAGGGTGTTGAACAAGAAATGCGGGTTCACCTGATAGCGGAGCGCGCGCAGCTCTGCGGCCTGTGCCGCGCGTGCAAAATCTGAGGCGCGTCTCTCGGCGCGTCCGACATCTCCGGCAAAGCCAAGCGCCAGATACACAGCGCACCATGCTACAAGGAAAAAATAGCGGTCAATTGCCACCGATGCGATTTCCATCGTAATCGTCGGATCGGGGCCATTGCCAAAAATATCGGGCCTAACCTCGTCACAGTTGCACGGCACGAGGACATGAAATGCGTAATAATTAGCGGCGGCGACCAAAAGGGCCGCAGGCGCTGCCAGCAGCGCAGCCACGACGATACGAACCCCGAGCGATTTCCCATCAAAGCGCCGCAGCAACTGCCAGAGCAATATCGTCACCATGACACCGATTGCGGTTACAACACCGCGACGCAGCGCCATGTCTCCCTGCGCCGGGAAAGCAAGCACATAGGCGCGCAGCGTGACGATCAAAACATAAAGCAACCAAAATCCAAGAATCGAGAACAGCGCAATTTGCCAATTGAGATGCCTGTCTCCGGGATTATATCGCAACCTATCCATGCCCCCGGTCTAATGCTGAACGATAAATTTGCACACCGTGAAATCGTCTCTGATCGAAGCAAATCGGAGCTTTATCGAAGTCTTGATCAGACGATCCAGGGATCATTGCTGGCGCAGCAGGATTACACCTTATGTTAACCATATCGGGCCATGATCTGATCGACAAAAAAAACGGATCTCTGACTATGTCCACAAACATGACGCCACCGGAAGGCCACACCACCCTATCCGAACTCAAGGAGTTTGCGAGCTTTGATGCAGGCACTCAACGCTATATCCGCCGCTCGCTTGATGTGGCCTTTGAACGGGCTGACGCGCTTGCGCTATGGTCGCGTGACATTGTTGAGTCAGCAAGCATTCGCGCACAATCGCGCGTTTATGAGATATTGCCCGAGCTTCGCCGCCGCGCCCCCGGCGTCAACGGGCTTGAGCAGCTTGATGGCTTTATCGGCACGCTGACGCGCATTTCAGGTTTTGATTTGGGGCAAGATCGACTGACGAGCTTTGGTGCCTATCGCTTTCTTTATGAGCGGCTACTTGGTGCCCATGCCCGGCCATGGTTGCCGGCTGCATTTTGCGCCGCTGCACTGCTACCACAAATTCACCCTGGCAAACGCCGCGCGCTGCTTCAGTCGATCAGCGAGGCCGTGGCGACAGCACCGGGTTGGTCAGCCCGCGAGCCAAGCTTCTTTCCCGAATGGGTTGACAAGATTGACATTCGGGTCGGCTAAACCTCAATCACAGGCGCGGTGAAGCCGGTATGCAATCCATGCCGAAATCAGACAGCTAACCGCGACGAGGAGCAAACAATCCTCGACCGTTACGCCCCATTTGATGAATATGTTTAGAATTATCGCGGCGGCCACCATGCCCCCTGAATTAACGATATTATTCGCTGCAACCGTGCGCGCAGTCTCGGTCTTGCTAACGGTGGTCGTCAAAAAAGCATAGAGCGGGACAACAAACATACCGCCCGCAATCGCTATGCCCAGCAAATCAAATAAAACGCGGTCGGCGTGGCTAAACCCAATAAATTCGCGCCACGTCATAAGCCCCCCCGGATTGGCCGGCCAATGGGTAACCGCCCACCAAAGATCAAGCACAAACAAGCCCATCACAATAACGGACGCGGGGGAATAACGTGCGGAGACTTCGCCTTTGAGTAGCCGGTTTACAGCAACCGACCCAATCGCGATCCCGATCGAAAAAATAGCCATAAATAACGTCGCGACTTTTTCATCAGCACCGAGCACATTTTTAACCAGCGGTGGAAACTGGATCGCCAAAATCGTGCCGATTGCCCAAAAAAAGCTGATCGAAATGATCGCCAGAAAAAGACGACGGATATGCATCGTCGCATTAACCAGCCGGATTGAGGAACTGATCAGATTATAGTCCATCTTGAAAACGGGCGCATCAATAGCCGGAACCGCCTGCGGCACGAAACCCGCCGAAATGCGGCCAATCACCGCAACCAAGACAATCCCGCCCGCTGCCCACATTGTCGGCACAAGGCCGCCAACAATCGTACCTGCAAGTATGGCGATATAGGTACCCGCTTCAACCAGCCCAGTGCCCCCAAGCACTTCATCAGATTTGAGATGCTGGGGGAGAATCGCATATTTGATCGGCCCGAAAAATGCAGAATGCACACCCATTGCGAACAGGGCGATAAGCATAAGCGGAATGCTTTGCAGCGCCAGGCCCATCCCGCCGGCGATCATGATGACGATTTCAGCCGTTTTAATTACCCGGATCATCATCGCTTTGTCACGACTATCGGCAAGCTGCCCCGCCAATGCTGAAAACAGGAAAAAAGGCAGGATGAACAAAGCTTGTGCAAGCGCGCTAAACGATGCCTCCTTGGCTGGATCGCTATACACGCCGTAAATCACCAGGATGACCATGGCTGTACGAAAGAAATTATCGTTAAAAGCGTTCAAGAACTGCGTAACGAACAGCGGCCCAAATCGCTTTTCACGCAAAAGCGGCATCGATGTTTGCATGAAACGAGACTACTTTCCTAAGCGAAACGATGGATTGACGTGGTGCATAGCGCAGGCTTTCGGCATGGCCAATGCAATAATCATAACAGCCCCATGGCCCGCATCGAGCAATGACCTTCAGCACCTATAATAACATGATCATGCACCGAAATGCCCAGCCGCTTGCCCGCCTCGGCAATTTCGCGGGTCAGGGTGATGTCGGCGCGGCTTGGCGCAGGATCGCCGCTTGGATGATTGTGAACGAGGATGATCGCGCTTGATCCCAACTGTATTGCACGACTGATGACTTCGCGAACATGGACGGCGGCCTGATCAACCGAGCCTTGCGCAATCACCTCATCACGGATCAACATATTTTTGCCGTTGAGGTGGAGCAGCCGCACACGCTCAATCAGAATGTGCGCCATATCGGCGCGGAGATAATCAAGCAGGGCTTGCCAGCTCGCCAAAATGGGTGCTTCACTCGCCTTAACGCGCAACATCCGAAGCGCAGCCGCCTGCACAATTTTGAGCGCGCCCACAGCGGTATCGCCGACGCCGTCAACACGGCTAATCGCAACCGGATCCGCGCTCAGCAATCCCGATATACCACCAAAATCATGGAGCAACCGCTTGGCCAGCGGCTTGGTATCGCGCCTCGGAATAGCAAGCATCAAGAGATATTCGATCAATTCATGATCAAGCAGAGCATCACCACCATTGTCCAACAATCGTCCGCGCAGGCGCGCACGGTGGCCGCTACCATCAAATTCGGCATCGGCATCGGCCATCAGGCCGGCACCACATCCATCAATTGGCGCGGGAGCTTAAAAATCATATCTTCAGTTGCAGTCGCTACTTCCTGTTCGGTGAGCGTAAAACGCGTCGCGAGATGATCGACTACTTCGCGCACCAATATCTCGGGCGCTGAGGCACCCGCCGTAATCCCGAGCACGGCCGGGGTTCCAAGCCAATCAAAATCAATCTCGCTTGCGCGCTGAATGAGTCGCGCCCGAACCCCGCTCCGCGATGCGACCTCGGCCAGCCGCTGTGAATTGGACGAATTTGGCGCACCAATAACGAGCATAGCCTCACAATTTTTCGAAATCACCTTTACTGCGGCCTGTCGATTGGATGTAGCGTAGCAAATATCCTCCCCGCGCGGGGCCGCAATTGCAGGAAAGCGGGCCTGAAGTGCCGCAACAATCTCGGCGGTATCATCAACCGACAATGTGGTCTGCGTCAGAAAGGCAAGATTTTCGGGATCTGACACTTGGAGCGCAGCAACATCGGCCGGGGTTTCAACGAGCGACATCGTCCCGTCGGGCACTTGGCCAAACGTACCGATCACTTCAGGATGGCCCTTATGACCAACGAAAATAATATGCTTGTTCGCCTCAACCAGTCGTTCAGCACGGCGGTGCACCTTGGAAACCAGCGGGCACGTCGCATCAAGCCAGCTCAACCCGCGCGCATCAGCCTTAACGGGCACGGCCTTGGGAACGCCGTGCGCCGAAAACACAACAGGGTAATCATCGGGCACGTCATCAAGCGTTTCGATGAAGATCGCGCCCTTATCCTTAAGCGCATTCACAACGAAGGCATTATGGACAATCTCATGGCGCACATAGACGGGTGCACCATATTTTTCGAGGGCAAGCTCGACAATCCGGATGGCGCGGTCAACCCCTGCGCAAAAGCCGCGCGGCGCAGCGATGAGGAGATGAAGCGGAGGTTTTTCAGTCATATTGTCGCCAGCCTTTACGCGATTGCTTGCAGCGGTGAAAGCGCCTTCCTATACGGCAGATGATTTTCGCCAAATATGGGAATTTGCCAGTGCCGCGTTATGCCCCTTTTATTGTCGCTTCCGCCTTTGCTATCCTTGTTGCAGGATGCGCCAAAGACGGCGAAATTGATGCTACTGGCGGGGTTTCGGTCACGCGTAGCGCCTGCCCTGCTGTCGCCGTGCCAAGCTATACCGGCGATATTACCATCTTCGATCCACCATCGAGCCGCGATGCCCGCGCGATTGATGTCGTTGCCGATCTCACCAATGTCCGCAGCACTTGCGTTGATTCGGGGGATGATGTGGTGGCGACGGCAACATTTGACATAATCGGCAGACGATCAAATTCGGCGGGCGCACGCTCAGTCACGCTGCCCTATTTTTCTACTGTGGTACGGGCAGGCCGTCTTGTCGTTGCAAAGCGTGTTGGCTCGGTAACGCTTGAGTTCAAAGATGGCGATTTGCGCGCCGCCGCACGCGGATCAGCCAGTGCAAACGTCAATCGTGCTGCTGCCACCCTACCGCCAGAGATTCGCGAGCGCATTACCCGCAAACGCAGAGCTGGCGATACCGATGCTGCCGTCGATCCAATTGCCGATCCTGAAGTCCGCGCCGCCGTTGCCAAAGCCAGTTTTGAGCTCCTGATCGGTTTCCAGCTCACCTCGGATCAGTTGCAGTATAACGCAACGCGGTGACCCCGGTTCGGCTCAACGCGCTGCTCGTCGGGGCGATTGCCCCGATGGGTAACAAGCGCAAAAGTGCAATCGCCAAACAAGCAACGGATCAGCCAGTGCGCTTACGCTTTGCCGGGCTTGAAGGCGATTTCCAGTCCAATAAATTTTATCACGGCGGGCCTGACAAGGCTGTTCACCATTATCCGTTCGATCATTATGCGCGCTGGCGTGAGGAAATGCCCGATCACCCGCGCCTTGCCGCGCCCGGCGCATTTGGTGAAAATTTCTCATCGACTGGCCTGCTGGAGGATCAAGTCTGCATTGGCGACAGATTTCGCATTGGCACTGCGCTGATCGAAGTCAGCCAGGGGCGAAAACCGTGCAGCGTTCAGGGACGCTTTCTTGAATGGCCCAAGCTACCCGCACTTATGGTCAAGGAACGGCGCCCGGGCTGGTATGCGCGGGTGATTGAAGAGGGTGTGATCGCGGCGGGGGAAAGCCTCACATTGGTCGAACGACCGCTGCCCGATTGGAGCGTAAAACGGGTCTTCGGGCTGCTGGTCGCCGGCGACCACAAGACCGATCCAGCTGCACTTGAGGCGTTGTCTGCAATGGAATTGCTTCATGAAGGCTGGCGGGCACGCGCCGATGAACTTTCATTGCGGATGCGCGGTTGACTTGACCCGTCGCTTTCGTCAAAGCCGCTAAAGTCGCTGACGAAGCGGGAGAGCGTGGGAACCCCTTCAAATCGTAGCCAGCTTGCTGGCGGTTCGATTTGAACACAAAGTAACCGCCGCCGAAGGAGCAACCGCCCCGGAATCTCTCAGGCAAAAGGACCGCTACGGCTTTTGCGACACTCTGGAAAGCGCATCTGCGAAAGCGGGTGCCACCGAAGGGGTAAGCTGGGTTCGCCTCAGTGAAAGCTCTCAGGTTCCCGTGACAGAGGGGGCAGCGATATAGGCAACCCGCTTGTATCCCTGACTCTTGCACGGAACAAATGATGAGCGACGAAGCCGAAATTACCGAAATTGAAACGCTGCCGCTCGACGCGTGGCACCGCACCAAATCCGCGCGCATGGTCGAATTTGCAGGCTATCACATGCCAATCCAATATGAAGGCATTATTGCTGAACATCTTTGGACGCGAGAGAATGCGGGGCTGTTCGATGTCAGCCACATGGGCCAGCTTATGCTGTCAGGCGAAGGAGCGGCGACCGCACTTGAGGCCATCGTTCCCGGCGAGATTGCCGCGCTTGGCGAAGGGCGAATGCGCTATTCGCTGCTGCTCGGTGAAGACGGCGGCATACTCGATGACCTGATGGTTACGACGACGCCGATGGGGATTTACATCGTTGTCAACGGCGCAGTGAAATGGGAAGATATCGGCTATATCCGTGAAAGCTTGGCCGACGATATTACGCTCAATCATATGGAAGATCGCGCCTTACTCGCGCTGCAAGGGCCAAAGGCAGTTAATGCCTTGAAACGGGTGGTGCCCGGTGTTGACGCACTTTACTTCATGGAGGCTGCATCATTCCTTTGGGGCCACACCCCGCTGTGGATCAGCCGTTCGGGCTATACCGGCGAAGATGGCTTTGAAATTTCGGTTCCGGTGGACGTGGTGGAAGCCCTTGCGACTGCATTATGCGCACAGGACGAGGTTAAGCCCATCGGCCTCGGCGCGCGCGATTCGCTGCGGCTTGAGGCGGGCTTGCCGCTTTACGGCCATGATCTCGACGCAAGCCTTGATCCCGTTGAAGGCGACCTGACCTTTGCGATCAACAAACGCCGCCGCGAACAGGGCGGCTTTGCCGGCGCTGAGCGCATTCTTGGCGCACTTGCGCGCGGCGCCGCAAAAAAGCGCGTTGGTCTTAAGATTGAGGGCAAGATGCCCGCGCGTGAAGGCGCGCCGATCTTTGATGGCAGCACCCAAATCGGCGTGTTGACCTCGGGCGGTTTCGCGCCTTCGCTCGGGGTTCCGATTGCAATGGGTTATGTCACGCGAGACTTCGCCGCGCCCGGCAAAATCCTTGAAATCGAAGTGCGGGGCAAGCGGATTGCCGCATGCGTTTCGCCAATGCCATTCATCCCCAATCGCTATCACCGGAAAGGAAAAAGCGCATGAGCCGATATTTTACCGAAGACCATGAATGGATTGATGTTGACGGCAATAATGCGACGGTCGGCATCACCGCCTATGCGCAGGAGCAGCTCGGTGATATCGTCTTTGCCGAAGTGCCTGCGGTTGGCGCGGCGCTCAAAAAAGGCGGCGATGCAGCGGTTGTGGAATCTGTAAAGGCCGCATCGGATGTATATGCGCCGGTCAGTGGCACCGTCACCGAAGGTAATGATGCGCTCGGCGATGATCCTGCCCTTGTGAACAGTGATCCCGAAGGGGCTGGCTGGTTTTTCAAGCTGACACTTGCTGACGCTGCGGAACTTGAAGGCCTGATGGATGAAGCCGCATACAAGGCCTTTGTGGCTGGGCTTTGAGAGGAATAGCATGCGTTACCTACCCCTGACCCAGACTGACCGCAGCGCGATGTTGAGCGTGATCGGCGCGGACACCATCGACGATCTGTTCGTTGATGTGCCAGGCGAAGCGCAGCTTGATGGCCCTATCGCTGGCCTACCTTATCACGCGAGTGAGATGGCGGTTGAGCGGCATATGTCAGCACTTGCCGCGAAGAATATGGCCGCTGGTGCGGGGCCGTTTTTCCTTGGGTGCGGCGCGTATAAACATCATGTGCCCGCAAGCGTTGACCATATCATCCAGCGCGGCGAGTTTCTGACCGCATACACCCCCTATCAGCCTGAAATTGCGCAGGGCACGTTGCAAATGCTGTTTGAATTCCAGACGCAGGTGGCACGACTATTTGGCTGCGATGTGGCCAACGCAAGCATGTATGATGGCTCAACCGCCTGTTGGGAAGCGATCGTGATGGCGCGCCGTATCACCAAGCGGGCCAAGGCTGTGCTTTCGTCGGGGCTCCACCCCCACTATGTCAGCGTCGCGCAAACAATGGCGAAATTTACCGGCGATGTGCTTGATACAGCGCTGCCAACATTAACGCCTGAAACTGACGCTGATCGCCTTCTTGCGAGCATCGACGGCGAAACAAGCTGCGTTGTCGTGCAATATCCCGATATTCTCGGGCGTATCGCAGACCTTTCGGCAATTGCCGCCAAAGCACATGAACATGGTGCGTTGCTGATCGCGGTCGTCACTGAACCTGTCGCGCTTGGCGCAATCTACAGTCCCGGCGAAATGGGCGCAGACATTGTTGTCGGCGAAGGGCAATCGCTTGGCGTTGGCCTGCAATTTGGTGGGCCTTATGTGGGGCTGTTTGCCTGTAAGGAAAAATTCGTCCGCCAGATGCCGGGGCGGCTGTGCGGAGAGACGGTGGATGCCGAGGGCAGGCGCGGCTTTGTTCTCACGCTATCGACCCGCGAGCAGCATATCCGGCGCGAGAAGGCGACATCGAACATCTGCACCAACTCCGGCCTGTGCGCGCTTGCATTCAGCATCCACATGACTTTGCTCGGCGAACGCGGCTTGCGTGATTTGGCTGCGCTCAATCACGGGCTTGCCGTACAGGCCGCTGAACGGCTGGCGGGAGTGTCTGGTGTCACCCTGGTCAACGACAACTTCTTCAACGAATTTACGTTGAAATTATCAAAGCCCGCGCGGCCAATTGTGCGCGAACTATCGCACCACGGCATCCTTGGCGGCGTTTCGCTCGTGCGGCTTTATCCCGAGGCCGAACACCTCGAAAACGGCCTTGTTGTTGCCGTCACCGAAACCACGACTGCGGAGGATGTCGAAGCCTTGGCCGCAAAGCTTGAGGAGTTGCTGGCATGAGCGCAGTCAATCAAAGCGGATGGCGCCCCGAAATGAGCGCTGCCGAAGCCAGTGCGCCCACGACAACAACGGGCAACCGCGCGCTGATGCTTGAAGAGGCGTTGATCTTTGAGATTGGTGACACAGACACAACCGGCGTTGATTTTGCTGATGCGCCCAAAGTTATCGCACGCCTTAGCGGGCTTGAGCGCGCGCGCAAGATTGGTATTCCGGGCCTTTCCGAACCCGAAGCGGTGCGCCACTATACAAGGCTCAGCCGCCAGAATTACGGGATTGATCTCGGCTTCTTCCCGCTTGGCTCGTGCACTATGAAGCATAATCCGCGCCTCAATGAAAAAATGGCGCGGCTGCCCGGATTTGCCGATGTCCACCCGATGCAGCCCGTCGAAACGGTGCAGGGCGCGCTGGCGGTTATCAACGAACTGGCGGTATGGCTGATCAAGCTGACGGGTATGCACGGCGTTGCAATGACACCAAAAGCAGGCGCGCACGGCGAGCTGTGCGGGATATTGGCGATCAAGGCGGCACTGGAAGCGCGCGGCGATCCACGCACGGTGATCCTTGTTCCTGAAAGCGCGCATGGCACCAATCCCGCAACGGCTGCGTTTGCCGGCTTTACAGTCGAGAATATTCCGGCGACTTCGGAAGGGCGCGTCGATCTTGCGGCGCTGACAGCACGGTTGGGGCCAGATGTTGCCGGGGTGATGATTACCAATCCAAACACCTGTGGCCTGTTCGAGCGCGACATGAGGGCGATTTCGGATGCGGTTCATGCGGTAGGCGGATATGTTTATTGCGACGGCGCGAATTTCAACGCCATCGTGGGCCGGGTGCGCCCCGGCGATCTCGGCATTGATGCGATGCATATCAACCTCCACAAAACCTTCTCCACCCCCCACGGTGGTGGCGGGCCGGGTTCGGGGCCGGTTGTATTGTCGGAAGCCTTATCGCCGTTTGGCCCATTGCCCTTCACCGAACGCCATGCCGACGGGGGATATACGCTGATCGAAGAAGAAACCGCCGGCGAACGCCATCCGCACAGCTTCGGCCGGATGACCGCATTCCACGGCCAGATGGGGATGTTTACCCGCGCGCTGACCTATATCCTGAGCCACGGCGCCGATGGCCTGCGCCAAGTCGCCGAGGATGCGGTGCTCAACGCCAATTATATATTGCGCAGCCTTGAGAACAGCCTCGAAGCACCGTTCGCGGCGAGCGGGCCGTGTATGCACGAGGCATTGTTCTCCGATAATGGGATGGCTGAGGGTTTCTCAACGCTCGACATCGCCAAGGGGCTGATCGACGAAGGTTTCCACCCGATGACAGTCTATTTCCCGCTTGTCGTCCACGGGGCGATACTGGTTGAGCCGACCGAAACCGAAAGCAAGGCAGCACTGGATCAGTTCATCACGGCACTGCGCAGCGTTGCAGATCGGGCGCGGGCGGGCGATGCAAGCCTGAAATCAGCGCCGCATTTTGCCCCGCGTCGGCGGCTTGATGAAACCCTCGCCGCGCGCAAGCCTGTGCTAGTTTGGAAAGAGCCTGATCTGGCGGTTGCGGCAGAGTAAGCCAATGGTAGGCGATTCAACGCCTTGGATCGCCGCCGAGGCTGGCCCTGAGACAAAGAGGGTAGCTCCCGCCGCTGCGCGCAACCGCGATGCCATTCTGGCAGTGCTGCAAGATATTTTGCCAGCGCAGGGTAGCGTTCTCGAAATCGCGAGCGGATCGGGCGAACACATCATCCACTTTGCACGCGCATTGCCGCATCTGCATTGGCAACCCAGCGATCCCGAACCGGACGCAATCGCTTCAATCGCGGCATGGTCTGCCGAAGCAATACTGCCCAACATTGCGCCGCCGAAACAACTTGATGTGCTGGCAGTGGACTGGCCGGTTGTGCGTGCCGACGCGATTCTGTGCATCAACATGATCCACATTGCGCCGTGGGACGCGACATCTGGCCTGATGGCGGGTGCCGCACGACTGCTTCAGCCCGGCGCGCCGCTTTATCTCTACGGCCCGTTTCATCAACAGGGAATACCGCTTGCGCCAAGCAATGCGGACTTTGATGCCTCGCTAAAGGCGCGCGATCCGCAATGGGGGCTGCGCCATGTTGATGATGTTGCGAATGTAGCCGCGCGGCACGGGCTGGCACTGCGCGAAACCATCACAATGCCAGCCAATAATATGTCGTTGATCTTTACCCGCGCGTAGCGGGCCAAGCCCTGCTATTCGTCGATGCTGCCGCCCGAAAGATTGGCATGTGCCACGCCGCCATCGACCGTGATTGTATCACCAACGACATAGTTGCCTGCGTTGCTGGCGAGGAAGATCGCGGCACCCGCCATATCTTCATCGACACCAATCCGCTGGTTGGGAATGCGCTTGGCCACCGCATCACCGTGATCCCGCGCAACCTTGTTCATTTCCGAGGCGAACGCACCCGGCGCGATCGAGGTGACGTTGATCTGGTCACGGATCAGCCGCGCCGCCATCCGCCGCGTGAGATAGATTAGTGAGG
>ERZ1292633.32-Hain-H41-02um-R1-32-length-193452-cov-8_pt1 | contig 37828 bp, 38 predicted proteins | sample MGYA00564406_ERZ1292633 | MGnify/ENA primary metagenome ERZ1292633 (study PRJEB36523, sample SAMEA6512639) | groundwater metagenome | collected 2019-01-08 | study: AquaDiva: Metagenomics assemblies of 32 groundwater samples
GAGAAGCAGGAGAAGTACTGGCCGAAGAGCGCAGCTGCCCTCATGCGTAGAATAAATGAACTAAAAACATATCTCGGACAGATTGGAATATCAGTGACGACAAAAATGCTGGGATATGAAAGACGAATTTATCTAGAGAAAATAGTAAAGGAAGAGCCAAAACAACTACCATTGACTGACGATGATTACGACATTGACGATATTATTCCAAGGTCGAAAGAGCCCATTAATTCTAAAGATCTGCCGTTTTAAGGCTACTACTATGGAAAATAAACAACAGCATGAGCCATTCACAGAAGAAGAAAGACGTAATATCATTGAGTATGGGAGGGTCCTTAGAAGAATCCATGATCGCCTTGTAAATGAAGGGTATTTTATGCCTAGTGGTAAGGTATGGAACATATTCAAATGCACAGACGAGAATGGAAAGCTAAGGCGCAATTTGTTATAATTACTTCATATTTATGAATTTAGAACTGCCTGAAAAGACAATAAAAGAAATAGAAAGCGGTAAATACCGTGAACATCATTTAATATATAATCGCAAAAGTACAGACGATAAAGACAATCAGCAAAATTCAATTACATATCAGAAAGATCAGAATATGAAATTAGTTGTGCGAGATAAGTTGCGCATAGCACCAGTAACTCTGAAAGGTTTTTGTGTTGATGGAATGGTAACAGAAAAGCATTCAGCGTTTAAAACAAACGATGACCTTATACTTACAAAAGACGGGCAGGTTCAATTTATAATTGAACGTCCAAAATTCCAGCAATTAATGTATTTTCTTAGTAAGAAATTTTTTAAGGGTGTAGTTGTTCTTAGTTGGGATCGTGCTAGCCGAAACGATAGAGATGAAATGATAATTCGAGAATTAATGGACAAAGGAATTGATTTCCGTTTTGTAAATGCCAAATACGATAAAAGCAGTGCCGGAGAATTACATAAAGATATTGATGGAATGTTCTCGAAACATCGTTCACGAGGCACAAGAGAAAAAGTTCTGTACACAATCCGAAATTTACGAGAAAAAGGTGTTGTTACTAACAGAGCGCCTGTTGGTTACTTAAATCAAGGTGATATGTATAACAAGCCATTTGATCCCGTACGAGCTCCTATAATCAAGAAAATGTTTGAAATGATAGCTACCGGTGAGTGGACATTAACTCCTATAACTAAATGGGCAAATGAGCAGGGCCTGACTATGCCACCGATGCGAAGAAGAAGAACCGCAGAAGAAAAGGCAGCAGAAGAAGATGATGAAGATGCTATCGTGATTGAAAAAGTATGCCGACCCCTAGATCCTGGAGATGTAGAACGTATATTTAAGAATCCTTTCTATTATGGATTCACAAGAGGCAACGATGGCGAATGGGTTAAAAGTATTAGCCACGAGCCTCTCGTTTCAAAAGAATTATCTGACGAAGTAAAAAAAGTCCTTTGTGGACGACGACAGAGCAAACACTACAATAATAAACTAATCGTGTCATATCGAGGAATTTTTACTTGTGCTATTTGTGGACGTGTATATACTCCATATTTCAGAAAGAAACACATTTATCTTGGTGCTCGTTGTGCTACAAGTTGTCCTAATCCAAAAAAGAATGTTTCAGCTTGGGTATTAGAAGATAAAGTTGGTGAATTAATTAATCGTCTAACATTTTCTGATGGCGAACTTTCTGACATAGGAAGTAAAACTCAATCTGATATTAATGATGTCGAATACAAAAGAAAAGCAGCGCTAGAACAGAGTGAGCGTCGAAAAAAGACTGTAAGAGAGGAACTTTCATATCTGAGAGAAAATCGTATTCCATTATTGAAGGCATGTGTTTATACTCCGGAGGCCTATGTTGCTGAAGAGCAACGCCTTAACTCAGAACTCTCTCAACTTCAGACAGAAGAACAGCAGGCAGATGCATCTGCGCATGAAGTAATCGTAGAAATCATAAAACTTTCCGAACTGCTAGAAGGTGCTTATTTAAGGTACTATTTTGGCAATTCTGAGGAAAAAGAGACAATTATGCGTACGGTGTTTTCCGAACTTAAGTTTTCTGGAAATGATCTGCAATATCAATGCAAAAACGGCTTTAGATCTCTCCAAAGTCGTTTTAATGCAATTTGTGACCCCACAGAGAATCGAACTCTGATTATCGGATTGAAAACCCGGTGTCCTAACCGTTAGACGATGGGGCCATGTGATATTTAATTTTTTTTAAATGATTTCTAATGATTAAAAATCGTTGCCCATAATTCCGAGATGATGGGGCCTGTTACCCAAATAATATATCATTTTTTGAAAAAAATGCAAAAAGTGGTATATTTTTTTACTAAGGAGGGTTGGCAGAATGGTAATGTACCGGTTTCGAAAACCGGCGGGTGCAAACCCTTGCAGGTTCGAGTCCTGTGCCCTCCGCCAAAATTCGGAAGGAAAGGTAATTAAATTTTTATCTCAACTCTAAAAACGGCTCCATGTAGTGTACAGCAGTACCTCCAAACCCACTATGGTTATTGAATAGATCTTGTATGATACTTATTTGTTCTAAGTAGTATGCCTTTGTGAGGTTGTAATATGTTACGTATTCAGGATCGACATTGCTTGTCTCTTGGCCGACGATGACTTTGGTCGCGTGTCCATTTGCTTGTGTGACTTCAGCTTCAGAAATTTTAATAGTACTGTTTAGTCCTTCAGCAAAATTTCGGTACGACATTAAAATTATAGTATTTCCTGTTTTTCGGTCTAATATCTTTAATAGATGATCAAATGTAAAATTAGTTGATTCTTTGTATGTGAATGAAGGGGTCCACGCCTGTGCACTATCGTAGAAATGGGGTATAACGATAGAAAAACGAATATTGGATGAAGCTATGCGTGTAGCTGTATTATCTATGAGAGTAACGAAATTCTTAAGTACGGTGGCTTTATTGTTCTCATATGAAGGAAGTAGGTATGGCTCGACGTCGTATTGGAATCCACGGAGTTCTGCACCTGGGTGTGTGTTATTATATGCTATAGCGTAATCAACTACAGCATATGCTTTATATGTATGATTTATTTCAGCCCAGTTTGATGCTCCTGCTACAGCGTCTATCGCTATGCCTTCTTTTTTGGCAGCAAGTACGAGTTTTTCTATTGCATTTGAGTAAGCTGTGAGTTTAGCATTTTTTTGTGTTCCAGCTGTTAGGGCATTGATAGCGATGTAGTCATCTATGGTTACATACAGTACATTCATGCCTTCTTTTTTTGCATTTGAAAGTATTGTGTCCATGTATGTTTGTGACATTGTGACTGGAGAATTCCATATCCATACACCGTATTCTTTTCCTCCTGATATGGGCGTTGTGGGTGGTGTCGGAGTTGTAGGAGGAGTAGGTGTTGGGGGTACAACAGGAGGAATACTGAGTATACTCTCTATGCACACATCTCCCTCGACGTTGTTTGCACTCGCACATATTTCAAGTGGGTTTGTTGTTTGTTTTGTTGTGACTATGGTAGTTTTCTTGTTGGTATTTGGACTGATATTACCAAGCATCCAGTAATAATCACTTGCTGAAGGACGAGGAGTCGAAGATATGTATTGTTCGTCTTCAGTATAATATACAGAAAAGGACACAGCCTTACAGGAGGTTGTACCGTTGTTTGCAAGGGTTACTTTATATGTTGTGGTTTTATCAACCTGTGTGGATGATATGTTAGCTACGAGATTACAGCTAGTTGTTGGTTTTGCAACTAAGCTACTCAACATACTTTTTCGTGATAAATCTTTCTTTGTTTCATAATCTTGATTGTTAAAAGTACCACTTCTTTGGGCGAGTTTTTCATCAGTTTGTTGGGTCGTATGTAGTTTTGTGCTACTGCCTTGAGGGGTTATGAAAGATAATGCTGCTATGATGAGTAGCACTACGATACATATTATAAAAGCTGTCTTTGTTTTTTTGTCCATATCTCTTTAAATTAATTAATGATGTACTATTTTGCTGTATCCTCGTTTAACTTGATTCCACATCCTGTCCTTGTCCATACACCCCAGGTCGCTTCACGTTTCATAATAATATCTTTCATCGATCCAAACAAGGCTCGATATTCCACATATGTACTCAAGTGAAATATAAGCCAGCTGATAGGCGAGTATATCAAAAATGAAAATTTCCTGCTATTTTTGTCATCATACAATGCATGTATGATAAAAGGACTACTCTCAAGTATAATCCAAGATATGAAAGGAGAGAAATCATGGGTCAACATACAATATATATATAAAAGCACTACACACAATGGTTCGAAGATAAGCTGAAGGTTATTTATATACGTGAGTGGGATAACAAACCAGCTTAATACTTTGTTATGCTTTTTATTTATACTAAAAATAAGATATGAATGGTTCGCGAAAGTAGTTATCCAGCCATATTTCCATCTGATTCTTTGTTTTATGAGCCCTTTTATCGTTGTTGCTCCTTCTGTGTATACTATAGCATCATCTGCGTATACCACCTTTAGTCCAGCAGCTTGAATCTTTACTGACAAATCTATGTCTTCAGTGATACTAGTTGTATCATAGCCACCAAAACGTTCTAGTACTTCTCGTCTAAATGCCCCAGCAGCTCCACCTATGATGTAGATGGTATTTAATATTGATTCAGATTTCTTCCAATAAAAAGAAAATTGAAATTCCAATTTTTGGAGAAGGGTGATAGGATTTTCGGAATTACCTATTTTTACGTTACCCACCACTGCCTGTACATCAGGGTTATTAAATCGTTTTACAAAATTACCGACAGTAAATGGCATGACAATGCAGTCAGCATCTATAGACATGATGATGTCTCCCATTGACTGTTCAAAACCAAAATTTAATGCACGTCCCTTACCTCCATTTTCTTTGTAAAAATATTTAATAGTTATGCCGTCCCATACTGTCTGTGATCCCATAAATGCTCGCATTACTTCATCAGACTTATCTGTAGATCCGTCGTTTACAACGATGAGCTCTAGGTTGCGGTAATTACTCGCGAGTATCGTCTTTACGGTCGAAAGTAGACCTACTTCTTCATTGTAAGCGGGGACAAGGATGGACACTTTTGGATTTTTAGTATTATTTTTCCATTTAGCATTGTCTCTTTTTTTCCATACGTCATACCACGGACCAAGAAGCATAAAGAAAAATCCTTTTACGTATTTCGTTACGAGTGTTGATGCAAATAACGTGATGATGAGGCTGAGCACTTTGTATTCACCTTGACGTATTGGTATAACAAAGAAAATAGATAGGATGATACCTATGGTTACTAAATACATGATGAAATATATGCTATACTTCTTAATCATATAGAAAAATTTTGGCGATAATATTTGAAGAAAATATAAGTATGAGAAAAACAAGTACGATCACATACGCAGGTGCGATGTGGTATTTAGATAAGACGAGAATTCCAAAAGTGATGAGTACGATTACCTCTAAGAAACCAAGCAATGCATAAAGTATTCGTTTGACCGAGATGTTCCCCATATAAGCTATATTTATATCATTTGTATTAAAGTTTGTCAAATTTTTTATATATTAAAAACCCATCAAAGACTGTTTTTTATTAAAGTATTGTATAACATGTTGTTACTTTATTTTTTTTAATAATAATATTCCTATAATTATCAACAAGAGCCAATTTGCACGTTGTTTTTTATGGTATACTAGATAAGTATATATTAAATTATTAATTAATATTTTAAATCTATGGATGTGAATTTAGTAGCTGTGTTTGTGTGTGGAGTTTTGTCTATGGTTGTTGGTTTTGTTTGGTACGGACCACTCTTTGGCAAGATGTGGATGAAAGTCATCGGTGCTACAGAGCAAGATAAAGAAAAGAAGAAAGAGATGCAGAAAAAAGCAGGCCCTCTCTACCTAGTACAGTTTATCCTCACACTTTTCCAAGTTTATTCTCTCACATATCTCGCTACTTGCTGGCCAAAGACAGACATGCTAAAGCTTTCCATTTTTATCTGGATTGCATTTATAGTGCCTATCATAGCAGGGAGCTCTATGTGGAATAATGATTCTAGTAAAACAGCTTGGACAAGGTTCCTCATACAGGCGGGGTACCAGCTCGTAATGTTTGTTATCTACGGCTTGGTTTTAAATTTCTGGCTATAAGTTATTTAGCGTGAATGTAGAGGTAAATGTCTTCTAGTGCTCTGACTGCGTCTCCAGCAGCTATGTTGTTTTGGTGATAGAGGACGTTTGTACAGTCTCCAGCAGCCCATATACCGGGTATTTCTGTCTTTTGAGTCCAAGCATCTATTTTGATACGGCCTATTTCATCCGTAGGTACTATGCTTTTAGCGAAGCTCGTATTTGGTATCTGTCCCACCTCCACAAATATCCCTGAGACTGTGAGAGTTTTTTCTTCATTTGTAACTGTATCTTTGTATACTAAACCTTCTACAAATTTCTCACCTTTAATTTCTAAAATATCTACGTTTTTAATCACGCTCATTTTTGGATTTTTCAAAACCTTTTCTACTGTTATCTCATCTGCTCGGAAAGTGTCGCTTCTGTTTAAAAGTGTTACAGACTTACAGTAGGCGAGTAGCTGAGCTGCTGATTCAAATCCAGCATTACCTCCACCGACGACGGCTACGTCCATGTCAGAAAAAAGTGGCCCATCACAAGAAGCACAGTAAGTGAGTCCTCTGTGCTCGAGTGCGTCAGCGTTTTTGGCTTCTATTTTTCTCCTACTACTTCCAGCTGTTATGAGAACTGTTTTGGTTTCAAATTCTTCGCCTCCTTCTGTTTTTACTAGAAAATTCTCACCATTTTTCTCTATGTGCGCTACTTTTGTATTTTCTTTTATTTCTAGTGTTTGACCTTCGCCTGTGTTTGCGAGTACATGCTTTTTGAAATTTGCTGCGAGCTCGTTCCCAGAGAGGGCATTAGTACCTATCCAGTTGTAGATCTGCTCTGAGACCACAGACTGTCCACCCCACTCAGCCGTGATGAGTAGCGTCCGCATCCTTTTGCGAGCAGCATAAACAGCTCCTGCAGTGCCTGCTGGTCCACCTCCAATAATCACTAAATTATAAGTCATGAGTGTATTATAACACAAAAAAAGGTTCTAAGAAAATTAATTATTTTTTCTCCACCTTTTATTTCTTCCTTCTTAGAAATGCTGGAACAGCGCTCCAGTCGTCGTCTATGTCGTCTATTATTATATCTTCTACAGTGCTAGGCTTTTTTATGAAATCATTTACAGGCTTATTTGCTGTGGGTGGCACAATTTCTACATTTTTTACAGCTTGAATGTTGTTAATTATTTCTTTTTTAACTACATTTGCATTTTCTTCTTTCAATACTGCTTGATTTGTTGTTGATGCTGGTGTGCCTGTAAAGAGAGTTTTGCGAGGCATGTCAGCAGGGAAGCTTGTGGCTATGACTGTAACTTTTATTTCTCCCTTCTTCATTTTCTCATCGTTAATAGTTCCAAAGATAACTTTTGCATCCTTGTCTATTGATTCAGTTATGATCTTAGCAGCTTCTTGTATTTCGTGAATTGTGAGGTCGCCACCGCCAGATATTGCAAAGAGAACACCTTTTGCACCGTGTATAGAGACTTCGAGGAGTGGGGAATTAATAGCTGCAAGTGCGGCCTTTTCAGCACGTTTTTCACCAGAAGCACTACCCATACCCATGAGAGCACTACCAGCATTAGACATGATGGCTTTTATGTCAGCAAAGTCTACGTTTATGATACCTGGAGTAGTGATAAGGTCAGAAATACCTTCTACTGCTTGGCGTAATACGTCGTCGGCATTTGCAAAGGCTGTTTTGAAGTTAGTATTTTTATCTGCGAGCTGGATCAATTTATCGTTAGGGATGATGATGATTGCATCTACTTCTTTTGCTAGAGCTTCGATACCATTTTCAGCAAGCTTCATGCGGTGGTTTCCTTCAAAGAAGAATGGCTTTGTGACCACAGCTATGGTGAGTATGCCTTGTTCTTTTGCTGCACGAGCTACTATGGGAGCAGCGCCAGTGCCAGTACCTCCACCCATTCCACATGCGATGAAGATCATGTCTGCACCTTTTATCACATCTTGTATTTCTGATTTTGTTTCTTCTGCTGCTTTCTTTCCGATCTCTGGATCCATTCCAGCGCCGAGACCTTTCGTAAGATTTTTTCCTATGTGAATTTTCTTTTCTGCGAGTGAGTGATGTAGGTCTTGGGTGTCAGTGTTCATGCAAATAAAAGAAACGCCTTTAACCTTAGAATTAATCATGTGGTTAACTGCATTTTTACCTGATCCACCTATTCCGATGACCATTATTCTAGCGAAGCTTTCTATTACTTGATCTACTTTTGGCATAATTTTTTCTACCTATTTTACATCGTTATTTTAAAGGAAAATAGGCTTTGTTAACTCTTTGTCTTGTATGGGTAAACAATATCAGAAAACAGAAATAAGTAAAGTTATTACTTATCTAGGTCTTCATGTAGGGAAATATTTTAAGGCATTAGCTGTTTTATGCCTGATTTTATTGTGTTTTTTAGGTCTTTGAAGAGATTTGACAATGAATTATCATTGTATTCATTATTGTCTCTCCCAGATACGAGGAGGCTCGTAGCTGCGAGCCATGAACGGTCGCGTAATTTTGTTTTTGTGTTACCAAATATTTCTGTGGAGCCTACTGTTGCGGGGAGTCTGAGTGTTGCTTTTGAAAGCTCGGCAAGACGGGCTACATTTGATCCGCCTCCTACAAATACGATACCTGCAGGTAAAAGTTCTGATCTTTTTATTTTCTTTAAATTATTTTCTATTGATTCAAAAATGTCACAGAGGCGTGCCTCGATGACTTCGTCTAATTTCTTTTTTGAAAATTCTTCATCCATGTCTCCAATCTTTAAACCTTCAGCACGATCGAGTGGGATTTTAAAACCAAGAGCAATGTCATTTGTAATGTCAGATGATCCGATACTAAATGTATGCAGAGATATCAGGGAGCCATTTTCAAATATAGACAGGGAAGTCGTTTCACCTCCTATGTCTACGAGTGCTACGCCGACTATCTTTTGTTTTTCAGATAGTATCAAATTCCCGAGAGTGATCGGAGTCGCAAGTACATCCACTGTCTCTACGCCTGCTCTGGAGACGACACTTAATAAGTCCTCGAGGTGCTGTATGGAGTAGGTGACAAAGAGTGCTTTAGCTTCGAGCTTTGTGCCGTGCATGCCTTCGAGACGCCCCATGACTTCTTTGCCATCAAGCTTAAAACTAGTAGGGTAGACTTGTATAATTTTTCTATTATTTAGATTTAAATTGTCTTCACAGTCTTGTAACGCTTTGTTTACATCAAGTGTGGTGACTTCACCATTTGCTTTTGAGACTACGGCAGAGCCGGCACTGGTTTCACTTTTTAAACTTACTCCACCCACAGATATGAATGCACGTTTTATTTTCATTTCAGCAGACTTCTCTGCCATGTTGAGCGCTTTTTTTAGAGATTGTAATGCGGATTCTTGGTTTATTATGTATCCGTGTCGTAGTCCTAAGCTTGGAGATTCTCCCACACCAATAATTCTAGGATTTTTTTCTCCTTTTATGAACTCTCCCACTACGACTCTCGTCATCGTGGAGCCTACGTCTATTCCTACTCCTATATTTCTCATCATATTTTGTTTCTTCCCTCTCCATTCTATCAGAATGTTGCATTCCCTTCAAATGTAGCATTCCGTGTATAACTAAAAACCCGAGCCATTCGGTGAAATTTTTATCATAACCTTTAGTATTTTCTTTCGCTTCTTTTTTTATGAGCGTAGGGCAGAGAATTATCTCTCCATTTTTTTTGTCGAGTGGAAAGGAGAGTATGTTTGTAGGATTATTTTTATTTCTAAATTTTTTATTTAATTCTTGTGACACTTTTTCGCTCACGTATGCTATCGAGAGGGAATAAGCTTCTCCTAGAATTTCGTCTTTCATAGTAACAAAAGGCAAGCTTGGAAGCTTGCCTTTTGTTTTGTTTATTATAGAAATGTTCGTCTTTTGTGTAGCCACAGTCTGATTATTTCATTTTGCCCATCTTTTTGAGCTTTTCTATCTCGAGTCTGCGACCCATCTTCTTGAGTGCCCCCTTTTTTATCTTAAGCTTGGATTCTTTGCGGAGGTTGTAACGGTTGCCTTTTACATTACGGATGATACCAGACTCCTGAATACGACGAGAAAAACGACGCAAAATGCTCGCATTGTTTTCGTTTGGGTTCTTTTTTACTTCTATTACTGAATTTGCCATATGGGTATAAGGTTAACATATCTTTACTAAAAAGCAAGCAAAATTTCTCTTTAATAGAATTATCCACTACGACCTATTGACTAATATATATATGGTTATCTCTCTTTAGAAGTATCTTTCCTTGGTTATTTCAACTAAGGGGTGAAAAGATATGAAGGAGAAAAATGGCATTAGATAATTTTGAAAATTATGGAAAGAAGAAGCCGAACCCAGTATTTTTGGTTTTGGCGATTATAGTGTTGATTGCATGTGTTGCAATCATACTTTACCTCAGTTTAAAAGGATCAGCTAATCAGGCACCCGACTTACGGGCGCCATTAGTTTTCATGCTGGCGTCGTAGCCAGCTGCAAAAATAGCCAAGCGCGCAATCATTTGCACGCTTGGCTATTTTATATTTTCGACTATTTTTAAATTAAATTGACTTTGTTGTAGAAAAATATACTATCAATACATATGAGCACAGCTATAAACTACATAACAGCAGAAAAAAAGAAAGCACTAGAGCTAGAACTTCTGGACTTAGAGGGCCCAAAAAGAAAGGTTATATTAGATAGCCTCGCATATGCAAAAAGCCTTGGTGATTTAAAAGAAAATGCAGAATACCACCAAGCTCGTGAAGAGCAGGGTAAACTCGAAGAAAGAATTTTAAAAATAAAAGAGATATTGCAGTCTTGTGAGGTGGTGCATGCTGGTGGGGGTGATACAGTAGAAATAGGATCAAAAGTAACAGTCCAGAAGGAAGACACAAGCGGAGGTCTCGCTGGAGCAGGTACTAAAACTTATACAATAGTAGGATCAGAAGAATCCAACATGGCTGAAGGAAAGATTTCTAACAGGTCACCATTTGGTGAAGCTCTATACGGCAAGAAAAAGGGTGATAAAATATCATTTAGTACTCCAAGTGGTGTGGTAAATTATAAAATCATTAACGTCTCATAAAAAAATGTCTTCAATTGATGAAATTAGAGATATAAGAATAAAAAAACTCGAAGCTTTAATAAAGAGGGGAATAAATCCGTATCCAGCAAAGTCTCAAATGGATATTTCTCTTTCGGAAGCTTTTTCAACTTTTAATGAATTAGAAAAGAGTAAAGAAAATAAATGGATCGCAGGTAGGATCATGTCTATACGTGGACAAGGTGCGATAGTGTTTATAACACTTAACGACGGTACAGGGACTTTCCAAGCTTTATTAAAAAAAGACGTCATAGGTGAGGAGAAGCTCGGTTTCTTTAGCGAGGTTGTAGACATAGGAGACTTTATAGAGATATATGGTACTTTTTTTACGACTCAAAGAGGGGAAAAGACCTGCGAGGCAACTGACTGGCGAATGCTTACAAAAACCTTACTTCCACTTCCAGAGAAATGGCATGGATTTACGAATGATGACGAAAGATATAGAAAAAGATATTTAGATATTTTAATGAATGATGAATTGCGAACTTTGATAGAAAAGCGCTCAGCATTTTGGAGGCATGCGAGGGAGTTTATGCTTAATGAAGGATTCTTGGAAATAGAAACCCCCACACTCGAAACTACTACTGGTGGGGCGGAGGCTCGACCGTTTGCTACGCATCACAATGATTTTGACATACCTGTGTATTTGCGTATTTCTGTAGGAGAGTTATGGCAAAAGCGAGCCCTTGCTGCAGGGTTTCCAAAAGTTTTTGAAATTGGACGAGTTTATCGAAATGAAGGCTCAAGCCCTGAGCATCTTCAAGAATTTACTAATATGGAATTCTATGCTGCGTATATGGACTACACTCAAGGCAGAATTTTTGTCGAAAGAATGATTAAAGATGTAGTGATGAAAACCTTCAATACTTTACAATTTGAAGTTAAAGGTTTTACCCTTGATTTTTCAAAACCACATTGGGATGCAATAGAATATGTACCATATGTAAAAGAACATACAGGTGTAGATGTACTTTCTGCAACAACAGAAGAAATGAAAGCAAAACTTAAAGAACTTGGAGTAAAGTATGAAGGTGAGAACCGAGAAAGGCTGATAGACAGCTTGTGGAAATATTGTCGCAAGAATATCGCCGGTCCGGTGTGGCTCACGAACCATCCGAAAATTGTTTCTCCACTTTCAAAGTCTATTGAAAGTAATCCCGAGCTAACAGAGAGACTGCAGTTAATTCTTGCAGGGAGTGAATTCTCTAATAGTTTCTCTGAACTCAATGATCCACTTGACCAGCGAGCAAGATTTGAAGAACAAAAGAAACTCATCGAAAGAGGTGATGACGAGGCTATGATGCCTGACTGGGAGTTCGTAGAAATGCTCGAACATGGCATGCCTCCTGCCTTTGGTACCGCCCCACTCGGCGACCGTATGTTTGCTGTCCTTGCCGGGTATTCAATACGCGAGACGGTGCTTTTCCCACTTATGAAGCCTAGAAGTAGCACAGAATAATTTCTCTCTGAAAATAAAAAAACCTGAAGAAATACTTTACGTAAATTCTTCAGGCTCTGCTCACACACATAGTGTGGAGCAAAAAAAGGTAAACTCAGACCCCTCCCCCTTGTCAACTTCCGAGGGCCTGAGTTCATCTTTTAATACTATAACACAGATTAAAATAAAAACAATACTATTTATCCACATAAATATTTGGTGTTATTTTTTTATGTGGGGTACAATGTATATCAAGTGGGAAGAAGTGGGAAATCTTGGAAAGTGTTTTAATGTTTAAAAAACGAGTTAAAAATACAAATTATGCTTATAGGTGAATACATTCATACAATAGACGACAAAAACAGGATTTCACTACCAGCAAAATTTCGTAAAGAACTTGGAAAGAAAATCATTATCACCCCAGGACTCGACCAGTGTTTGTTTGTCTTTACAAGTAAAGAGTGGGAGAAAGTCTCAAAGAAGTTAAGTAGTAGTGCGGACGAGCTTTCATTTTTAAGCGCTGACCAGAGAACATTTAACAGAAATATGTTTGGAGGTGCAGCTGAAGTGGAGGTGGATTCTATAGGAAGGATTTTAATACCAGACTTCTTGAAAGACAGAGCATGTTTGAAAAATACAGGAGCGGTGATAGGAGTACAAGACAGACTCGAGATTTGGGATGAGAAGATCTGGGTAGAATACAAGAAAAATGCAGAGAAAAAAGCCGAAGGATTAGCAGAAAAGATGAGTGGAAGTAGGGAATAAGATGAGTATACACAAGACAGTTCTTTTAAAAGAAACAATAGATGGCCTTAATCTTAAAGATAAAGATGCAAAAGGTTTGGTGATAGTCGACGCTACATTTGGTGGTGGAGGACACTCACTCGAAGTATGCAAGAGACATGCAGGCATACAGATAATAGCTTTTGATCGAGACAAAAATGTCTTTAAAGGTGTCGAAGATAAATTTAAAGATTTAGGCTGTAAAATTTCTACCATTAATTCTAACTTTAGTGAGTTGGATAAAAAAATAATCAACTTAGGTGTTGGACACCTAAGTGGTGAGATTGACGGAATTATCTTTGACTTAGGATTAAGTTCAGATCAGCTTGAGAATTCGGGTAGAGGATTTTCTTTTCTTGTTGATGAGCCTTTGCTTATGACGATGAAAGAAAAGCCTGAGAAAGAAGATACTACAGCATTTGATGTAGTAAATACCTGGAGTGAAGAGAGCCTTGCAAGCATTATATACGGCTACGGTGAGGAAAAGTTTTCAAGGAAAATAGCAAAAAAGATAGTAGATGCAAGGCAGAAAGTGAGTATTAAGACAACATTTGACTTAGTGAAGATCATAGAGTCATCTGTTCCAGGATTTTATAGGAAAGGGAAGACACATTTTGCAACAAAGACTTTTCAGGCGATACGAATAGCGGTCAATGATGAACTCGGGAGCTTAGAAAAAGGATTAGAAAAAGGATTTAAAGCATTAAGGGTAGGCGGGAGAATGTCGGTCATTAGCTTTCATAGTTTAGAGGATAGAGTAGTAAAGAAATTTTTCAAAACACAAGAGAAAGAAGAAAAAGCAATTTTAATAAACAAAAGAGTCATTGTAGGAAGTGAGGAAGAAATTAAAAATAATAAAAGAGCACGAAGCGCAAAATTAAGAGTCTTAGAAAAAATAAAATAAAATATATGCAAGGAGTATTAAAGATAAAAAATTATATAAGTAGAGTGGATGTTTTAAACAATGACCATGCTTCACGAACTATCTTGAACTCTATTTTTTGGTTATTTGCTTTTTTATCTTTTCTATACATTTTATTTTTAGGGAATATGGTTGTAAACATAGTAGAGCGTAGATCTCTAGAGAGCGAGGCTCGTACTTTGACGACTGAGGTTGCTAATTTAGAGCTTAGCTACCTTGCCATGTCTAATGATGTTGATATTGAAATGTCGTATGCTCTTGGTTTTAAGGAAATAAAGCCTAGTTTTGCTACACGAAAACCTATCTCTGACAAACTTGGTTTAAGTTCTAAGTTTAATAACAATGAAATATAGTTTTCCAAATAGATCAAAGATAATTATTTTTTGTATTTTATTTTCTGCTTTCATTTTTATAGGGAAGCTTTTTTTTGTTCAAATTATACATGGCAACTGGTATGCAGAAGCAGCTTTGCGTCAGTATGCTACACCTTCGTCAAATATCTATGAACGAGGAACTATTTTCTTTACAAGGAAAAATGGCGAGCTCGTATCAGCTGCGACACAAACTCTAGGATACAAGCTCGCCATGTATCCGAGCAAGCTTAAAGATGCTACTGATGCTTATGAGAAATTATCTAAAATTACAGAGATTGATGAAGAAGATTTTTTTGCAAAAGCAGGTAAGAAAAATGATCCGTATGAAGACGTAGTAGGACATCTTTCTAAAGAAGAAGCAGACAGTATTGATAGGTTAAAGATACCCGGGGTAAATATTTTTAAAGAAAAATGGCGTTTTTACCCTGGGATAACACTCGCTTCACACACACTCGGGTTTGTGGGCTACAAGGGAGATGATTTAGGAGGTCGGTATGGACTCGAAAGACAGTATGAAAGTGTTTTAAGTAGAGATGCGGACAATCCTTACATTAATTTCTTTGCGGAAGTTTTCTCCAATATAAATAAAAGCTTGTTTGAAGACGAGACCAAACAGGGAGATGTAGTCAGTACTATAGAGCCTATGGTGCAGTCAACACTTGAAAAGAAGCTAACTGAAGTTAAAAATAAATACAACGTGGATTCTATTGGTGGAATAATAATGAACCCAAAAGATGGTTCTATTTATGCATTGAGCGTGCTTCCATCTTTTGATCCAAATGATTTATCAAAAGTTAAGCAAGTTTCTGTATTTTCAAATCCTCTCGTTGAAAACGTTTTAGAATTTGGATCTGTGGTGAAGCCTCTTGTCATGGCTTCTGCACTAGATTTAAATTTAGTGACAGCAGATACAAAATACACTGACAAAGGCTCTGTTATAGTTGAAAAAAAGGAAATATTTAATTTCGATAAAAAGGCTCGTGGTCCAGGGACAAGCATGCAAGATGTGCTTAATCAATCTCTAAACACGGGAATGGTTTTTGTAGAGCAGAAACTCGGCAAAAAGAATTTACGAGAATATTTATTTTCTTTCGGTATTAAAGAAAAGACTGGCATAGACCTGCCAAATGAGACGAGTGGTCTCGTCAGCAATTTAAATAGTCCACGAGAGCTAGAGTATGCAAATGCATCCTTTGGTCAAGGTATAGCCCTTACACCAATAGAGCTTATTCGTGCACTTGCCTCACTTGGAAATGGAGGGAATTTAGTAACTCCTCATTTGGTAAAAGAAATAAAATACAATGACGGTACTTCAAAAGAAATATCTCATGACATAGTACCCACAAAAATAAGCAAAGAAACTTCAGAAGAGATAAGTAGAATGCTTGTGACAGTTATGGACAAGTCTTTAAAGGGCGGACTAGCAAAGTTTGAGCATTTTAGCGTAGCAGCGAAGACAGGCACTGCCCAAGTTGCCAACTCTACTTCGGGAGGATATTATGAGGATAGGCATACGCATTCTTTTTTTGGATATTTCCCTGCATATGACCCACAGTTTATAGTCTTGCTATATGCTATTAATCCAAAAGGTGTATCGTATGCTGCTGAGACATGGACTGATCCATTCTTAAACATTACTAAGTTTCTCTTAAATTATTACGAAGTACCTCCTGATAGATGATTTTAAAAACACTTAAAATCATTATGAATTTCTACAATCTTAAATATGAAAACAACTTTTAAAAAAATAATTACATATATATTACAAATAGAATCAATATTAGTTTTGTATAAATACAAGCCTAAAATAATAGCTATTACGGGTTCTATAGGTAAAACATCTACTAAAGATGCAGTTTATGCTGTATTAAGTGGGATCTCATATGTAAGGAAAAGTGAAAAGAGCTTTAATAGTGAAATAGGATTACCTCTAACAATACTCGGTATTCCCAATGGTTGGAGTAGCCCTTCTGTATGGTTTGCAAACATTTTAAAAGGTTTGTGGCTTATCATATACCCACACAAGTATCCTACCTGGCTTGTGCTTGAAGTTGGCGTAGGGAAGCCAGGTGATATGCAGAAAACAGCTCTCTGGCTTAAAACAGATGCAGTCATAATAACAGCAATAGGATAAACACCTGCACACATAGAATTTTTCAAATCACGCAGACATTTAATAGAAGAAAAAAGCCAGCTTATCAGTACACTCAAAAATACCGGCTTACTTATATTAAATGCTGATGATGAAGATGTGCTTAAAATGAAAACAAAAACTAAAATGCGTACACTTATGTATGGTTTTAAAAATGATGCCGACGTGGTCGCATCTAGTGACACTATTTTATACGATGATAAAGGAGTACCTCAGGGTATGAGATTTAGAATAGATGAAGGAGGAAATAGCTTTCCTGTCACCATCGAAGGTGTCTTTGGGAGAAATCACTTGTATGCTTCTCTGTGTGCTGTCACTCTTTCTTTTGGTTTAAAACTTAATACCCTTCATACCATTAATTCTCTTTTAAAATACGAAGTTCCACCAGGCAGAATGAGATTGCTTTCTGGTATTAGCGACTCCATCATCATAGATGACACATACAACTCCTCACCATTTGCTCTTCAGTCTGCCATTAAAACTCTAGGAGAAATAAAAAACTTAGGTAGAAAAGTGGCTATTTTAGGAGACATGCTTGAGCTTGGACGTCACACAGTAGAGGCCCATAAAAATATCGGTAAATTCTTAAAAGAATATGTAGATGTTTTAATTGTGGTGGGGCACAGAGCTCTTGATATAAAAGAAGGCGCTATGGAAAATGGTATGAATGATGAAAATATTTATGAGTTTTTAAATGCTCATGATGCTGCAATTTTTATAAAAGATTTTATTAAAACAAATGATATCGTTCTCGTGAAGGGTTCTCAGGGGATGCGTATGGAGCGGGCAGTGGAAGCTATTTTGCTAGATCAAGAGAACAAAGATAGTTTGCTTGTGCGTCAAGATATTGAATGGAAAAAGAAACTGTAGACTATTTGTGATGATGAATTCTTGGCAAAAAGCAAAAGTTATTAAAATTCGAGAGGCATGTTCTGATATTAAATCTTTAACATTAACACTTGAAGACCCTACTCCTTTTAAAGCAGGACAGCATTATGAGATATGTATGCCTGGAGAAAATGTAATACGTAAGTATTCAGTAGTTTCTCCCATGCAAGATAATACATATCTGGAATTCGGTATTCAGCTTATAGAAAATGGTAGCTTGTCTCCAAAACTTTGGAATTTAAAAGAAGGGGATGAGGTTGAGATCCGTGGACCTATAGGCAGCTATTTTACTTGGGATGCATCTAATCCCGCACCTCTTGTTTTGCTTGGTGCTGGCTCGGGCATCACTACACTTTTATCCATTTATTACTCTCACAAATACTATCATCCTCAAAGTAAAACCATTTTCATAATGAGTGCAAAAGATGAGACTCGGATTATGAATTACGATTCTTTAAAAGAAATATTAATTACTAGATTTACTAAAAAAGAGCCTAGGATAGATAAAGATTTCTTGAGAGAACACATAGGTGAACTTCTTTTAAATAATGAGACAATTTTTTACATTTGTGGGTTGAATGATTTTGTAAATGATATGAGACGTCATATCACAAATATGGGTATCAAAGAGGAAAGTATTCAAACTGAGGTTTTCATCTAACATCTGCTATACTATACAGAATACATGGATAATAATTTTTTAAATAAACTAAAAGAGACATTACACACCAGATACGTTGGTGTTTTTATATTTTTATTAGTAGCATTTTTAGTTTTGTTTTTTGTATTTCCAAATCTTTTTAGTAGTGTGACTTCTTATCCTTCACAAAAGGCAGAACTTGGAGAAAAGAAAAAAGATATTAAAAAAGAAAACAAAACACTAGCAACGAACTTTCCTTCTTTAGATAAGGCTCTCTATGATAAAAAGATGCTTGAAATAGCAAACAATCCTCTTCCTAAACCTCCTACTATAAAAATAGTAAAAGACCCAAAAACAGGTAAAGAGACTACTGTCACAGTAGAGCCAAAGCCTCTTCCACCTACTGGCTGGCCAGTGCAGGCGCTATATCCAAATGCAGGTGCTATTTTGCCGTTCAAGCGCATAATTGCATATTATGGAAATTTATATTCTACAAAAATGGGAGTACTTGGAGAATACAAAGAGGACGTAATGCTTGCAAAACTTCAATCCGAGGTAGATAAATGGAATACTGCTGACCCGAGTACACCTGTACAGCCGGCGCTTCATTACATAGCAGTAGTGGCGCAAGGCAGTGCGGGTAAAGATGGCAAATACCGTGCACGTATGCCAGGGACAGAGATAGACAAAGTTCTTGCCATAGCCGAGAAGATAGATGCAATTGTTTTTCTAGATATTCAAGTAGGTTTCTCTACACTTCAGAGTGAAATACCAGTGTTTGAAAAATATTTAAAGATGCCACAAGTGCATCTCGGTGTTGACCCTGAGTTCTCAATGAAGGGTACTATTCGCCCAGGTAAAGTAGTAGGCACTCTGGATGCCGCAGATATTAATTTTACAGCAGAATATTTAGCAAAACTTGTAAAAGAAAATAATTTACCGCCAAAGGTTTTGATTGTGCATCGCTATACACAGAAAATGGTGACAAATTACAAATTGATCAAGCCACTACCCGAAGTACAGATCGTGATGCATATGGATGGCTGGGGAGGGGCAGCAAAGAAAATAGGGACGTATAAGAATTTTATTTATCCAGAGCCTGTGCAGTTTGCTGGTTTCAAATTATTTTATAAGAATGATTTATGGGACAAAGGTACTGTTCTCATGACCCCACAAGAGTTACTTAAATTAAGCCCACAGCCTCTTTATATACAGTATCAATAGTTTTTGCCGAATATCTTGATTGTGCTATATGGATTACCATATAGCAACAGCACTCGGACATTGCGCAAATAAATGTTATTTGCGTATGCTCCTCCTTTGTTGCTATAATACTAATATTATGGATACAAATATAAAAATATTTCTAGGTATTATAGTTATTTTAATTTTAGGAGTTGTCGGAACAGTATTATTGCGTTCAGGTACTGCTCCAGTAGTGTCTAACAAGCTAGACACTTTTGCTCAATGTCTAAAAGACAAGGGTGCTGTATTTTACGGTGCATTTTGGTGCCCTCATTGTCAGGCACAGAAAAAGATGTTTGGATCTTCTGCTAAGCTTTTGCATTATGTTGAATGTTCTACACTCGATGGTAAAGGTCAAACACAAGTGTGTATCGATAAGGGTGTTAAGAGTTATCCTACGTGGGAATTCCTCGATGGTAGCAGGCTAAACGGAGAGATACCTCTGTCACAACTTGCCGAGAAGACTTCTTGTGTCTTACCAGAATAATAAATAATATATGAGTTTTGAAAGTATACATTACTTAAATATGTTTCTTGGATTAGGAGCTATTATCCTTCAAATTGTTTCTGCTGTAACCCTCTTTTTACTTTTCCTTGGTCCAAAAGAAAATAAATATTTAGCTTTCTTGAAAGAGAAATTTATTATATTTGGTTTTTTCTTGTCTTTAGCCCCAGCTCTATTTTCTATTTTTTATTCTGAAGTATTAAACTATGCTCCGTGTTTTCATTGCTGGGTACAAAGAGTATTTCTATTCCCTCAAGTATTTCTCTTTGGAGTTGCTTGGATACGTAAAGACAGAAATGTACTTTGGTACTCTATTCCGTTACTCCTTGTTGGGTTAGCAGATGCGCTCTACTTAAATTATTTATATTACTTTAACCAAAGTGGAGCACCATGCGATGCGAGTGGGGTGTCATGCGTACAGCAACTCGTGTATGAATTTGGAGGCTACATATCCATACCCATGCTTGCTCTCACGAGCTTCGTGTCGCTTATAACTCTAATTTTGGTCGCACATTTTTACAAAAATAAAGATTAAATTTTATGAATAAATATATAAGCATATTGGTGATTGTTTTAGTTATTGTTGCCGGATTTATCATTTTAAAGTATGGTAAAAGTAATAACGTAGAACCAATTCCAATAGTAGAAGAAAATCTTCCAGTTCAAGATGAGGTTAAAACAGTAGAAGAAAATGTTCCAAAGAATGAAGAAAAAGTTATTAATAATTTAGATAATAAAAAAATGACAAGTGCAATATTACACACAAGTGAAGGGGATGTAACATTAGAATTTTATGCATCTGATGCACCAAATACAGTAGCAAACTTCCAAAAGCTAGCAGAATCAGGCTTTTACAACGGAGTTAAGTTCCACAGAGTTATCAAAGGTTTTATGATTCAAGGTGGAGATCCAGTGTCAAAGGACGACTCAAAAGCTAATTACTGGGGTACTGGAGGTCCTGGATACAAATTTGAAGATGAGATAAAAGCTGACTCTGTTCTGTATAAGACAGGATACAAGAAAGGCGTGCTCGCTATGGCAAATAGTGGACCAAATACAAATGGCTCACAATTCTTTATCATGCATGCAGATTATCCTCTGCCACCACTTTATACTATTTTTGGTAAAGTTAAATCCGGTCAGGATGTAGTAGATAAAATAGCTCTCGTAGAAGTAGGTCCAAATGACAGACCAGTTGAGGCTGTCATTATAAAGAGTATTGAAGTAAAATAGTTAATGACAATTTTTCTTAATTATCTTAAAAAATATTGGAAGCTTTGTCTGCTTACTTTATCACTCGCAACTGTAAACCAGATTTTTTCTCTACTCGATCCGTATATTTTTAAATTCATCATAGATGACTATGTTACCAAGGTAGACTTGTATACAAGGGCAGAATTTATACGTGGTGTCGGATTACTTTTGCTTGCCACCATGTTTGTGGCTCTTGTGTCACGAATCGCTAAAAATTTTCAAGACTATTATTTAAATGGAGTGAGTCAGCGTGTAGGAGCCGACTTGTATAGAGACGGAGTTTATCATACATTGTCTCTGCCGTATGGAATATTTGAAGATGAGAGAAGTGGGGAAACCTTAGGAAAATTACAAAAAGCACGACAAGATACAGAAAAGCTAATGGTAGCTTTTGTAAACATACTTTTCGTATCTTTAATTGGTTTTATTTTTGTTGCTATATATGCTACTCATATTTATTTTGGTGTGGCACTCGCTTTTTTTATTGCGCCTCTCATCATCGGATTTATGAGTTTGCTCTTAACAAAAAAGATAAAAGTAATTCAGCAGATAATTGTGGCTGAAACTACAGCACTTGCTGGGTCTACTACTGAGTCACTTCGTAATATTGAGCTTGTAAAATCCCTCGGTCTAGAAAAACAGGAAATAGATCGTCTGAATAACACCACAGAGAAAATACTTCTTTTAGAATTAAAAAAGCTTCGATATTTACGTTCACTCAGTTTCATCCAAGGTTCTGCTATTAACTTCATACGTACGGGTATAATGTTTTTTATGTTTGTTCTTATATCAATGAAGATCATAACCTTCGGTGAATTTTTCGCTTTACTTTTCTACTCTTTCTACATTTTTAATCCATTACAAGAGCTCGGCAATGTCATAGGTACTTATCGTGAAGCAGAAGCTTCAATGGAGAATTTCCAGAAATTAATGGCAACTCCCCGAGAAGTAGAAGTTTTAAATCCTAAATCAATCAATAAAATAAATGAATTATCATTTGAAAATGTTTCATTTGGGTACAAGAGTTCAAATGAAAACGCACTTGATGACATTTCATTTAGTACAAAGGCAGGTAAAACAATTGCTTTTGTCGGACCATCTGGTTCAGGCAAGACTTCACTCGTTAAATTGCTCGTAGGTCTCTATACCCCAAATAAAGGGAGTATTTCTTATAACAAAATGTCTTTTGAAGACATACAGAAAGAAGAAATCAGAAAACAAATAGGCTTTGTCACTCAGGACACTCAGCTTTTCGCAGGTACTATTCGAGAAAATCTACTTTTTGTAAACCCAAATGCAACAGACGAAGAATGTTTAGATGCGCTCAATAAAGCCCAGTGTCAAAATCTTCTCGCTCGGGGAGGTCTCGGGCTCGACACACTCATAGGTGAGGGAGGGGTGAAGACTTCAGGTGGTGAAAAGCAGAGGCTTTCCATAGCTCGCGCACTTCTTCGCAAACCCAATCTTCTCATTTTTGACGAAGCAACGTCTTCTCTTGATTCATTAACAGAAGAGGAGATAAATAAAACAGTAAAAGATATATCTAAAAATGGATCACATATCACGGTTCTTATCGCACACAGACTCTCTACTATAATGTATGCAGACACTATATATGTATTAGAAAAAGGTAAAATTGTGGAGCAAGGCTCACATACTGGGCTTCTAGAAAACAAAGCTTTATATTCTGCAATGTGGAGACAGCAGATAGGGGAAAGAGCATGATATGTTTACTAAAAAAGAAATAAGTTTAATAAAGAAATTAAATACTCCCGCTAAAGTGCAGGATTTTCTAAACAGCCTTAAGTTTAATTTTGAAAAGAATGGTGAGACCTTGAGTTCACCGCTTGTGACCCTAAGGCGTGGTAGTGCTCACTGCTTCGAGGGAGCCCTTTTAGGGTCATATATAATGTTTATTCATGGTTTTAAACCTCAAATCATGTATTTGAAGTCCACAGAGGATGACTACGATCACGTAGTAGCTTTATTTAAAATAAACGGCTTTTGGGGTGCACTTTCTAAGACAAATCATGCAGTACTTCGATATCGAGAACCTATTTATAAAAGTATCCGAGAGCTTGCAATGTCTTACTTTCATGAATATTTTTTAGATAATGGTAAGAAAACTTTGAGACAATACTCTACACCTTTTAATTTAGATACTTTATCTGAAGATTGGGTCTATAAGCAAAAGTATTTATGGTACATAGATAAAATGATAAATAAAACAAAATTTTATGATATCGTTCCAAAGTCTTATACAAAGAAACTACGCAAAGCCGAAAATATAGAGATACAAGCAGGGAAGATAGTAGAATATACTAGAAAATAAAGTTTATTAACTTACTAAACCAGCTTTTTTCTTTTGTTTTTTCTGTCTCAGTTTCTGTATTAGCTGATAGCTCTATGTTTACAGGTAACTCTTTCTTTTCTTCCACTTTCTCTACAGGTTTTATCGTAGTTGTCTTTTTTATTTCTTTTTTAACAACAGGGGTAGTAGTTTTTTCTTTTTTCACCTCAGTTGTAGCCCCTAATACTTTTCCTGCACCTCCTTCTTTTTTAAAGTCATACATTAATTCATTCCATGTTTTAGGAGAGAAGGCTTTTATTGCGTAAGATGTTTCCCATATTTTATTTTTTATATTTTCGTTTTTTATCCCACCATCAGTATCTTGAAAAGAACCAAAATAATCTAGCGGGGTATTTGTCTCTTTAGTCCAGCTTTTCATCTCATCACCAAGTGAGATTATTCCTTCCATAGCCCAGGCTGTAGCGGATATATTACCAAAACCCCCATCATTTTTCTGACTTTTTCGTAAGAATGCTCGAGCTTCATCTAGAGCAGCTTTTACTTTTTCGTCAGCATTGAATTTTGTAAGTGCTGCTATCCCTGCACCTGTCATATCTATGGACTCGTCCCATGATCCATTTTCTTTTTGTCTTTCTAAAATAAAAGCTATGTCATTAGCTATCATCTTATCCTTTTCTTCATATCCAGCATTTTGTAATACGAGTAATGCGAAGATGTCGTCATTGTCCTCACTTACATCACCAAATTGTTTACCGTCAAATTTATTTACTATTTCACCAATATAATTTACACCGTTAGTATTGTATGGATTTAGTCCAAGTGTCATTAATGTCATGGCACGTCTTTCAAAATCAGTTAGGATGTAATCCTTAGTACTAGATTCTCCGAAATATTTAACAAGTTTCAATATATTTCCTTGATTATTTCCTGTAGAGAGAGCTATAGTTGCCCAGTCTGTATATATATCTTCACCAAATGATCCATTTTCTTCTTGTTTTGATTTTAGGAATTCAAAAGATTTATTTAAATCAAATTTTTGTTTTGTATCAGCGCCTAAAACTTCTCCTGTGTTTGTAGTAGTTTTGTTCTTATTACCGCCACCACCACCAGAACCAGAAGATGATACAGACACTTTGTTTACATCTAAAACCTCAGTAGGAAAGTAATAATCTTCTTTGACCCCCACATTATAAGAGCCGGCTATGATATTTGTGAAAATAGTTTCTCCAGATGAGTTGACTGTATTAGTAGCAACTTCTATAGGATTAAACATGTCACTAGGGTTCGGTTGAGTTAGGCCCACAGTAACACCACCTCTCGGTAGCCAGGTATTGTTTTCATAGTCATATTTTTCTGTTGTCACAGTAAGACTAGTACCTTCTGTTATAGAGTTTGAGCTTAGAACAACTCTATTTGATTGTCCAAAATACAGATATACATTTTCACCACCATTTAGTATTTTTTGATCCATACCAAATGAGGGGATAGATCCATCTACAGCATACTGCCAGTTATCACAGTCTGCACCAAAACTACTTTCTATGCATCTTAAATAAAATGAGCCATACGTACTAGAGTATTGTAGATCAGAGACACTCCAGCTATTATCAAGTAAGTCTGCGTCGTGAACTATAGATAATACACTTCTGTTGTTTAAATTATGAGGAGAGCTACTTGAATCATTTAATTCAAAGTTCCCACTGTCTTTCAACTCTACTTCATCATCAAAGATTATGTTTTCTCCATCTCGTATGGTGAGGTCTACTTTTACTGTTTCTTCTTCTACAACCTCTACAACTTCCACTACTTCTTCTGCAAATACATTAGTGTTTAATCCAACTAACATTAATAATGCAAACACTATTGCTCCTATCTTTTTGTTTTCTATCTTCATAAATTTTTAATTACTTTTAATAAATATCTTTCTCATGTTTCCAGGATACGACATCCCCTGGGTTTATTTTATAATTCGATACTCCGATACTCGCTTTTTTATTATTCACATAATAAATCCAGTATTTATCGCCATCACTTTTTATTCCGTTTATTTCTTCTATAAATTTACCGAGTCCGAGATATGTCTTTTCTTTAAAATTTATTTTATTTTCAGTTCTTAACTTATTCATAAAATCATATACACTAGTGCCATTTATTATGGAGGTCTGGTAACTCACTTCATTTATCTCCAAAGTAGCAACTTTTTCTTGTTGTAAAGGTAGTTCTGTGGTATTTACTGTATCTTTAATACTTATTTTTTCATCGGTAAAGGGAGTCTTTTCTGTAAAATTTGTGATCTCCGTATTTTCTTTATTTCTATTTGCAAAACCAAAAATTATAAAAAGGACACTGAGTATAAGAAGCGCTATTATTATTTTAGTTTTATTTTTCATATATAAATAAAAAAATCCTGCCCGAAGCAGAATGTAATATTTCTTTAAAATAATTTAAAGATTATCCTGCTCGGGAATCCAAAAGTGAAGAAAATACTTGTGGATGCGTAAAATGATTGGTATTCGGACTTGTTCCTTTCACCTGTTGGTGTTAGGACTTACCGTAGCGGCACTGTACTGGAATCAAACCAGTTTCCCCAAATCACTTTATTAAATTTAAAAACGAACACATTTAGTATATACTTAAATGAAGTTATGTCAAAAGATTCTGTGGAAAAGAAAAATACTGTAAAAAAACAAGTAAAAGTAATGGTTTTTGGTACCTTCGATGGTTTACACGAAGGTCATATTAACTTTTTTAAACAGGCAAAAAGCCTTTCTAAAGATTCATTTTTAATTGTTTCAATAGCTAGAGATAAAAATGTCTTACGAATAAAAGGGTTGCTTCCTCGTAGAAATGAAAAAGAAAGGAAAATTTTAGTAGGGAGGAATACTTTAGTTGATAAGGTTATCATGGGAAGTGTGCATGACTACCTCGTACATATTTTAAAGATAAAACCAGCTATCATAGCTCTTGGCTATGATCAAAAAGCATATGTCAGAACTTTAAGAAAAGATCTAAGAGATAAAGGTGTTTTTGTGACAATTGTTAGATTAAAACCTTATAAAGAAAAGATCTATAAAAATCACTTGTTAAACAAATTGTTATAAAAAAATGACTAGACGTCGTTCTTCTTTATTGTAGAAGACAGATATATTCCTATAAGCATGATGCTTCCTAGGACTACATATAGAAAGTTAAAACTAGGTAGAAAAATTAGTATAAAAGATGCAAATAGGGGTCCTATTATATAAGCTACTGGTGTTACTGTACGAAACACTCCAATAAATTGATCATTTTCAGGTTTGATGTGTTTAAAAAAGTAAGTATCAATCATCACTTCTATGATAGATGCACCTACTCTTGTACTAAAAAGTACTATTGCCCAAATTATTACTGAGTGTTGTTCAATGAAAAATATAGAGATCGTTGAAAGAGATATTATAAAAAATCCACTCATGAGTGTCTTACGTTCTCCAAATTTATCTGCATGCTTGCCGAGGTGAAATGGTATAAGTGAAAAGGGTAGTAACATAAAAGCAAATATCACTCCTATTTCTCTCCAAGAGAAGCCTAGGTGTGAATATAGGTATATGGGTGTGTATATAACCATCCAACAGAAAAATAAATGAAGCAAGAAGCTTATAAAATATGCTCGTCTTAAATTTTTATTTGCAAAGTATGTACTTAAGTATTTAAAAATATTTTCATTGTCATAGTTAGGCTGTGGTATGTATTTTAGCTTAAAAAACGAAAGTATTAAAAGTATAAGAGTTAGGAAAAAGCTGATTAAATATATTGTTTGGAAAGAAAAATTTCCTAAAAATAACCCTGACGCTACTTGGGCAAATACCCAAGCAGAGCTAGATAGGGCAAGGTACATGCCCCTTATTTGTCCTGTTTCTTTGTCGGTAGATACTATTTTAAGTATTTCATCCAATGAAAAAACTATTAAAGTATTCATAGAAAATCCTAGGATGAACATGGCAATAGCACTAAGAACATTTTGCGTAGTAGCCAGAACTATAAATGATATTATATTGAGGAAGATTATTAAAAGTAGAAATCTGTAACCTCCTATTTTTTTAAAGATTTTAGGAGCTACTAGTAATGCGAGTACTGAAGTTATGGATCCAATGGTGTATATAAGTCCTACAGATTTTTCTCCAATAAAAGATGCAATAAAACTAGAATTTATATAAGAGGAAAGTGCTATAGGTAAAGCAAACAAGAAGCCTGCTAGATATATAATTGTTCTATTGTGTTTCATTAATATTTTTAAACACTTAGTATCACAGGTATTACCAAAGGTCTTTTCTCTGTCTTTTGGTATAGGAATTTTGCGATATTTTCTCCAAGCTCAGCTTTGATTATATCTAAATCCACTACACTTGTCTTCTGTACTTTTTCTTCCACTAACTTTTTAATTATGATTCTTACTTGTCTTAATAATTCTTGATTTTCTTTTAGGTATACGAAGCCACGCGAGATAAGGTCTGGAGATTTCTTTAATTTCCCAGTCTTTTGATCAAGCAGTGCTATGATGACAAACATTCCATCTTGGGCAAGCATGACACGGTCACGCATAACGACTTCTTGCACGTCTCCTACAGAGAGTCCGTCCACTACCATCATAGTAGAAGGAGCTTTTTCTTTGCGTACTGTTATTTTATTACCTTTATCCACTATTTCTATAATCATCCCATTGTCCGGAACAACTATGTTTTCTTTAGGGAAGTTATTTCTTTCGTGTATGATTTGTGCGTGGATGCGGAGCATAGAATGGTTACCATATCCAGGGACAAAGAATTTTGGGTTTACTGTTTTATTTATCCATACAAGATCTTCTTGTCTTGCATGACCTCCAGAGTGTATTTCGGCTATACCGTAGTGTATAAGCTTTAAATCATGTCTGTATAGGTTGTCTTTTAACTTCTGTATGTTTACTTCGTTTCCTGGAATAACAGAAGAAGAAAACATAACAGTATCTTTTGAATTCAATCTTATGTACTTGTGTTTATTTGTAGCCATTCGCATAAGAGCAGCAAATTCTTCTCCTTGAGCTCCAGTTGCAATGACTACTATTTTACCAGGAGGGTAGTTGTCTATGTCTTGTGCGTTGATGAACGTATCTTCTGCTGGTTTTAGAAGGTTTGCAAGTTTTGCTATTTCGACATTGTTCTTCATGCTTCTACCTTCGACAACAATCTTTTTATGATGGCGTTCACAAATCTCCACAATTTTTATCATACGGTCAAACTGGGAAGCAAAAGTTCCTATTATCAGTCTTCCAGAAGTTGTTTTTATTATCTCTTCGATGTTTTTTTGAACTTCTTTTTCAGAAATAGAAAATCCAGGTGTTTCTGCATTAGTGGAGTCTGCTATGAGTAGGAGATTTTTTTGTTTTCCTAAATTTCCCCATTTCTTTTCTTCTTTTGCTGTAGCCTTACCATTCTCATGTTCTAATTTCATATCTCCAGAAATTAAAATATTTCCGTATTCCGTACCTATGACGGCCCCCATGGAGTCAGGAATAGAGTGAAAAACAGGGAAGAAGCCTAGTTTGAGCTGGTTAAATTGTATTTTTGTATCCTCATCTACTACACGTAAGTCTAGTGGCTTGCTACCCACAAATTCTTCTTGACGTTTCTTTATTAGTAGAGTTGTAAGAAATTGCCCGTATATTGGTGGGTTTCCGATACGATCTATGATAAATGGTATACCACCTATGTGGTCGAGGTGGCCGTGAGTGATGACCACTGCGCGTATCTTTTCTTTTCTCTCTTCTAAGTATTTAAAGTTAGGTAGTGTGAAGTCTGCACCCATTGCTTCTTCTTCATCGATGAAATGAAAGCCAACATCTAGTACGATGATATCGTCTTCTGACTCAACAAGGAGCATATTTCTACCGACTTCCTCTACTCCACCCAGAGGTATGATTCGTATTACTCCTTTTTCAGGTGGGGGTATTTTATTCTCAGGAGTTTTAAATGTCCTATTGTTTCCTCCTTGTCTAAAACCTTTTTTGACGTACTGATACGTAGAACTTTTCTGTGTACGTTTTCTTTCAGGCGTCTTCTGAACTTGCTCTTTGTTTTCAGTGCTGGTTGTTATTGTATTCATATTCTTTTCTTTTTCCATGCTCACAGAGCTGAAAGATAGTCTTGTTTTTTTCATAATTTCTTTTTACCTTTTCTGATTTTATATATCAGTATTATTTTAATAAAGTTTTATATTTATTTGATAAATATTTTCCAAATATTGTCTGTTTTTATATACCACGAATATACATTAGCGAAGCGATTTGAAGGGGAGGTGATAGATCGTATATCAAGACCTCTTAAATCTTTTGAAACTACGTATATAAAATTTGGAGAATAAAGAAAAATAGCAGGCATGTCTTTCTTTATTTCTTCTTCGAATTGTATGTATTTTTTTACTCTTTCTTCCTCATTATTTATTGAAAATGCATCTTCGAGTATCTTGTCTACTTTTGCATTTGTATACATGGCTATGTTTAGCCCCGGATCTTTTCTTTGTGAAGAATGCCAAAATGCATATAAGTCGGATTCATTGTTTATTATTTGTCCAAAGAGTAATGCCTCATATTTTCGTGGACGTATCACATCTTGGTTTAAGTTTCCGACTTCAAAAGTTTTTATATCAACTTTGATGCCAATAGCAAGCAGGTTTTCTTTTATTATATTTGCAGCTTTTACGAGCTCAGGGGAGCTACTAGTAGAAATAGAAAATTCTATATTGCTTGTAGTTGTTTTTTTATTATCAGTGCTACTTTTTTCTAAAAATCCTTCACTATTTTTATTCCAGCCATTTTGTGCAAGTATATCTCTGATCTTTTGCAACTTTTGTTCATGTGAGATTTTGGATGCACTGTTTATTTTCTGATAGTCTATAATGCTTTGTGGTATCGGGTAGTCTATGGCTGTTCCATAACCTTTTAATACATCTTGTATTATTCTATCTTTATCTATTGCTTGGTCTATGGCGTTGACAATAACTTTATCAACAAAAATCTGGTTTACATTTTGGTTAAAGAAAAGTCCAAAAATTCTTGAGAGGGCAGCAGATTGTATATTTTTTTCTGAATCCTTTAATAATTCTGTGTTTTCTGGGGTGAGGGAGCTTGCTTGGTCTATTTCTCCGTTTTTTAGGGCTTTTATTAAGTCTGTTTCATTTAGATAGAAATATAAATTAAGAGATTTTATGTGTGGCTTGCCAAGTGCAAACTTTTTAAAGGCGCGTAGTTCATAGTAATTTATAACTCCTGAAGACTCTTTACTTGAACTTTCGATCATGTAAGGTCCTGATCCAATGGGTGAAGTGTTGTAGTTGTTTAATTCAAGCGGTGTGGTGTCCCATAGATCTTTAGGCAGGATTCCTAACGATGTATTTTCTAAAAAAGATGCATACGGTTGCCTTAAAGTAAACTTTATATTTTTCTCATCTATTTTCGTTACAGACACACCCTCCCAGTTTCCTCGGTGTGGACTTTTAATTATAGGGTCTTTTATTTGATTTATGGTAAAAATTATGTCATCGATCGTTACCGGTGCATCATTGTGGAAATAAATATTATCTTTTAGGGTAAAAGTGTAGCTTAGTCCGTCAGGAGAAACTTCATACTTTTCTGCTAAATCTGGCACAAGGCTTCCATCTAGGTTCTTTCTCATGAGGCCAGAGTAGACTAAAGCGACTAAGTCCTGATCTGTATCAGAGAATGCAAGTATTGGGTTTATAAAGCGAGGAGTACCTATTATTCCTTCAGATAAGCTTCCACCATAGGCCGGTACACTTACCATGAAATGTCGGTTTATGGTCTGTAGTATAGCCACTGTACTTACAATAAGTACAAGAAGCAGTGTGAAAAATACCACCCTTTCCTCTTTAGAAAAGGAATAAAAGATAGAGTTTATTTCTACTTTTTTAGGCAACTTATTGAAAAATTTAAATTTAATTATACGGTTATAGAGATTTTCCATAAAAGAAATTTTATTCAAGTATAGGTGTTTGTTTACAAGAAATAAGGGTAGTTAAGTAAAGTAACTTATTACTTAATAAGTATAGCAAGAAAAGCTGAAGAAGCAAAAAGTATCGCACACAATATAGACAAGTAAAAGAGGAACTTTTCAAAACCACGACGTGTATGATGGAAGCTTCCAGTGTCACCTCCACCAAGCGCACCACCAAGACCCGCACCAGATTGCTGAAGTAAGATTGAAGTTACTAATATAACTGAGAGTATTATCTGTGTGTAAGGCAGTATTTTAACCACTATGTTCATATATAAGGTATTATTACACACAATTACCTAAAAAGCAACTCATGTGTATAACCCACTTGTTTAAAAAGATGAAGGTATTATAATGAATTTAATAACTAACATATAATTATATGAATAAAAATGAATTTTCGGTTTTAGATTTGTTTAAAAATTTGTTTCATAATTTCAATGCACGATCAATGAAGGATGCAACAATAGCTTTTAAAAAGCATCTTGATGAAGACGGTAAGATGTTCCTAGCTATGGGTGGAGCTATGTCTTCTGCGCAGATGGGGGTGACTTTGGCAGCTATGATAAGAGAAGACAAGATCCATGCTATCTCTTGTACTGGAGCAAATCTAGAGGAGTCTGTATTTCGTCTTGTGGCACATGACAGCTATAAAGATTATCCAGATTATAGATATTTTACAAAAGAAGATGACGAAGCGATACTAGAGAGAGGCGAGAGGCGAGTAACAGATACTTCTATACCAGAAGAAGAAGCATTTCGTGTAATGGAGCCTATAATATTAAAGAAATGGAAAGATGCAGAATCTAAAGGAGAGAGGTATTTCCCTCATGAATACTTTTACCAGATACTCTTAAGTGATGATTTAAAAGATAAATACGAAGGTAATCCCGAGCATTGCTGGCTCCTCGAAGCTGCAAAGAAAAACATCCCTATGGTTGTGCCAGGCTGGGAAGACTCAACTCTTGGAAACATTTTTGCTGGGTACTGTAAAGCAGGTGAAGTGAAGCCATCTGTGATGAAGACAGGCATAGAATACATGATGTCTTTGTATGATTCATACCAAGAGCTTTCAAAAGATGGTCCAGGTTTAGGGTTTTTCCAAATAGGAGGAGGAATATCTGGAGATTTTCCTATATGTGTTGTGCCTTCTATTAAATACGATCTAAAGAAATTTGTGCGACCTTGGGGGTATTTTTGTCAGATCTCAGATAGTACTACTTCATATGGTTCGTACTCAGGAGCTACTCCAAATGAGAAAATAACATGGGATAAGCTTACAAAAGACACCCCAATGTTTGTGATTGAGTCTGATGCGACGATAGTCGCACCGCTTATTTTCGAAGCTATACTTGATAGGTATACTCTAAGTCAAAAATAGTCAGTAGGCATTTCCTATATATTCATTTGCATATATATCTTATATATGGTATTATAGTAATGTGTTTAGACACACCGAATCACGTCGAAGCTTCGAAGAAAAACTAATTTAAATATAATTTTATGCAAGGAACAGGAACAATCAAAACTCTTACAGATAAAGGATATGGATTTATTGCTCGCGAAGGTGAAGTAAAAGATCTTTTCTTTCACTCAAAGGAGTTAGTTGGCGTCATGTTTGATGAACTAAAAGTTGGCGATACAGTCTCTTTTACAGTAGTTGATAGTGAAAAAGGTCCAGCTGCAACTGCAGTATCAGTTGTACAGGCTTAAGCCAAAAAATAAAAAAAACCCTGGATTTTCATCCAGGGTTTTTTTTATTTTGTAATAAATCCTTATATAGCAATTCTATTTGTTGTTTTATGGCTTTTATGCTTTTAATACAAACTGTGGTATAATTAATACTATTAGTATTAACATATAAAATTATATGGCAGAATTAAAAGCATTATGTATGAAGTGTAGAGACGCTAACAATAAGCCTACTATGCAAGTAATGAAAGATGTTAGAGTTGAAGAAAAGAATGGTAGATACTCAGCAAAAGGTCAATGTAGCGTATGCGGAGGTAATCAGTTTAAGTTTATGTCTAAAGCTGATGCCGAGGCAATGAAGTAATATACAAATACATACTCTAACTCTATAGGTTTAAGAGCTTCAAGAATTCTTGAAGCTCTTTTCCTTCTATGTTCCTTTGCGCGCCTTCTTTTAGATTTTCTAGTTTGATATTCATTATACGAGTTCTCTTTAAATCGAGGACTTCTTGGAAAAGAGCTACACACATACGGCGGATCTGATGTTTTTTTCCTTCAGTTAATATTATTTTAAAACTGTGATCATTTACTATTTGAACTTTACATGGGAGAGTCATTTCATCCTCTATTTTTACACCCATTTCCATTTTGTTTTTAAAGTTTGACCTTAATTTATTTTTTGTGGTAACCACATACTCTTTTTCGTGAACATGGCTAGGACCGAGAAGTCTTTCTATTATTCGTCCATCATTTGTGAGGATTATAAGTCCATGTGAATCTTTGTCGAGTCTACCTACAGGGAATATATCTTTAACTTTTACCACCTGTTTTATATCTACATCATTATTTTGAGCAGAATGAGTGACTACACCTTTTGGTTTGTTGTAGGCTATGTATATATAAGGCTTTTGTTTGCCACGAAACCTTACATCTACTTCATCTGTTTTTTGTACTTTGTCTCCGAGTACGGCAAGTCTGCCATTTATAAAAACCTTTTTCTCGGCTATGAGTAAATCAGCGCCTCTTCTTGTTGAGTGCTTTTTTAAAGCTAAATATTTGTTTATCCTTATGGGATATTCTAATTCTTCTTCTTTTTCTTGCATGATTTAGGCAGTATAGCATTAATTTACTTTTTTATCTCATGAGATATTTTCACAGTACCTCTTTCTATTTTATGGAAATTAAGGTAAAGTAAATATCTACATGGTGCAAAATGACACAATCGTAAGATTCGATAAAGTATTTTTTGAATACGGCCCAAATAAACCCATTTTAGATGAGGTTTCTTTTTCTATAAGACGTGGAAGCAAGATAACAATCATGGGACAAAATGGTGCAGGTAAAAGTACTCTCTTTGGATTGACCACAGGCAGTCTCAAGCCAGAAGAGGGGGTTATAAATACAAGTAATGGTATGACCATAGCTCTTTCTAAGCAGGTTATTAAAAGAGAAGATTTAAGTCTCACTGTTAGAGAATTTTTTGAAAAATGTTTTACGACTAAAGTGTACGACATAGACCCAAGAATAGATGACGTCTTAGAAGTAGTAAATTTAAAAGGTCATGACAAGCTTCATGACAGAATACTTAAAACTTTTTCTGGTGGTCAGCTTGCTCGTATCCTGCTTGCCTCAGCTCTCATTGTAGATCCTGATTTACTTTTACTCGATGAGCCGACAAACAATTTAGATAAAGCAGGCATAGAACATTTAACAAAATTCTTAATCAACTATAAGAAGACAGTGGTGGTGATTTCTCACGACGCTCCTTTTCTAAATGCATTTAGTGATGGCGTTTTGTATTTAGATATTCATACACACAAAGTCGAGCAGTATGTCGGCAACTATATGAATGTTTTAAAGGATATAACAGCGCGAGTAGAAAAAGAGAACATGAAAAATGCACAGTTAGAAAAAGAAATTCAAGCAAAGAAAGACCAAGCAAACGTCTTTGCTCATAAAGGAGGAAGGCTTCGTCTTGTTGCGAGAAGAATGCGTGAGAAAGCAGAAGAGTTAGAAGATGAGATAGTGGATGTCCGTAAAGAAGATAAAGCTATTCGCGATTTTACTATTCCTTGCCAGGAAGATATAAATGGAGAAATAATAACCATTGATTCATTTACTACTATGAATATTAAAACTGGTAAATTAGTAAAACATAAAGCAAATATAAAATTAAAGAAAAACCAACATTTATTACTTAAAGGACCAAATGGTATTGGTAAAAGTACATTTTTGGAACATCTTGCAAAGGGGGACGCAGATGGTACAAAGATAATGCCTGGGATTAGGGTGGGGTATTACAGACAAGATTTCTCGACTTTAAACTTTGAAGATTCAGTGTATGAATCTCTTTCAAGTGCAATGCTTGCAGGCGGACTACCTTTAAATGAAGAACGCATGCGCGCCATAGCTGCGAGTTTTCTCATAACAGGGGAGTTTATTCGTACAAAGATAGGCAATCTTTCTGAGGGTCAAAAAGGTTTGGTTGCATTTGCGAGGCTCGTACTCGAGCGTCCAGGACTACTTATTTTAGATGAGCCTACAAACCACATAAATTTTCGCCATTTACCTATTATTGCAAAAGCCCTTCATGAATATAAAGGTGCCATGATACTCGTTTCCCACACACCTTCGTTTGTAGAGGAAGTACGTATTGATGAGGTGCTCGATCTTGAGAAATAAATTGAAATTTCGTGTTAAAATATAGCTAATGAAAAGATTTATTTTTAACATCTTTATTGTTTCAGTACTTGGGGTTACAGCTTATACTTACAGAGACAAGATAATTCCTAGTGTGTTGCTTGTTCGTCATATTGTGGAAGATCGTTTTTTTGCTCCTCCTCCTTGTACTGAACCCATACCATATGAGCTAGGTACTTTTAGTACAAAATTTAATTTATCAAAAGAAGAATTTTTAAGTGCTTTAGTGGAAGCTGAGGCAGTGTGGGAGGAACCTCTCGGTTTGGATCTTTTCACTTATTCTTCTAAAAACTCAATAGATAATTTGAAAATTAACTTAATTTATGATCATAGGCAAGATGCAACAAATAAACTTAAAGATCTAGGTATTGTGGTGAAAAACAACCAAGCATCTTTTGATGAACTAAATACCAAGCTCGTATCTCTTAAAAAAGAATATGAAATAACAAAGAAAGATTTTAATATAAAAATGGAGGCATTTAACCAAAGACAGCTGGCATATGAAAATGAAGTAGATTTTTGGAATAAAAAGGGTGGTGCACCTAAAGATATATACGAAGAATTACAAAAAGAACAAAAGGCTTTAAAGATAGAGCTCGACAATTTGAAAACAAAACAAAACAATATAAATGAGATGGCTGAAAAAATAAATGCCTTCGTTGTAGTTTTCAATAGGCTCGTGACTACTCTTAATCTATCTGTAGAAAAATACAATACAACAAGCACTTCTCGAGGAGAATCTTTTGAAGAAGGTGTATATTTCAGTGACGGTATTTCTAATAAGATAGATATATATGAATTCAGTAGTAAAACAAAGCTTATACGCGTACTTGCTCATGAGCTCGGGCACGCACTTGGACTCGAGCACGTGGACGACAGTAAGGCTATTATGTATGAAAGAAATGAAGATAATTCAGAATCTCTACAACCTGTTGACATGCAAGCATTAAAGACTTTGTGCAACCTTAAATATTTTTAAGAGAGATCATTCCAAACTAAAATCTTCCATTCATTTTTCTTAAAGAAATGTGTGGTGTATGAGCATATAGCCATGCTCGCATTGTTTACAGGGTTGTAGTAGCTTAAGCTGTTGTACATGGATGCTGTTAAGCTGTCACCATAAGTCATATATGACGCAATCATTTTTAGGAAAATTCCATGAGTGACCATTATTATTTTTTTTTCTCTTCTTTTTCTCATGTATTTAAGTAGCTTCTTTGCCCTATCTCTTAAGTCGGTAAAGTTTTCCTCATCAGATATTCGAAGGTCATTTGCATGATAGCTTTTGTCTATACGATCTATTATTTGCCTTACTTCTCTTTCTCCACCTTCATGACCTATTATTTCTGTTGGGTTACGTCTTTCTACTAACAAATCTGAATATATTATTTTAACTCCTATTTCTTTTGATATTATTTCTGCTGTTTCTTTTGTTCTTTCAAACGGACTTGCGATTATGATATCAGGGCCGCCTTTTCCTTTCGGGAACTTTTTCGCTGTGGCCAGTGCTTGGTCTCGGCCTTTTTGTGTGAGACCTCCCCACGAGCCTTGTCGAATGTTTTTAGCATTTAATTCTGTCTCTCCATGCCTTACAAAATATATTAATTTAATTCCCATATATACATCTTACTACAAAATCATGATATAATTAAGTATTATAAGTTTAATAA
>ERZ1292633.700-Hain-H41-02um-R1-700-length-37800-cov-5_pt1 | contig 37800 bp, 39 predicted proteins | sample MGYA00564406_ERZ1292633 | MGnify/ENA primary metagenome ERZ1292633 (study PRJEB36523, sample SAMEA6512639) | groundwater metagenome | collected 2019-01-08 | study: AquaDiva: Metagenomics assemblies of 32 groundwater samples
CGCCCGCGCGGCCCGAAACTGGCGCGCCTCTGGGCGCGGGCCTGATGGGGCATCATGACGCCTTTGTTGCGCCCGCGACGACGACGGGAAAGAACATCGCGCCGCGCGTCGCCGCGCTTCTCGACGTCATGCAGATCAGCGAGATAATCTCGGTCGAGGGGCCAAAGACCTTCACCCGCCCCATTTACGCGGGCAACGCGATTGCGACGGTCGAGAGCAAGGACGCCAAGCTGGTCATCACGGTGCGCGGCACCGCGTTCGACAAGGCCGAGCGTAGCGGTGGCAGCGCGAGCGTTGAGGCGGGGGCGAGCACCGGCGAAACTGGCCTTGCGACTTTTGTCGGCGAAGAAATCGCCAAGTCCGAACGCCCCGAACTGACGTCGGCCAAAATCATCGTATCGGGTGGCCGCGCGCTGGGCAGCGCCGAAAAGTTCCACGAGGTTATCGACCCGCTGGCCGACAAACTCGGTGCGGGCGTCGGCGCGTCGCGCGCTGCGGTTGATGCGGGCTATGCCCCCAATGACTATCAGGTCGGGCAAACGGGAAAGATCGTCGCCCCCGAAGTCTATATCGCCATCGGTATATCGGGCGCGATCCAGCATCTGGCGGGGATGAAGGACAGCAAGACGATCATCGCCATCAACAAAGATGAAGACGCACCGATATTCTCCGTCGCGGACTATGGCCTGGTCGCCGATTTGTTTGTCGCAGTGCCGGAGCTGACGGGGAAGCTGTAAAAAGCCTCGAACTTCTGCTACTAAAGGTCAGGGAAATTCGCCTGCTTTGGCGAAGGGATGTGCTGTTCGACTTTTTCCACAGTGTACTCCGTTTTCAGCCCATTTGGCGAAAACCACTGGTCCATCCTTACAACACAAACTAGATAATCTTCCTTTGCAAAGGCCATCTGCGATGATTCTACCTTGTGCCAGAATTGCTCATCTTCTATTTCCGCTGTTATAGTCTGCGCTCCGCTGGACAGTCGCCACTTTCGCCCGCGCTCAAAAAACAGGCGCTTTATCTGGTACGTGGCTCTAAAAGTATCAGATGAGGTGGGGTCGGACCCCGCATTTGCAGCGAAATTATCGGCCTCAGCTGCAAGTATCTTCTCGACATAATCGCCTGATATGTCTTCGAAACGGATTTCCTCGACGCCGTCCTCGCGGAGGGGTTCAGTAAATTTTTCGAGAGGTTGGCGAATAGTCGGTTCGTCAACCAGTTGTGCCACCACAGTGTCAACTGTCAGCATGTCACCATCATCAGTGACCAACTCAGTATTACCATCAATAAGCACTGTTTTTTGAGCGATGCGTCTCCCCTTTAACCATCGCACTGTTTGCAAGACACCCTTGCCGCCAAAAACCGCTACATCTTTCACGTTGAGTCCGAGAAAACCCAGCAGCGCTAGTGTTCCAGCCCCTTCAGGAGTGAGAGCCCAAGCGATTGTAGCGTCTTTAAGGCTCTCTAGCCAATGGACAGCAATGCCAACATCAAAACTGCCGCGCTTCAAATCCGATCGAACGCGAACTTTCACTCGACCCGCTTCACCTGTTCGAATTGAATCTGCGTTTTCAATCAGCTTTCCGAGAGCAAGTAGCGAAGATGCAAATTGTGAAACATCCATCTCGCCATCTTCGACGGCGGGGCCAGCATACACAACGCGGATGTGTGTTGGAGTCATGCTGTGTGCTAACGCATGCTGATTCCGCTGTCTAGCCACCCTCGCGTCGCGACTGGACTGTGTGCAACACCGTTCGCCCTTAGGCTGTCGAAGGGTTGCTTTTGTTAGTCTCGGAAATGCGAAAGGACGGTGCTTCGACAAGCTCAGCACGAACGGAAAACGAAATGTAGGGGGTCTAGGTTAACGCCGCTGCCATCTGCTCTAGGCACCCGGCCTCGTTCCATGCGGCGAAGGACAGCCGCATGATGTTCCCTCGAAAATCGGCACGGATCCCGCGCGCGTCGAATGTGGCGGCAATCGCATCGCGCTCATCACCGACGTCGATGCACAGCGTCCCGCCAACCTCGCCGACTGGCCAGCGCCAATCGGGGCGCAGCGGTGTCAGCTCCTCTCGCGCCAGCACCTGCAACGCCTGACCATGCGCGCGGATGGCGGTGATGCCAATGGTGCTGATTGTCTCGATCCCCGCCGACGCCAGCACGAACGGCGCGATGTCTGGGGTGCCACCCCAAAGGCGCAGCGCATCGGCTGCGGGCCGAAAATCACGGATGTTCATTTCGAACGGGGCTTCGTGGCTCCACCAGCCAGGGTCCATAGGGGCCAAATTGACGATGTCGGCAGGGTCAAGCGCGATGAACCCCGCACCCGGCCCGCCGCACAGCCATTTGAGGCACGAGCCGACCACTGCATGCGCACCCCATTCCCCCGCAGGCGTTGGCACAACCCCCACCGATTGGGCAATATCGACACAGGCGCGTGCGCCGATTGCGCGGGCGCGGGCAACGATGTCCGCTACCGGGGCCACTGCGCCGCTGTTCGACGTGACGTGCATGACAAGGACGACGGCGGTGTGATCGTCCATCGCGCTGCGCCACCTATCGGCATCGCGCACGTCTGTATTGTCGGGCAAGAAGCGCAGGCGGTATCCCAGCCGTTCCATCCCGCCCGCAACAAAGCCAAGGGAGGGAAAGCTGTCGGCGCTCATCACCACGTCGCGGCGCTCGCCCTTGGGCGGCGGCAGTGCGCCGAGCCAGCGGGCGAACCCTGCCGAAACATTGGGCTGTGGACAGATCATCGCGGCCTCCACACCCAGCAACGCCGCTACGCCCGCGCGAAACACGTCAATTGCGTCCAGCCACGCACCCCACGCGTCATTGGCCCCCGCCGCCCATGGGCTCAGCAGCGCCGCCTCCAGCCGTTCACGTGCGATGACGGGCAGGCACCCCGCCGCGTGCGCCGCCATATAGGGACCGGGGCCAGGAACGTGAAAGCGCTGCGCGGTGGCGGCGGGTAAAAACGTCACGATTTGTCGCCGCTGATGCTGTCGCGTTTGCGGCCATATTCGCCGCCCCAACGGTCGGTCATCTGCCAACGTATATCCCACAGTTCGGGGAAAAAGCGGTGGCGGGTTCCGGCATTGAGCAGATCAACCGGACGCCCTTTGAGCGACTGTGCGCCCATGCCGATCGAACGGTGGATGAGGTAGATGTGGTTCGCGCGGAACTTTTGGAACAGCTCATCAAACTCGACCATCGCTTCGGCCACGGCATAGGCATCGTCATGCACATAGCCGCTGTCATAGATGTCGGCGATGCTGCGCCCCGCGCCTTCGCCATAGCTTGCGACAAAGCTTTTCCACAGCGGCGCAGGCAGTTCGAGCAACAGGCGAAAGCCGGGGCTTTCCTGACCCGATCCATTGCCCAATTGCAGGCGGATTGCCTGATAATCCGACGGGCTCATCGTTTCCAATATGTCGAGCTGCGCGGTCATCAATCGCATCAGCCGATTGACGCGCTCGAACAGCGACAGGACACGGAACGTCTCGCGGCGCTGGATATGGCCGTCAATCTCGCCGAGCGTATAGCTGATCAGCTTCATCCACAGCTCTTCGACCTGGTGGATGATCTGAAATTGCAGCTCGTCGGCATTGGCCATGGCGCTGAGCGGTTTTTGGCAATCCAGCAGGCGATCTACAGAAAGATAGACGCCATAGTCGAGCATCTCGGGGGATTCGATGCGCGCGTGCAGCGCGGTGCGGTCGATGGGCATAGGTGGTTCCTTTGCAAGCAGAATGAAGGGGTCGCGCGGTTGCGCATTCCTCACTCAATCCCGTGGCACCATCCCCGCAGGTGGTCGGCGCGGATTACCCGCTTGGCCAAGCCACTTGTTAGTGATGTGCGCGTTGTTCACGCATCCCCCATATCCGCAATATCCCCGTCGGCGGCAATTTCCGCCTCCTGTTCCGCTTCCTCGCGGCCATGGTCGCGGTGAAGCGGAGCTGTCCGCAACAGAGCATAACCGATTATCGCCGCGAGGAGCGAGCCCATCAGCGTGCCTATCTTGGCCTCATCGACCAGCACAGGGAATGCAAACGCCAGGCCGCCGATGAACAGGCTCATCGTAAAACCAATGCCGCACAGCACCGAGATACCATAGATTTGCGCCCATGTGCTGCCGCGCGGCTTGGTGGCAAAGCCCGTTTTCACCGCGAGCCAGACGGCGGCAAATATCCCTAATTGCTTGCCCAGAAAAAGCCCAAGCGCGATGCCGAGCGGGAGCGGAGAGAGGATTTCGTCTGCGGTCAACCCGCTCACATCCACCCCTGCATTGGCAAAGCCGAACAGCGGGACAATGAAGAACGCCACAGGTGCGCTTAGATAATGTTCGAGCTGGTGCAGCGGCGAATCCTCGGCATCCGGGTGACCGGGCGTTTTGATGATCGGCACCACCATGGCCGCCAGCACGCCAGCGATAGTCGCGTGCACGCCAGAGAGCAGCACCGCATACCAAAGCAGGCCAAAGCCAAGCATATAGGCGCCAAGCGTGCGCACGCCGCTGCGGTTCATCAGCATCATCGCGCCAAGGATGACTGCTGCACCGCCCAGCGCCAGCAGGTTGAGTTTGGCGGTGTAAAATAGGGCGATAATCGCGACCGCGCCCATATCATCGACGATAGCGACGGTGACGAGGAACAGTTTGAGCGCAGTCGGCGCGCGGCTGCCCAGCAGCGCCAGCACCCCCATTGCAAAGGCGATATCGGTGGCGGCGGGGATAGCCCAGCCGCTTGCCAGATCGGGTCGCTCGCGGGTCACGAACAGATAGATGAGCGCGGGCACCGCCATTCCCGCTGCGGCGGCGAGCACAGGCAAGCGGCGTTGCGGCCAAGTCGCCAGCCGCCCGTCGACAAGCTCGCGCTTGATTTCCAACCCGACTAGCAGGAAAAACACCGCCATCAACGCGTCGTTGATCCACAGATGCGCGGTCATTGGCCCCAATTTGGCCGACAGCGTCGGCCCGAACGGCATATGCAGCGCGTGCGTATAAATATCGCCCAGCGGCGAGTTGGCAACCAGCATGGCGAGCGCCGCCGCAGCCATCAATATGATGCCGCCCGCTGCCTCTCCCGACAGGAATGCGCGCAATGCGGATTGTGGCTTTGGCGCGGACTGATTTTCCATCGTGTGTGTCTATCAATCTAGCGCAAAAGGTAAAAGCAGCATTTCCTACATTCTGTCCCATTGGGCATTGCTATACTGTTTGCTTATGCCTTCTTTGATGGCACAAGCTTCGGAACACGCGTCGCTGAGGGACCAACAGAACGTGGCAATATTGCTCCCATGGGTTATGGCTGTTGCCGTTGAACTCGCGCTGTTTGCGGCGGTCGTGTTTGCGATTTTTGGCATCGAAGACATTCTGCTCGACGCTCTGCGGGTAAGCAGTATCTCAAAATGGCGGCAGCCTCCCGTTTACGCCCACACGCTGATCCGGCGGCACTTTGCCATATTTGTCCCGGCGTGGCGAGAAAGTGGTGTCGTTGGTGCGATGTTACAGTCATTGAGCCGCGCTTGGCAGGGTCATGATATTCGTATTTATGTGGGCATCTACCCCAACGATCTGGCGACGGCACTTGCGGTGCGGGCGGCGGCGGGCCGCGATGATCGCATCCATATTGTCGTCAATCATGAAGCGGGGCCGACAACCAAGGGTGCTTGCCTGAACCGATTATGGCGGGCGTGCAGGGCAGATCAAAAGGCGGGAGCATTTTTGCCGGACGCCGTGTTGTTGCACGATGCCGAGGATGTCGTTGACTCCAGCGAACTGGCCGTTTTGTCTGAAGCGCTGGAAACCCATGATTATGCGCAAATCCCGGTCGAACCGATTGTTGACACGCAATCTTGGTGGATCAGCGGGCATTATTGCGACGAATTTGCCGAAGCGCATAGCAAGGACTTGCCCGTGCGTTCAATGCTTGGACTGGCATTACCGCTTGCCGGGGTGGGCTGTGCTTTCCGGATGGATGCATTAGCCAATATGGCGGATCGTGATGGTCCGTTCCGTGCCGACAGTCTGACCGAAGATTATGAATTGGGGTTGCGGCTGGGGGCGGCGGGTGCGCGCGGTATTTTCACTTGCCGCAGGACCATTGATGGTCGGCGCGTCGCGTCACGCGGCTATTTTCCCGATACAATCGACCAGGCCGTTCGTCAGAAAACGCGCTGGCTGCGCGGGATCAGCTTCGACGCGTGGGACAGGCTGGGATGGGAAAACGGGCCATGCCGCACGCGTTGGCAAGCACTTGCTGGTCACTGGATGTTGTGGCGCGACAGACGCGCCGTGGTGGCCGCACTTGCCATATTATGCGGTTATTGCGCACTCATCCTGACGGTTTTTGTGCAATTGCAATCGGCACCCCTGCTGCGTGATGCCGTGCTGGCACATCCGGCCATATCGACTCTATTCACGTTCAATCTGACGTTGATGATATGGCGCGTGGCTGTCCGGACCCTATGCGTTGCCAGCGTATATGGTTGGTCGCACGTGCCGATATCGGTGCTTCGCATTCCTGTCGGGAACATCATATTGGTGATGACGGCGTGGCGGGCTTTGCTGGGCTATGTGCGTGGACGTGGTGGTGTGGTGGCCGTGTGGGATAAAACCGATCATCGATTCCCCGCTCCGTCGCGCATGACGGCGAAGGAAATGGTGCGATGAGCCGCACCTCCGGCCCGTTGATGCTGATTGCACTGGTGGTTGGCGGCTGGACCATTGGCCGTGTAACTTATGTCTCCTTGAGCAGCGCGGTGCCGCCAATCAATACCCATCCATCCATGTCACCGCTGACATGGCCTTTTGCGCCATTAGCCCCGCCAGTTGCAGGCGGCAGTGCGGACATATCCGCGCTGCAATCGCACGCCCCGAACATTCGTTTGGCGAATGGCGTTCACTCGCCGCCCCGCATCGCCGCTGGGAACAATGGCGGCGGCGATGCCCTTGGCAGGGGCAGTTCAATCTATGTTCGCCAGCAACTTGCGTTGCTGCATATGATGTTACAACCAAGTCCGAACGCAAACGCGCCTATGTTGCGGGCTATGCCCTTGGCCGGTTCTGGCCCATGGGCGGCTGAGATACCCCCCGCTGCATCCGCCAGTTTTGCTCTCGCATCCGGCACGCCTGACCGTTGGGCTTTATCCGCATGGGCGTTTCATCGTTCTGGCTCCGCTGCGCCGTCGCTGGGTGGGCAGGGGCAGTTGGGCGGGTCGCAAGCGGGCGCGCGATTGAGCTATCGGCTCGATGGCGCTGGGCGCGCAACCCTGTTCGCGCGGGTTAGTGCGACGCCTCAGGGTGCTGGCCAGGGTGCAGGCGTGGCCGAGGGCGCGGTCGGCGTCACGCTCCGCCCTGTGCGCTCTCTCCCGCTATCCCTTGTTGTTGAGCGCCGACAGAGGCTGACTGGCAGAGACGGGCGGGGTGCAATGGCCGCCTATATCACGGGCGGGGTTAGCGATGCACCGCTTGTGGCAGGGTTCACGCTTGATGCTTATGGTGCGGCGGGCGTTGTCGGCGCGCGCCGCCGCGATGCTTTTGCTGAGGGGCAATTGCGTGCGACACATGCTCTGACGCGAGCCGGTGCGGCGCGCATCAGGGTCGGCGCAGGTGCATGGGGCGCAACGCAGCCCGGCGTATCGCGTGTCGATATTGGCCCCAGTCTTGTGATACGGGTGGAACGGGCCAGCGCACCCTCCCCGCGCCTCTCTGTGGATTACCGCCAGCGTGTGGCGGGCGACGCGGTTCCCAGTTCTGGGGTTGCTCTCACACTTGCTGCGGATTTTTAACTGGATAGTGCACCGAATTGCAGGTTGGCGAGCCGCGCATATAGCCCGCCCTTGGCCACCAAGCTGTCGTGTGTTCCCTGTTCGACGATGCGTCCATCGTCCATCACGATGATGCGGTCGGCTGCGCGGACCGTGGCCAGGCGGTGCGCGATGACGATGGTTGTGCGTTGATGCATCAGACGGTCGAGCGCGTCCTGAACCAATTTCTCGCTCTCGGCGTCGAGCGCCGAGGTCGCTTCATCAAGCAGCAATATCGGTGCCCGCCGCAACAATGCGCGGGCGATGGCGATGCGTTGCCGCTGTCCGCCCGATAGCCGCGTTCCCGCTTCGCCCATGAAGGTATCGAGGCCTTCGGGCAGTTTTTTCAGGAACTCCGATGCGTTGGCGGCATCGGCTGCCTCCCATATCTCGGCGTCGCTCGCGTCCCAATTGCCGTAACGCAGATTGTCGCGTGCGGAGGATGCAAACACAACGGTTTCCTGCGGCACCACCGCAATCCGCGCGCGGACATCGGCTGGGTCAGCGTCACGAATGTCAATGCCATCGAGCGTGATGCGTCCTCTCTGCGGATCGTAAAAACGCTGTGCCAGTTGGAACAATGTCGTTTTTCCCGCGCCCGACGGGCCAACCACCGCAACGGTTTCATTGGGTGCAATGCTAAGTGTAAAGTCATGCAGCGCCGCCGTGTCTGGCCGCGTGGGGTAGTGAAACTCGACACTCTCAAAGGCCAATGCTCCTTGTCCGGGGTCTGGCAGCACGCGCGGGTTTGCTGGCGCTTTAATCGACGGTTCGGCGTGGAGCAATTCGGCGAGTCTGCTGGCCGCGCCAGCACCACGCACCAAATCGCCATAGACTTCGGTCAATGCGCCGAACGCGCCCGCCACAAACCCGCCCGTCAGCACGAATGCCGCCAGTGTGCCGACGCTGATATGGTGCTGCACCACCTGCCACGCGCCATACCATAGCAAACAGACGATGCCGCCGAATATCAGCCCGATCACCGATGCGGTCATCAATGATCGGATGGTGATCCGCCGCCGTGCAGTGGCAAATGTCTGCTCAACCGCATCGGCAAAGCGCTGCCCTTCGCGTGCTTCCTGCCCGAATCCCTGGACGATTTTCATCGCGCCCAACACTTCGGTGGTCATCGACCCGACATTGGCCACGCTATCCTGGCTGGCGCGCGACAATTTCTGCAAGCGACGGCCAACGATGACAATCGGCAAGATAACCAGCGGTATGCCGATAATGATGAACCCCGCCATAGTCGGCGACAAATAGAAGAGATAGGCAAGCCCGCCCAATCCGGTGAAGCAGTTACGCAGCGCGACCGAAATGGTCGTCCCCACCACCATTTCGATAACGGCGGTGTCCGATGTCATCCGGCTGGCGATTTCCGATGGGCGATTTTCCTCGAAAAAGGCGGGTGGCTGGCGCAGCAAATTGCGCTGCACCGCGCGGCGCACATCGGCAACGGTGCGCTCGCCCAACCATGAAACGAAGAAGAACCGCACCGTCGTCGCCAGCGCCAACACCAGCACAATACCCAGAAGATAGAGGAAATAGCGGTCGATGTTATCGGTGTTGCCGGTTGCAAAACCACGGTCGATGACCAGTTTGAACCCTGCTGGAATCGCCAGTGTCGCGCTCGACGAGCCGATCAGGCCGATAATCGCGGCGGTGATGTGCCACGGATATGCCTTCGCATAATGCCACACCATGCCAAGGCTGGCGAGGCGGCGCTGCGCGACTGCGGGAGTTGTTGACGGCTCAGGGGAGGGCGCTGGCGCGGCGGGTGTTTCGCTCATCCGCCGTCCCTAAAGCATTTTCCGCCGATGTGTGAAGCGATTTTGCGCTTAGCCGTTCTGCAACAAGCCCATGATCGCCATCGACTGTTCCGCGCCGGTTTGCGGCACGCTTTCTCCAGTGCGGTCGGTGATTTCGGCGATGCGTTTGGCAACGCCTTCGGGGGTACGCTCATCCTCGCCCAGCTTGACGCCGTGGGTCATGGTGACGTTGGCGGCATGAACCGCGCCCGCGCCCGCACCCAGCGTCATATTGGTCGGCGCATCTTCGCTGACGAGATAGAGCGATGCCGGCACGACAAGCTCAGGAGAGAACATAGCGAACGCGGCTTCGGGGAAAATATCCTCGGTCATCCGCGTTGCGGCGACGGGGGCGATATTGTTGACGCGGATATTATTTTTAGCGCCCTCAATCGCCAGCGTTTTGGTCAGGCCGACCAAGCCCAGCTTGGCCGCGCCATAATTGGCCTGTCCGAAATTGCCGTACAGTCCGGTTGACGACGCAGTCATAAGGATGCGTCCGTAATTTTGCTCGCGCATTGTGTCCCACACCGCCTTGGTCGCAAAGGCGCTGCCGATCAGGTGGACTTTGACCACCAGTTCAAAATCGGCAGGCTCCATCTTGGTGAAGCTCTTGTCACGCAAAATGCCGGCATTGTTGATCAGGATGTCGATGCGGCCCCATGCTTCTTTGGCCTTGGCGACCATTTCGGCCATTTGGTCATATTCGGTGACGCTGCCGCCGTTCGACATTGCGGTGCCGCCAGCCGCTGTGATTTCTTCGACCACTTTGAGCGCCGCATCGCTGTGTCCAGTGCCGTCGCGCGCCCCGCCAAGGTCATTGACCACGACCTTGGCCCCGCGCCGAGCCAGTTCAAGCGCATAAGCGCGGCCAATGCCGCCGCCTGCGCCCGTGACAATGGCAACGCGATCGGTGAAATTGATGGTCATGACAGGCTCCCATAACAGTGGACCGCGCAGGCGGCGGAATATGCGCCTTCCCTTACGCGCTTCACCGTTGCTGACAAGGGTGTAGATTCAAAAGTTCGGCTCTTGTCATCAAGTTGCAACATTAAAGACGCAAAAGAGCAATGAGAATGTCATGGTGACGCAACGATTATGTCACAACCGGAGAAGAATGATGGTCAAGTCTTGGCTCCTATGCACTGTTTCCGCACTGGGCCTCGCCGCTGCCCCGGTCGCTGCCCAAGTCGCTGCACAGCCGATTTCTGATCAGGAAGCGGCGGTTTTGCGTGCGCAGGTGGCGGCGCTGCGGGCGCAAGTGACGGCGCTGGAAGCACGGCTCGACGCGGCTAGCCCCGCTCCTGTTGCAGTAGCAGCGCCTGCGCCCACACCGCCGGTTGCTCCGGCAACCGAGATCGCATGGCGCGGCGCGCCCGAACTGCGTTCCGCTGGCGGGTGGAGCTTCAAACCGCGCGGGCGATTACAGATTGATGTTGGCGGGGTTGATGCCCCCGATGCGATTGGCGACCGTGGACTTGGCTATGCCACCGAAGTTCGCCGGATGCAGGTTGGGGTTGATGGCACCATCCCCGGCGGTTTTGCCTATCGCTTCGAAGCAGATTTGGCCGACAATGCGCTGACGCTGACCGATGCCTATCTCACTTATACCAACGGTGCGATACAGGTGACGGCGGGGCATCAAAAACCACCCTTGTCGCTCGACGAGGCGACCAGCGATTTATTCACCAGCTTTAACGAGCGCGCGGCCTTTACCCAGGCGTTCGGTTTTGAACGGCGTCTCGGGGTGTCGGGAGCATGGACGCACGGGCCATTCATCGTTCAGGGTGGGGTGTTCGCCGACGATGTGTCGGCGCTGACCAATGCCGCTAATAATAGCTGGAGCATCAATGGCCGCATCGTGTTTGCGCCGCGCCTAGGCGCCACGCAACTGCACCTTGCCGCGTCTGCGCATAGCCGTGATTTGGGCGATGCGACCGCCACCGCGCGGTACCGCACCCGCCCCTTTTTCCACGGCACCGATACGCGGCTCGTCGATACATTGGCCTTTGCCGCGTCGGGTGAGAATAATTACGGAGTCGAGTTTGCCGCCATTCGCGGGCGCTTTCACGCGGCGGGGGAACTGGCGTGGATGCAGGCGCGCCGACCCGCCCTTATCGACCCGACATTTGGTGGTGGCTATGCCGAGATCGGGATGTTCTTGACCGACGACAGCCGCAATTACCGCAAGGGGGCGTTCGACCGGGTCAGCCCGCGCCATGCTGTCGGCAGTGGTGGCCAGAATGGGGGCGGCATGGGCGCGGTGGAGCTTAACCTGCGCTATGACTGGGTGGATTTGAACGATGCGTCGGCCGGCATCATCGGCGGTGGGCAGACAAGCTATTTGGGGTCGTTGACGTGGATCGCGACGCCCTATGTCCGTGTTATCGCCAGCTATGGCCACATCAGCCTTAGCGACGCACGCATCGCGGCGGGGAGCGAGCGTGATTACAGCGCCGATGCGGTGGCGCTGCGCGCACAGGTGGATTTCTAACCCGCCAGATCCATATCGAGCGAATAGCCTGCCGAACGCACGGTGCGGATGATGTCGGGCAGCTCATCGCCTCCGCCGCCGTCGTTGATCGCCTTGCGCAACCGGCGGATGTGGACATCGACGGTGCGCAGTTCATTGTCGCTGTCATGGCCCCATACGCTGTCGAGCAGGTGCTCGCGCGAAAATACGCGGCCCGGATGTTCCAGAAAATGGCGCAGCAGGCGATATTCGGTGGGCCCGAGCGCAACATTTTTACCAGCGCGTTTCACCTTGTGGCCAACGATGTCCATTTCAATGTCGGCATAGGTGATGGCCGCCCCCGCCAATGCCGGGCGCACGCGGCGCAGCACAGCGGCGACCCGCGCCACCAGTTCGCGGGGGCTGAACGGTTTGGTGACATAATCATCGGCCCCGGTTTGCAGGCCGCGCACGCGGTCTTCCTCCTCGCCGCGCGCGGTCAGCATGATGATCGGCACATTGGCGGTGGCGGCTGCACGGCGCAGCTGGCGGCATATTTCGATTCCCGACAGCCCTTCGACCATCCAGTCGAGCAGGACGATGTCGGGCAAGCGTTCGCGGACCATCACCATCGCCTCTTCGCCATTGCCGGTTTGACGGACGCTATAGCCTTCGCGGGTGAAATGCCAGGTGACGAGCTCGGCCAGCGCGGCGTCGTCCTCGACCAACAGCATGTCGGGCTGGGCCATCGGATTACGCCTTGCCCGGCGCGGTGATGTCCACGCCCTTTTCGCGCTCGGCCATATGCTGTCCGGTCGCGGTGTAATAAACCATCTCCGCGACGTTGGTGGCATGGTCGCCTGCGCGTTCGAGGTTTTTGGCGATAAACAGCAAATGTGCGGACTCGCTGATGCTGCGGGGGTTTTCCATCATGTAAGTGATCGACGCACGGAATATGGCGTTATAGAAATCATCGACCGCCTTGTCGCGCTGCGTCACTTCCTCCGCCAGCGTGGCATCGCGCGCCGCATAGGCAGACAGCACGTCGCGCAGCATCTCGCAGACAATCTCGGACATCGACGTCAACAGCGGTATCGCCTCTATCGTGCGGGCTTCGGCCAATATCGGCACGCGCTTGGCGATGCTTTTGGCATAGTCGCCAACGCGCTCCAGCACCGCCGCGATTTTCAGCGCGGCAATCATCGCCCGCAGATCGTCGGCCATCGGTGCCCGCAGCGCGATGGTGGTGACGACCAGTTTCTCGACTTCCATCTCCAGATCGTCGATGCGCTTGTCATCGGCAACGATATGTTTTGCCGCCTCTAGGTCGCGCTGCCCGAGTGCGCGGATCGCCTGTTCGATGGCGATGGCAGCGCGGCTGCCCATTTCGGACACAAGCCCGCGCAGGCGGTTGAGATCGTCATCAAAGGCTTTGACTATATGGTCGTTCATGATCGTGCGCCTTGTGGTCTGTTTAGCCGTAACGGCCGGTGATATAATCTTTGGTGCGGTCTTCACGCGGGTTGGTGAAAATGTCGCTGGTCGCGCCATATTCGACCACTTTGCCCATATGGAAAAAGGCGGTGCGCTGTGACACACGCGCCGCCTGCTGCATATTATGGGTGACGATGACGATGGCAAAACGCCCGCGCAGTTCGTGGATCAACTCTTCGATTTTCGCGGTGGCGATGGGATCCAGCGCCGAACAAGGCTCGTCCATCAACACCACTTCGGGGCCAACCGCGATGGCGCGCGCAATGCATAGCCGCTGTTGCTGCCCGCCCGACAAAGCGGTGCCGCTGTCGCTTAAGCGGTCCTTGACCTCGGCCCACAGCCCGGCGCGGGTCAGCGCCTTTTCCACCACGCCGTCCATATCGGCCTTGGCCGGGGCCAGGCCGTGGATGCGCGGGCCGTATGCGACATTATCGTAAATCGACTTGGGAAAGGGATTGGGCTTTTGAAACACCATGCCGACGCGCGCGCGCAGCTGCACCACGTCCATTTGGGGCGCATAAATATCGTCGGCATCGAGGCGGATGTCGCCCGTCACCCGCGCACCGGGAACGGTATCGTTCATCCGGTTGAGCGTGCGCAGAAAGGTTGATTTGCCGCAACCCGATGGGCCGATGAGCGCGGTCACATCGTCGCGGAACACGTCAATCGAGACGCCGTCAATCGCCTGTTTGTCGCCATAATAGACGTTGACGTCGCGCGCTGTCATCTTGGGAATTGGCATCTTGGGAATTGGCATTTTTGGGGTTGGGGCGGGCTCGCTCACTCTAATTACCACCTTTGTTCAAACTTGTTACGCAGGGTTATGGCGATGGCGTTCATCGACAATAGCACGATCAACAGCACGATGATCGCCGCCGATGTATTCTCGACAAAGCCTTTGTCCACCTCGTCCGACCATAGGAAAATCTGCATCGGCAAAACGGTTGCGCGGTCGCACAGTCCGGCGGGTGCATCACCGACAAAGGCACGCATTCCGATGAGCAACAGCGGCGCGGTTTCGCCCAGCGCGCGCGCCATACCGATGATCGCGCCCGTCAATATGCCGGGCAAAGCGAGGGGGAGGACATGGTGGAACACCACCTGCACCTTTGATGCGCCGACCGCCAGTGCGGCATCGCGGATCGACGGTGGCACCGCTTTAATGGCGTTGCGCGCGGCGATGACAATCACCGGCATTGTCATCAGCGCCAGCGTCATCCCGCCGACCAGTGGACTGCCGCCGCACAGGCCGAACATGTTGATGAACAGCGCCAGCGCGAGCAGGCCAAAGATGATCGACGGCACGGCGGCCAGATTGTTAATCGACACTTCGATGATGTCGGTCAGGCGGTTTTTGGGCGCATATTCTTCCAAATAAACGGCGGTGAAAGTGCCGATAGGAAAGGCGAACAGCATCGTCACCAGCATCGTCAGCAACGATCCTTTCAGCGCGCCCCATACTCCGGCCAGCGTCGGGTCGGTCGCGTCGGCACCCGACAGGAACAGCGTATCAAATCCGCTCGACAATTTACCCTGCGCGTCTAACCGCGCGACGGCCGCTTCGGATACTGCATCGCCCGCGCCCTTAGCCGCCACGTCGATGGCGGATGCGGCGGGCAGGTCGATTATGACCTGACGCGACAGCATCGACGGATCGCCCAGAATCGCATCGCGCGCTACGGCCCCAGCGGCGGCCCCCAGATAGTGCTCGCCTTCTGGCCCAAAAGCAGCCGTGGCCGATAGGGTCAGCAGGTCGGGCAACCCTTGCTGGGCCAGCGTGCTTTGCGCCTGTTCGCGCGTCATCCGGTCCAAATTGATCGACAGGCCGCTCCCGCGAAAATCAACCGGAACCGCGATGCGTGTCTGGCTGAACCCGCTCAGGCCCGCCGCCGCCATGTTGACCAGCAGGAACAGCAGGAATCCGACCGACAGCGCCACTGCGCCAAATCCGAACCAGCGAAATCGACGTTCGGCGGCGTAGCGACGGCGCAGCCGCGCCTGCATCGCATCGCCCGCCCATTTCGATGTGGGGGGTGCGGGGCTATTCATAGCTTTCCCGATAGCGTTTGACGATGCGCAGCGCGACGATGTTGAGCAGCAAGGTGACGATGAACAATATGAGGCCGAGCGCGAAGGCCGCGAGCGTCTTGGCGCTTTCAAACTCCTGATCGCCGGTCATCAGCTTGACGATCTGCACCGTCACCGTGGTGATGCTGGCAAAGACATTGCCCGTCATGTTTGCCGATTGCCCCGCCGCCATGACCACAATCATCGTCTCGCCGATCGCGCGGCTGACGGCTAGGAGCACCCCGCCCATCACGCCGGGCAGCGCTGCGGGGATCAGCACCTGGCGGATGGTTTCGGATGGTGTCGCGCCCAGCGCTAGGCTGCCGTCGCGCATCGCGCGCGGCACCGCCGTGATGCTGTCATCGGCCATCGAGGAGACGAGAGGAATGATCATGATCCCCATGACGATGCCCGCCGACAGCGCCGAATCCGAACTAGCGCCGCCGATGCCGAGCGCCACCGCCGCATCGCGCAGCGCGGGGCCGATGGTCAGTGCGGCGAAATAGCCATAAACTACGGTGGGCACGCCGGCGAGGATTTCGATAGTCGGCTTGAGCCAACGGCGGACGCGCTCGTGCGCATATTGCGTCAGGTATATTGCGGTCATCAGCCCCAGCGGAATCGCGACAATCATCGCGATCACCGCGCCGATGACGATGGTTCCCCAGAACAGCGGGATGGCACCGAATGTGTCGGGCCTAACATCGCCGGACTGCGGCGCCCATGTTGTGCCAAACAGAAACTCGACCAGCGGCACTTTGCCAAAAAAGCGCAGCGATTCAAATAACAGGCTGAACACAATGCCAAAAGTCGTCAATATCGCGGCTAGCGACGCCGCCATCAGCACCAGCATGACCACGCGCTCGACGCGGGTGCGTGCACGGAAATGGTGGCTCACCTTTGTATATCCGAACGCTCCGCCAGCAAAGGTTAGCAGCAATGTCAGGATGATACCGATGCTTGAAAACCGCGCCATCGCGGCGCGATAGGGCTCGACCAGCGCCGCCGACGCGGGGTTAAATCCTTGACCAATCGTGCCGCTCGCCAGCCCGCGCGCTTCGCCCAATATGGCGGAGCGGATGAAGGCGTCGGCTGGCAGCGCGCTTGCCGCCGGATCGGACAGCACAGCGCCCGTGACCAGACCGGGGGAAATGGCGGCCCATAGCGCCAGAAAGCCAAGCGCAGGCAGCGCGGCCCACAGCGCGACATACCAACCATGATATTGGGGGCGCGAATGTGGGCGGGTGTCGGTGTCGGTGGTCAGGCGCATCGCCTTGGCACGCCCCGTCAGCCACGCGACTAGCGCGAGGCCCAGCACCAACATCATGATCGCGCCAGATGACACGGCCCTTTACGCCCCTCCCGTTCGCCTTAATGCAATTGCGCTGCGGTCAACAATGGCAAGTCGGTTCCCGCGCGCAGTGAGGTCGCATAAAGGTCGGATCCCAGCGGGATGAGGCCATGTTCGCTGAGTGGCCCACCAGCGGCAGCAGCGGTCAGGAACGCCTGCACATATTGCTGCAATCCCGGGATGACACCGATATGCGCGCGCTTGACATAGATGAACAGCGGCCGCGATCCGGGATAGCTGCCATCGGCCACCGTCGCCACCGTCGCGGTGATACCATTGATCGGCACGTCGCGGATCTGGGCACGGTTGGCGTCGAGATAGGAATAGCCAAAGATACCAAGGCTGGTCGGGTTACGCACCAGTTTCTGGATGATGAGGTTGTCATTCTCGCCCTGTTCGACATATTCGGGGGCACCGCGCAATGTGTGGCAGGTCGCTTCGAACTGGTCCTTGTTGCTCTCTTTCAGCGCCGCCATTGCGGGGTTGGTCAAACAGCCTTTGCCCAATATCAGCTCCTTGAACGCATCATAAGTGCCCGATGTTGACGGCGGGCCATAAACCGAAATCGCCACATCGGGCAGCGCCGGATTGACGTCGTGCCAAGTGTGCGCGCTATTGGGCTGGCCAAAGGGATTGGCGGCGAGCGCGGCGTATATATCGGCCTGGGTCAACGCCATTTGCGGGCCCGTGTTTGATTGACCCAGCGCGAGGCCGTCGATGCCGATCTGGATCTCGACAATGTCGGTGACGCCGTGGCTACGGCATGTTTCAAATTCGCTTGCCTTCATCCGGCGCGATGCGTTGGCGATGTCGGGCGTGCCCGCGCCGACACCTGCGCAAAAACGCTCGATCCCGCCGCCGGTTCCGGTCGATTCGATGTTGGGCGCTTTCATCCCTGCATTGGCCGCCTGAAACTGCTCGGCAGCGATTGTCGCAAAGGGATAAACGGTCGATGATCCGACGGCGGAAACATAATCGCGCGCGCCCGATGCAGTGCCAGCCTGGTCACCGCATGCGCTGAGCGCGAGGAGCGGAAGCGCCAGCAGCGCGGCCTTGGTGAAACTCTTGACGATCATCATATCACTATCCCTCATGCTCTCATCATGATGCTGTCATGATGGTTGGCCGATTCGGCCCTGCTGCCCCATTTCTTACATTTTGGTGACAGTTTGATGACAGTCGCTGCGGGCGCGGTTTTCTAGGGATTCGCCAGCGGCAACCTAACCCGCACCGTCGTTCCTTTGCCGACCACGCTGTCGATGTCGAGCCGCCCACGGTGGCGATTGACAACATGTTTGACGATAGCGAGGCCAAGGCCAGTCCCGCCCAATGCTCGGCTGCGTGCGCTATCGACACGGTAAAATCGCTCGGTCAGTCGCGGCAGATGTTCGCTCGATATGCCATCACCCTGATCGGCGACTGTCAGTTCGGCCATGGCATTGGCGGCGGATATTGTGACCATAATCGGTGTTCCGTTGCGGCCATATTTCATCGCATTGGAAATGAGATTGTGGGTCATTTGCGATAATTGCGCGCGATCACCGCGAACCATGGCGCTGCTCGCCGACAGCGTGACCGCTTTGGCGCGCGGATCGCCGCCCGCGACCAGCTCGTCGATGACGATGCGCGCGCACTGCGCCAGATCAATCTCTTCGCTCGGGCCGTCGCCCTTGCTTGCCTCGATGCGCGAAATCGACATCAAATCGGCGATCAGTTGCAGCATCCGACGCGCTTCGACATCGACGATCGACAGGAAACGTTGGCGGAGTGCGGCATCATCGCCCGCATCCGCATCGCGCAATGTCTCGACATAACCGATGATGGCGGCGAGCGGCGTGCGCAGTTCGTGGCTGGCATTGGCGACAAAATCGGCGCGCATCCGCTCCACCGCGTCGCGGCTCGTCTGGTTGGCGAGCGCCACGAGCACGCTGCCGTCTGCCATCGGCATGGTCTGCATTTCCCATCGCTCTCCCGGATGGCCGATGCCGGTCAGGTCGATCGCCTCTGCGCTCATATGCGCCCCTGGATTGTCGAGGCGGTCGGCGGCCGCCGGGTGGCGGATGGCAGCGCGAACATCGGCGCCGACGATAAAGGAACCGAGCAGCTCTTTCGCGGCGCGGTTGGCGGCGACAATATTCATGACATTGACTGTCATGAATGGGGATGGCAGCGCGTCAAACAGGTCGTAAAAGCCGGGGTGGAGGTGCAACGGAAGTCCTTGTAAAACGGGCATATTTTTTGCGATTGGCTCCGCTTTGCGGCTGTCTGGTCGGCCCAGCGTAGCGCCAAGTACAGCGCCAACTCCGCTGGCCAGAAAAACCGCGATTCCGGCTGTCGAAGTGCCCAGCATCCACGCGGCCAGAGCACCGCAAAACAGCATTATAGCGGCGGCAAGGAACGAGGTGAAGGACGGTGGCATCACGGCGCATCTAGCACGCCTGCGCTTTGGAACAAATATGATGGTTAGCATGCTTGCCAAAACTGCTGAAATGCGCGATTCTAGGGTGGAGGTGCCACTATTCGGGAAAAATCAATGAGCGACGACAGCCAGCCAACACCAGAGGAATCACAGGATGGTTCTAGCCACAATGCGGCGCGGCGCGGTGTGTTGATGGTCGGTGCGGCGGGGGTTGCGGCGGCGGTGACGGTGCGCCCCGCCTTTGCGCAAACAGCGGCGTCGGTGTTTAATTGCGAGATTCCTGTGCCTGAACCCGTTTACGGCGGCCAATATATCGCGCTTGACGGCACCTTGGTTCCGGCTGGAACACAAGGGGCATTCCCCGGTGCCGGCCGTCCGTTCACGGGCGAAGAAGTGCGTCAAGCGTTGCAAGGGCGTTCGCTGCCCGGAACGACCGCCGAACAGGGCAGCGCCTATATGAATTATATCCGCCGCTTGCGTGCGGGGCAGAGCGGGTTCACCTGTTACGCATCGATCCAAGTACCGCGTTAAGGCGCTCCATGCCAGCCACCCCCCCGTTATGGCTGGCGCCGCACGCCGACAGGCTCTCCATCTTCACGCTCGATACGCTGACGGCAGTTTATGATCGCGCTTCGGGACAAACGCATATACTCGCCCAGCCTTTGCCGGAGATTTTGGCGGCGCTACGCGATAGCGGTGCAAACGCACAGGCAATCGCTGATAGGCTTTCCGCCACATTCGACATAGCCGACAGCGGCGATTTGCACGCGCGCATAGCCGAATGTTTGAACGAACTGGCCGCACTTGGGCTGGTCGAGCGCGCATGAGCCATAGGCATCACTTCCGCGTTGGCCCCGTGGGATTTCGTGTTGCGTCCGACTGGGCAGGGCCGATTGCCGACCTCAAGCGCCTCTACGCCGACTACCCAACGCTGGAAGGATGCGCGGCCACCGCGACGGCGCGGATAGAGGCGGCGCGCCCATGGCGGCGCTGGGTCCGCCCTGCGGTGCACATCGGCGGCGATTACACCATTCCCGACGCACTGCCGCTGCCGCTGTCCCAAGGGCTGCTCGCGGCGGAAATGGCGATGAACCTGCAAGTCGCGCTTGGCTGGCGGCAACATCTGTTGCTCCACGCCAGCGCGGTAGAGCGTGATGGCCGCGCTATCATCATGGTCGGTGCATCGGGTTCGGGCAAATCGACTTTGGCCGCCATGTTGGGCGAAGGCGACTGGCGGTTGCTGGGGGACGAGTTTGCGATGCTCGGCCTTGATGACGAGCAATTGTCGCCCTTTCCGCGCCTCATCAGTCTGAAAAATGAGTCGATAGCCGCGATGGTCGCATGTGTTCCGCCCGAACGCCTTGGCCCTATCATAACGGGCACGCCAAAGGGGATAATCAGACACTTGGTGCCGCGCGCCGACGCCATCGCACGGATGGATGAGAGGGCCACGCCTGCATTGTTGTTGTTCCCGACCTTTGGCGGCGAGGCGGGTCTGCGTCCCGTGCCGCCGAGCGAAGCCTTCATGCGCTTGACCGACAGCTCAACCAACTATGTCGCGCTGGGCGAACCGGGTTTTGCTGCACTTACGCGGTTGGTGCGCGATGTCCCCGCCGTCGCCATCGGCTATGCCAGCAGCGATCAGGGCGTGGCGGCAGTCGAGGCCTTATGGGCGGAGCTGGAAGCATGACCGCGATGGCGCATCTCGTCGCCGCGTTACGCAATCCTGCCAGCGTCGCCGCGCTCGATAGCGACCAATGGAGTGCGTTGATCTCTGTCGCCCGCGCCGAAGTGTTGCTCGGCACGCTCGCTACCCGAGTAGCCGAACAGCCGCTACCGCCCGAAGTCATGGCGCTGCTGGGTGCTGCGCGCATTGCCGCCGATCAGGCGCAGGTGCAGGCGCTGTGGGAAGCGGAAATGTGTGCCCGCGCGCTAGAGCGATTTGCAGTCGAATGGACTCATTCGACGACTCGAAAATCGCGGTCGACAGAAAAACCTCTCCCGCTTGGTCTGCGCTTTGTGCTGCTCAAGGGCACGGCCTATGCTGCGGCTGGGCTGTCATGTGCAGCGGGGCGGCAGATTGGTGACCTCGACATATTGGTGTCGCGCGACAGGCTCGATGCGGTGGAGGCGGCGTTGCGCGATGCGGGCTGGGAATGGGTCAAGGACGACCCCTATGACCAAGCCTATTACCGCCAATATATGCACGAATTGCCGCCGCTCATCCATTCGACCCGCGACAGAATGATCGATGTTCACCACACCATATTGCCGCTGACCGCGCGGGTGACGCCGGACGCCACATCGATGTTGGTGGACGCAGTGGTGCTGGGAAATGGGCTTGCAATCCTCTCCCCCACCGACATGGTCATCCATAGCGCCGCGCATATGTTTGCCGATGGAGATTTGGCGGGGGGATTGCGCAACCTGTGGGACATGCACTTCTTGCTCAGTGATTTTGCGTCGCGCGACACGGGCTTCTGGCTCGCGCTGACCCTGCAAGCGCAGCGCCATGGCTTATGGTCGGCGGTGCACCGTGCGGCGCGATTGGCGCACGATATTTACGGGTGCGACATTCCCAGCGATTGGGTGGCCCGCACCATTAGCCATGAGCGGGGCGACGCAGTGTTCGTCGCGCGGATATTGGCGCGTGATGACTGGGGGCGAGAGACGCGGCCCTTCATCCGCCTCGTCTTCTATATCCGCTCGCACATGCTGCGAATGCCGCCGTTCATGCTGGCAAAGCATTTATGGACCAAATGGCGTGCGCGTTAGTGGAATTGGCAAGGAATTGATGGCAAAGCGCATCACATGACCACGAAACATAACAGACCGCTCGCCGCCATCATCCTCGCCGCTGGACAGGGCACGCGGATGAAATCTGTCCTGCACAAGGTGCTGCACCCGATTGCGGGCAAACCGATGCTGCATCATTTGCTCGACAGTGTGGCGGCGCTGGGCGTGGAGCGGACGGTAGTGGTTGTCGGCGCGGGCGGTGAGCAGGTCGAGGCGAGCGTCGCCGGGCGCGATGTCAGCATAGCATGGCAACGCGAACAGCTCGGCACCGGGCACGCGGTGGCACAGGCGAAAGATGCGCTTGGCGGTTTCGCGGGCGATGTGCTCATCCTTTATGGCGATGTCCCGCTGGTCAGCGCCGCCACGCTTCAGCGCATGGTTGATCGGCTGAACTTTGGCATCGAACCACGCTGCGTCGTGCTGGGGTTCCGCCCCGATGATGCGGGCGCCTATGGACGAATACTCGCTGGAAACGACGGCGCCATCGTCAAAATGGTCGAATATAAGGACGCAGACGAGGCCGAACGCGCGGCCCCCCTGTGCAACTCCGGCCTGATGGCGGCGCGCGCATCCGACCTGTTCGTGCTGCTCGACAGCATCGGCAACGACAATGCGGCGGGCGAATATTATTTGCCCGACATCGTCATGCTGCCCGGCCAATCCTCTGCGGTGATAGAGGTGGAGGATGCGAGCGAGGTTGCCGGCGTCAACTCTCGCGCCGAACTCGCAGGCCTAGAGGGGGTGTGGCAGGCAAAGCGCCGCACCGCCGCGATGGCCGATGGCGTCACGCTGATCGCGCCCGAAACCGTGTGGTTCAGCCACGACACCGCCATCGCCCGCGACGTGACGGTCGAACCCAATGTGTGGTTCGGTCCCGGCGTGAGTATCGCCAGCGGTGCAACCATCCACGCGTTCAGCCATATCGAGGGCGCGAGCATCGGCGCACACTGCGAGGTCGGCCCCTTTGCGCGGCTCCGCCCCGGCACCGTGCTGGAGGAAAAAGCCAAGATCGGCAATTTCGTCGAAACCAAGAAAGCGCATCTCGGCAAAGGCGCTAAGGCCAACCATTTGAGCTATATTGGCGACGCATATGTCGGCGCGGGCGCGAACATTGGCGCGGGCACAATCACCTGCAATTATGACGGCTATTTCAAATATCAGACGGTGATTGGCGAGGGGGCGTTTATCGGGTCTAATACTGCGCTGGTTGCCCCCGTCACCATCGGCGCGGGCGCGATTGTCGGCGCGGGCAGCACTATCACCGCTGACGTGGAACCAGACGCGCTCGCGCTCGTCCGCCCACCGCAACAGGCCAAACTCGGCTGGGCCGCACGGTTTCGCGCGGTGATGGGGGCGAAGAAGGCGGCGGGGAAGTGACGTAACTTGCGGATTTCGGGTTATTGTGGCATAAAATGAATATGAGTAAACGGGCTCTTGTTCTCGGTCGAACGGCAATGGCGGCGATCAGCGCTGTCGAAGGCCTGACCTTGTCGAATGCGGCCCGGAAACGGCAGGCAGAAGCTGACCGGTTGGGCTTGACCTCTGCGGAACGACAAGCCTTAATCGCCAAGGCCTATCGCGCCGCTGTCAGATGAGCCTTGGTTCGCCGTACGACAGCTTTGACGATCCTTATTGCTACCCCGGAACTTCCGTTCTCAAGAACAATCTGGATTTACGCGACTATGCCGAATTAGAGGCCTTCGAGCATGAATCGGCAAGCGCGAAGGGCGACGATGGCTTGCCTGCCGGGTTGTTTGATTCCGCTCATTATTGTGCGATTCATCGGCACCTGTTTGGCGAGGTTTACGATTGGGCAGGCGAATATCGCACTGTGCGAACGGCCAAGGGCGGAGATATGTTCTGCTATCCAGAATATATCGCAGATCAGATGGCGTTGCTGTTAACTGCGCTGGCGGTCGGTCCGTTGGCGGGTGGCGGAACCCGCACAGAGTTCATTGCGGCCTCAACCCAGTTTCTCTCAGACCTTAACGCCATCCACCCTTTTCGTGACGGCAATGGCCGCACCCAACTAACCTTCCTCTTCCTGCTTGGTGAACGGGCAGGGCATAGGCTGGATATGGCGCGGATCAGGCCGGAGGCAATGCTCTCCGCAATGGTGGAGAGTTTCCACGGACGAATTGAGGCGTTACGGGGGGAGATGGGGTGGATATGTGGGTGAGGGCCGCGCGGTTTCATGCGGCGATGAAGGCGAAGAAGGCGGGGAAGTAGGCGCAAATGTCAGGTGGGGCGTTCCAGATTAAGCTGATCCGGCGAGACATTAGGGATGAGGAGATACTGGAGGACATCCGCCAAGTAGCTAAGGAAGTCGGGACTCTGTCATTGACGCGACTACAATACGACGAACGGGGTCAATTTGGCGCAACGACGGTAATTCGCCGGTTCAAAAAATGGAATCTCGCCTTGGATTTAGCCGGTCTCGATATCGGTCATCGACAGGATCTTACAAACGAAGAGCTTTTTGAAAATCTGGCCGATGTCTGGTCTCACTTGGGCCGACAACCTTTTGGCCGAGAGATTTCTGACAAAAATACCGGTTCACAATTTTCTACAGGGACATACGAGAAGCGCTTTGGTTCCTGGAACAGGGCGTTAATAGCGTTCTCCGACTACATTTCGGACACATCAACCGACGATACTTCGAGTTCTAAATCTGACGTGCCAAGCAATGTTCGACCGAGCGCCAGTCGCAGGACGAAGAGGGACATAAATTGGCGGTTACGGGCTAAAATCCTTATTCGCGACTATTGTATCTGCAAAATGTGCGGTGCCAGCCCAGCTAAAAATTCGGACACCATTCTCCATGTTGACCACATTTTGGCTTGGGATCTTGGCGGAGAAACGTTGGAGGAAAATCTCCAAACTCTTTGCGAGCCATGCAATATAGGAAAATCCAACATGGACATTCGCGCACTTCAAAACCCTTGACATGATATCATGATATGATATCTATATATCATTATGGCGCGCATCCTTGCTGACATCCCCGACGAAGACGTCAAATGGCTTGACCAACTTGCCGCTGAGCAGGGCAAGTCGCGCGATGATGTTTTGAGCATGATCGTCCGCTGGTATCACGCGGAACTGGAAGGCAACCCATGAGAACGCTGGTCGATATCCCCGATGAAGACATCGAAAAACTCGATGCTTTGGCATCAAAAGCTAAACGCTCGCGCGCATCGGCTATTCGTGAGGCGGTGAAGCTTTACCTAGTGCAGAATAATAGCAATGACTGGATCGAGCGCGGCTATGGCTATTGGGCTGACCGTGAAGACATCAAGGACGGTCTGGAATATCAACTTGCAATCCGTGAAGACCGCACGCCCTATGAAGACCTCTGATCTGTGTCAGACCCGTTTTTCGATTCCAACATAGTCATTGACTGGCTCAAGCGACGCCCGCAGGCGAAAGCTGAATTGTCGCGATATTCGGGCCATCGGATCAGCCGGATTGTCTGGACCGAAGTGCTGGCGGGAGAGCCGCTGGAAAACCGCGATGTTGTGCAGCAACTGATTGCTCCATTTGAGGTTGTCGAAATTGATTCGCGCATTGCGTTAGCGGCGGCGGACATCCGTTATCGCATGCGAATCAAATTGCTTGATGCCTATATTCTTGCCACCGCGCAGGTGAACGGCGCAATCCTTATTACACGAAATACAAAGGATTTTCCGGCAGAGATGCCGGGGATTCGCGTTCCCTATACCATCGAGACGAAAGCTTAGAGCCATGTGCGGAATTATTGGAATTGTTGGCAAATCCCCCGTCGCGGACCGCTTGGTTGATGGGCTCCGTCGCATGGAATATCGCGGTTATGACAGCGCGGGTGTGTGCACCATCGATGGCGGGCAGCTGGTGCGCCGCCGCGCACAGGGCAAGCTGGCGAACCTCGTCACCGAACTTGTCGGCAACCCCGCGCCCGGCACTATCGGCATCGCGCACACCCGCTGGGCGACGCACGGTGCGCCAACGACGAGCAACGCGCATCCGCACGCGACGGGCGAAGTAGCGCTCGTCCACAATGGCATTATCGAGAATTTCAAAACGTTGCGCGATGGCCTGATCGCGCGTGGCCGGACGTTTGAGAGCGAGACAGATACAGAGGTTGTCGCGCATCTGCTGAGCGAACAGGTTGAGGCTGGCCTGTCGCCCGCCGACGCGGTCAAGGCGGTGCTGCCGACACTGCGCGGGGCTTTCGCGCTGGCCATCGCCTTTCGCTCGCACCCCGATATGTTGATCGGGGCACGGCTCGGTTCGCCCTTGGTGGTTGGTTATGGCGAGGGTGAAACCTATCTCGGGTCGGACGCGCTCGCGCTCGCGCCGCTGACGCAACAGATCGCCTATCTTGAGGAGGGCGACTGGGTCGTCATCACCCGCGAGGGAGCCGATATTTTCGACAAGGACAACAACCCCGTCACCCGCGAAGTGACGACATCGGGCGTGTCAGCGGCAACCATCGAAAAGGGCAATTACCGCCATTTCATGCAGAAAGAGATTTTCGAGCAGCCCACCGTGGTCGCACAGACGCTATCCTCCTACATCCGCCCACTCGAACAACAGGTTGCCCTGCCGCAGATGGACTTTGACCTGTCCACGATCAACCGCGTCACCATCGTCGCGTGCGGCACGAGCTATTATGCCGGGATGGTCGCCAAATATTGGTTTGAACAGTTCGCCCGCGTCCCCGTCGATCTCGATTTCGCGTCCGAATTCCGCTACCGCGATCCGGTGCTGGAGGCGGGCGGGCTGGCCCTCTTCATCTCGCAGTCGGGCGAAACGGCGGACACGCTCGCTGCGCTGCGCCACGCCAAATCGGCGGGGCAGAAAATTGCCGTCGTTGTCAACGTTCCTACCAGTTCGATGGCGCGCGAAGCCGACCTTTTGCTCCCCACTCATGCCGGGCCGGAGATTGGCGTCGCCAGCACCAAGGCGTTCAGCTGCCAACTCGCAGTCCTCGCCGCGCTCGCCGCGCATTTGGCGGTCGTCAAGGGCAAAATGACCCGCGATGAGGAGCGCGAAGTCGTCAAGCATCTGACCGAAGCCCCCGCCGCGATCAACGCCGCGCTGGCGCATGATGATGACATCGCTGCGATGGCCCACTTGATCGCCCCCGCCCGCGACGTGCTCTATCTGGGGCGTGGGCCCGATTATCCGCTGGCATTGGAAGGGGCGCTCAAGCTCAAGGAAATCAGCTATATCCACGCCGAGGGCTACGCGAGCGGCGAAATGAAACACGGGCCGATTGCGCTGATTGACGAGGCGGTGCCCGTCATCGTCCTCGCGCCCAGCGGGCCTCTGTTCGAAAAAACCGTCAGCAACATGCAGGAGGTCCGCGCACGCGGCGGCAAGGTCGTTTTGATAAGTGATGCGGAGGGCATCGCTGAGGCCGGCGAGGGCTGTATGGCGACGATAGAAATGCCGTCGGTCCATCCGCTGATCGCGCCGTTGGTCTATGCTGTGCCGGTGCAATTGCTGGCCTACCATGTGGCCTGCGCCAAGGGCACCGATGTGGACCAGCCGCGCAATCTGGCGAAGTCGGTCACGGTGGAGTGAGGGCATAGTGCAATATGCCTATTGACACTTAACACATAAATGATTATTTGTCACCCGTGAAAATTGTCTCGATCCGTCACAAGGGGCTCGCTCGCTTTGTCGAGAAGGGGGATGTGTCGAAACTCGACAGGCGGGTTGTTGGCAAGATCAGGATACAACTGACCTTTTTGACGGGAATGACACATAGTGACGAGTTCAGAAATCTGGCGTTTTGGAAAGCCCACCAATTAAGCGATGATCGCTGGAGTTTTCACGTAACGGCTAATTATCGGCTGACCTTTGCGGTCGATGATGCTTCCCAAGAAATTACGATTCTTGATTTAGAGGATTATCACTAATGAAGACTATGGAGATAGTGATGCACAGCCCCAGCCATATTGGCGAGTTCGTCCGCGAAATTGTTTCGGGGCACGACCTGAACGTGTCGGCGGCGGCGCGCGTCCTTGGTGTGACGCGGCAAACGCTGTCGATCCTGCTCAACTGCCACGGCGGCCTCTCGCCCGACATGGCGCTGCGCATCGAAAAGGCATTCGGGGTGCGGATGGATACGCTGCTCAAAATGCAAACGGCGTGGGAAATTGCCGAGGCCCGCAAGCGTGAAGGAGCGTTTGATATCCCAAGGTATCTGGCGGCGTGACTATGGTGGACCACGAAGTCGATCAGCGGCGTACCATGGCGAAGAGTGTGACGGTGGAGTGAGGGGCGCATGATGCTAAGAGGGTTGTTCGCTTGTCTGGGGCTGTTGGCGCTGTTCGGTGCGAATGTCGATCCTAGCTGGGCCTCGCCAAACGCGCCAATTGCTTGGCAGATAGCGGCCGCTCCGGATGACGAAGCAGCGCTTGCGACCGCCACCTCTCAGCTATGTAACAGGCAGGTCGCTATGCTGGGTGAAGCGTCGCATGGCGACGGTCATACCGACGCCTTCAAAGTGGCGTTGATTGAACGACTGGTGCGCCGATGCGGCTATCGCGCTGTCTTCTTTGAAGCCAGCTTCTACGAGTTTGTGCCCATCGCACGCGCAAGACGCCAAGGCGCGCCTGTCACGCCGGGCATGATCGCCACGGCAATCGGCGGCCTGTGGAAGTTCGATCGCGAGTTTCAAGCGCTGCTACCCTTCCTTGCCCAAGGGGTGAATGATGGCCGACTGACGGTGGGAGGGATCGACTTTCAAACTGGTGGCCTGGATCAGGATTATTCCAATGAGGGGTTTGTAAACGAGCTCACCGCTGGACTTGATCCTGTTCAAGCCGAATCCTGTAAATCGCTGGCGCGTGACCGTTTATATACCGGGCTTGCGCCCGAACGACAGCAGGAAGCGGCACGATGCCTTGCCGCCATTGCGCGCAATCTGCCGCCCGGAAACAGGCAGGAAGCCGACGAACGGCGCCTGATGCTGGCCAATCTTGAAATGGCCTTTGCAACCGATCCTGCTAATCGGCGGGCAGACTATATCGCAGACCGCGACCGCCAGATGTATGTCAATTTTCAGCGGCTAAAGCAGCGAATGGCACCTGACACCAAGATTATCGTCTGGTCCGCGACCGCGCATATCGCGAACGGGGCCGATGAATTGCCGGACTTCGCCGGGATTGGCAATTTCGGGAGCTATATCCATCGGCGTTATGGCAACCGTGTTTTTGCGCTTGGTTTCAGCGCCCTAGCCGGGAACCAGCGTTGGGGCCGCACTGTGCGTGTGTTGCCCGATGCCCCATCGGATTCGCTGGAGACTCTTGCGATGTCTGGCACGGCGGCGAATGCGGTCTTTCTCGATCAAGGCGACTTGCGGCGTGCTGGCGCGGCACCTGCCGCCGCGTTCAATCACCTTTACCATCGCGCCCGGTGGGGAGAACGGCTTGATGGCATGATAGTATTCCGCGAAGAGCATGCCGCCGAGAGTTTGAGGCATTAGGTAACTGGCCTAAGGAGCATGATATGAGCAAAGACCATACTGCCACCGCTATCGTTCCGAGCAGCAATTTGGATGCCAGCGAGGCTTTTTACAAACGGCTCGGATTTGCGGTGGTCAGCGATTATGGCGATTATCGCATCCTCGCCGATGGGCGCGGCTGGTATCTGCACTTGACCAAAGTCGCTGGTTGGCCCAAAAACATAGAGGATAATCCGTTTGGCCTTTACCTTTATGTCGATGATGTCGATGGCGTTGCGGATCGGGTTCGTGAGTTGATTATCGAACCGGGCGCACCGCATAAAAAGCCGTGGGGGACCTATGAGTTTTCGCTGAGCGACCCCAGCGGCGTCCTTGTGCGGGTTGGCTGCGTGGTGGATTAGGGCGTTAGCCATGACCCACACCACCAACACCGCCTCCACCCTCATCACCATCGCGCCGGACAGCGCGGCGACGGGCGGCATCGTTCCGCCAAAGCCCGATAGCATCGCCGGGCGGCAGCACGCTTTGCTGGTTGCCAACCCCTATGCCATGACCAGCGACGATTTGCTGTTCGCGGTCTATGCCGCCAAGAGCGGCCTCGCCGACACCGCCGAGGGCCGCGCCGCGTTTTTCGCCAAGCCACAGGCGTGCCTGCGCGCTTCGCCATTACCCAAACAATATGGCTGGGGCGTCCACCATGATGCGGCGGGGCGGATTGCCATTCACGCGGTTGGTTCGGCCGACTATGATAGTTTGATGAATGACGCGGCTGTCAAAAAAGTCGCGGCGATGCGCAGTAAGCGCGCGCCATAGGTAAGACGTTACAGTCACCTATCACAGGCCTTTCCTACAGTGTGCGATCTATGCCATGCTGATATTATCGCTCACGCACATTTCTGCGCCCCGATGGCGGCGGGTGAGGCTAGGTGCTTGCGCACTTGGTGCGGAGCACAAGAAGCGAGGGGAGAATGCTGGAGGTGTATTAAGTTGACACCACAGTCGGAGAGAAATCAAAAAACTACGCAAAATCGCGATTTACAAATCGATTCACCCCCTGTTTCGTGTCAACCGTATTAGTGTAATACCGCACCATCACAACCCCGTTCTTGGTGTCAACTTTGGACTATTTTAGGTCAGCAAAGGAATGGCCATTTTGAGGAATGAAACTATGCGTGCGCCTTCGTTCTCGATCCTGACGCTGCCCGCGCTTGTCGCCTGCGCCACCCCGCATGTGCCGCACAGCGCTGCCGTGCCGCCGGGCTATGCGATGCTGTGGCATGACGAGTTTGCGCATGATGGCGCGCCCGACGCGCGATACTGGGCCTATGATATTGCGCAAAATCGCACCGGATGGTTCAACAATGAATTGCAATATTATGATGGCGGGATCGGCGGCAACGCGACCCAAGCGAACGGCATATTGCGGCTAACCGCGCGGGCAGAGGATTTAAGCGCGCGCGCCGATTTTGGTGGACAGCGCTACAGCTCGGGCAAGCTGGTGACGCGCGGGCGGGTTGAATGGACCTATGGCTATATGGATGTGCGTGCAAAAATGCCGTGCGGCGCGGGGACTTGGCCCGCCATCTGGATGCTGGGCACCACGGGTGAATGGCCGGCAAACGGAGAGATTGACATCATGGAACAGGTGGGCAGCGACCCCGGCGACATATTCGGCACCGTCCACAACATCGCCACCCGATCCCGCGCATTGCCTAGCCAAAGCAACCATATCGCGGTGCCCGACGCCTGCACCGCATTCCACAATTATCAGGCCGAATGGACGCCAGACAGCATCCGTTTCATGCTCGATGGCCGCGAATATGGCCGCTACGACCGCGCGGGCAAGGGGCCAGATGGCTGGCCGTTTGACCGCCCCAATTACATGATCCTCAACCTCGCTATCGGCGGCGATCTGGGCGGTGCGGTCGATGACGCGATCTTCCCCGTGACGTTCGAAATTGACTATGTTCGCGTCTATCAGCGGCAATAAGGGTATAGGTTTACTTCATCGGGCCAAAACGCTTGCCGTCGGTTGCGGTAAGGTTGCCGACCAAATCGGCGCGCAGCCGTTCCACATCTTCGGGGCTAAACGCCCCCAGCACCCCGCGCGCGTCGGCGGGCAAATGCGCGCCCGCGTCGCCGCACATCAGGAACGCATAATGGTCGAACGCGGCGCGCCATGCGCGGCGGCGATCGGCGGGAAGCTCGCGGATGGCAATCATCGCATGCATCAACGCATCCCATGGCGAGCCCAGATCTTGACGGGCATCATCCCACCAATAATTGACGAGGATGTTGATGGGGCCTGTCGCCGCGACATGGTGAAACCATTGATAGGGCACATACAGCGCGTCGCCCGGTTCCAGCTCCGCGACCAATGCGGTGGCCAGCGCATCGGCAAAACGCGGATAATGCTCCATATCGGGTGCATCGAGATGGACCATAGAAATGGGTGTGCCGCCGGGCGTCAACTCGAACGGGCCGGGGTAAAGATTACCGATCTGTTCGGGCGGAAACAGCGTGAAGCGCCGATGCCCAGCCGCGCATACCGCGATGTTTTCGAGCTCATCATTGTGGGTAGCAACCTTGGCGGCATTGCAAATCCACATGCGTGGCGGCACCGATGGCGGCAGGATCGGCATGGGGTGCGTTGCTACAAAGGCGGGCAAATGGGTGCGGGCATTGAGGCTCTGCCCCGCTATCGCGGACGGTGCCGCAACGTCCGTTTCGGCCAGCAACCGCGCAAGCAAAGCCTTGAGCGGCATGTCCTCCAGCGCATAATTCAGGTGCCGCGCATCAGGGGTATAGTGAAACTGCCCCATCACCTCTGGCGGTGCGATGGCGACACTGATCGTGCTGGTGGTGGCCTTGGCGGACAGGAAATCTACTAGGGCCTGGTCCCCCTGTCGTGCTGCCGCGACGATGGGCCAGTCGCTGGCCAGCCCTTTGATGATTGCGGGTTCACCAGCGGGGCGGATGTCCGCATTAAATTGCTCAATTGACACATCGTGCCAGATGGTAACGTCTTTCATAGGCCTAGCTCTATCACAGCCTGGGTGGCGTTTCATCTGTGTATCTGACGGCCGCTATATCCATTTTGGACCGCTGCTTATCGCTGCGATTACCAAAGCCTGCCCATTCCATTGCCAGCGCGATCGGAAAGGCGAGCGATGGCATATGCAAAGCAACAATTGTTGGAACCTCGGTTCGCTGGCCATAGGCGTGCCATGCCCAGTCAACAAACCGGGCAAGAGCAATTGATATATTCGCACATGGCGTTGGTGCGCCGCATCGCATCACATATGCGGCCCATGTTGCCAAACAGCATAGCCATCGAAGACATCATTCAGACGGGAATGGTCGCTTTGACCGAAGCGTCCCGAGCCTATGAAGATAGGGGCCACGCATTTTCCACCTATGCGAGCATGCGTATCCGTGGCGCAATGGTCGATTTGATCCGCAAAAATGTCAACGCTACCCGGCACGTCCTTGTCAGCCGTAAAATATTGCAACGAACGCGGACTAAGCTGGAGCAATTGCTCCACCGTGCACCCGCTCCGCGCGAAATGGCTGCTGCGCTTAAGCTCGATGAACAGCAATATGCTGCACTGGCGGCCAAGTGCGAGCCTGTGCGGCTGGAACCTATCGACAATAGCAGCAATAGCAGCTCATGCGCCTTGCCATGGTTCGCCAGCAATGATGAGCGCGCGGACGAAAAGCTGGATCATGAGAACATCCACAAGCTATTATTGGCCGCCATCGACTCGTTGAATGAGAGAGAGGCGCGCATTCTTCGGCTGTTTTTCATGGATGAGAAAAGCCTAGAGGAAATCGGCTGCGCGATGGATATTGGCGCAGCGCGCGTTTGCCAAATTAAAAAACAAGCTCTTGGGCGGCTGCGTTCACATCTAGCCCAATACAGGCCCTAGCTATCGGGCCTTCATCGTCTTATACTGGTGTCCTGCACGTGGCGGCCCATTCGGGGGTCGCCATTTTGCTTTTGATTAATGCCATAGGAGAATCCGATGTCTATTACCCCTCTCATGCCCGTTTACCCACGGTGTGGGTTTCGCCCGGTGCGAGGGGAGGGGGCTTATCTGATCTCCGAAGATGGCCGCCGTGCGCTCGATTTCGCCAGTGGCATTGCGGTCAACCTGCTCGGCCACGGTCATCCGCACCTTACCAAGGCGATTCAGGGTCAGGCGGCGACATTGATGCACGTCTCGAACCTTTATGGCAGCCCGCAGGGCGAGGCGTTCGCGCAACGTCTTATTGACACCACTTTTGCCGACACCGTGTTTTTTACCAACTCAGGGGCTGAGGCGGTCGAGTGCGCAATTAAGACAGCACGCGCTTACCATCAATCGGCGGGTAACGATCACCGCTTTGAGTTGATAACGTTCAAAAATGCCTTCCACGGCCGGACGATGGCGACCATCTCTGCATCGAATCAGGAAAAGATGCACAAGGGATTCCTGCCGCTGCTTGCCGGGTTCAAATATGTCGAGTTTGACGATCTGGAGGCGGCAAAGGCTGCGATTGGCCCCAACACCGCTGGGTTCCTGGTCGAACCGGTTCAGGGCGAGGGTGGCGTCCGTCCCGCGTCCGACGCCTTCATGCAGGGTTTGCGCGCGCTGTGCGACGAACATGACCTGATGCTGGTGCTTGACGAAGTGCAAAGCGGTGTTGCGCGCACGGGCAAACTTTATGCGCACGAACATTATGGTATTACGCCTGATATTATGGCGAGCGCCAAGGGCATCGGCGGCGGCTTTCCGATGGGCGCATGCCTTGCCACCGAAAAGGCTGCGCGCGGCATGGTGGTTGGCACCCATGGTTCGACCTATGGCGGTGGGCCATTGGCGATGGCGGCGGGGCAAGCGGTGTGGGATGTCGTTACCGCAGAAGGCTTTTTGGACAATGTCACTGCAACGGGGGAACGCATCCGTGCCGCGCTCGAGCAATTTATCGGCAACTACCCGAACCTGTTCACCGGTGTGCGTGGCAAGGGGATGATGCTGGGGCTGATGATGACGCACGAAACCCGCGCGTTTGTGGCGCATTTGCGCGACAATCACGGGCTGCTCACCGTGGCGGCGGGCGATAATACGCTGCGTATCTATGCTCCGCTCAACATCGAGCAAAGTCATATTGACGAGTTTGTCGAGAAATTATCGGCTGGTGCGGCGAGCTATACGCCGCCCGTGACGTAGCGACTTGTCATGACCCGTCATTTTCTCAATCTTACCGATGCGGGCGGCGATGCGATTGCCGCGATGATTGGCGACGCCTTGACCCGCAAGGCCGCACGAGGGGGATTGCCGCGCGGTGCGGCGGATGCAGACGCTCCGCTCGCCGGGCATACGCTCGGCATGATATTCGAGAAAAACTCGACCCGCACCCGAACCTCGTTCGAAATGGCGATGAAACAGCTTGGCGGCGACAGCATATTCATGGCGGCGGGGCAAATGCAGCTGGGTCGCGGCGAAAGCGTGGCCGATACCGCGCGCGTGCTGTCGCGCTATGTCGATGCGATCATGATCCGCACCGACGACCATGCCAAGATAGAGGAAATGGCTGCGCATGCCACCGTCCCCGTCATCAACGGGCTGACCGATCTGTCGCACCCGTGCCAGGTCATTGCCGATCTGTTGACGATTATCGAATCGGGCAAGGCATTGCCGGGGCTGACCGTGGCGTGGCTGGGTGATGGCAACAATGTTCTGAACTCGATCATCGAAGCGGCGGGCATTATGCATTTCAACGTCCGTTTCGGGGTGCCTCAGGGTTATGAACCTGATGCGGATTTCATCGCGCGGGCGCGGGCGGCGGGGTCGGCGATTACTTTGACCCGCGAAGCACGCGAAGCGGTGGCGGGGGCCGACATCGTCGTCACCGACACATGGGTGTCGATGGGGCAGGAGCATGCGCATAACAAGCTGGCGGCGATGGCACCCTATCAGGTGAATGACGCGCTGATGGCGGCGGCAAAGCCCGATGCCAAGTTCCTGCACTGCCTGCCCGCGCATCGCGGCGAGGAAGCCACCGATGCGGTGCTCGACGGCCCACAATCGCTGATCTGGGAAGAGGCGGAAAACCGCCTGCATGCGCAAAAATCAGTGCTGCTATGGGCATTTGGCAAACTGTGAGCGCGGCTGACAACGAAACGGGGTTCGACCAGACACTGGTGTTCACGCTACCCACACAGGATGCGCGCGGGCGCGTCGTGCGTTTGGGGCCGGTGCTGGACACTATATTGTCCGCGCACCAATATCCGCCCGTTGCCGAGCGATTGCTAGCAGAGGCGCTGGTGCTGACTGCATTGCTCGGTTCAACACTCAAGGAACCGACCAGCCAGTTGACGATTCAGGCACAGACAGACAATGGCGCGATCACCCTGTTGGTGTGTGATTATCTGGCCGGGCAATTGCGTGGTTATGTCGCTTTTGATGCTGATCGATTGGCCGAAGCGGGCGCGGACCCCAGCCTGTTTGCGCTGTTCGGCAAGGGGTTTTTGGGCATCACCTTTGACCAAGGCGATACCAAACAGCGCTACCAAGGGATCGTCCCGCTTGAGGGGCATAGTCTTGCCGACGCGGCGCAGACTTATTTTCGCCAATCTGAACAATTGCCAACTTTCGCGCGCATAGCGGTGGAGCATGGCGCGGCAGGATGCATCGCTGGCGGAGTATTAGTGCAACAACTTGCTACTGGCGAAGCGGGGAATGAACGGCTCAATGTGCGTAGTGAACTGCGCGATGATGAGAGTCGTTGGGATCATGTCCGTGCGCTTGCCGAAACGCTGGGCTCGACCGAGCTTACCGACCCGGCCTTGTCGCTCGAAGCGTTGGTGTGGCGGCTGTTTCATGACGAGGATGAAGTGCGCGTGGCCCGCGATGTTTTGTTGTCGCGCGGTTGCCGCTGCGACCCCGCTTACCTCGCCACCGTCATCGCGCGCTTCCCAACCGATGATCGCGCCGACATGGCGGGCGACGACGGCATAATAAGCGTTGATTGCGCCTTTTGCTCGCGCACATTCGCAATTGACCCGACTGGCCTTCCTGCAAGTCATTAAACCTATTGCCTTTTTGTAAAGGCTCTGTTCAACTTACCGCCCTATTATTGTCACATATGGTGCCTAGGTTCGTGGGGGCGAACCGAAGCGCTGCACTATGGGGTGATGACGCGTTGAAACATATTTTTGGAATGACACTTGCCGCTTTGGCGCTGGGCGTTCCCGTGGCCGCACAAGCACCCAGCCTTGCCATGCTCGACCAGTTGGAACAGGGGCAATGGCAGTTGGTGGACCGCGACGGCATGGTTCCTATGCGATCAATCTGCCTTGGCGATGCGCGGCAATTGATCCAGTTGCGCCACGAACGCGCGCAATGCCAACGCTTTGTTGTCGAAGATTCTCCGCAATCGGTGACTATCAGCTATAGCTGTCCCGGCACAGGCAATGGCCGCACCACCATTCGCCGCGAAACCGATCGCCTCGTGCAAATTGAAACGCAGGGGATCGCGCGCGGTGCGCCGTTCAGCATGGCGTTCGAAGCGCGCCGCACGGGTGTGTGCACTCCATAATTTACTGACTGCTCGCTAACCAATTCTTAACCATCTTGTGCGACATGGGTGGTCTGTGAACCTCTTCTCGTGGCTCACTTCCTCCCTAGCAGGTCTTCGGATCTTCCTAGACTCTGTTTCGTTTCACTTCGATCGAAACAGAGTCTATTTTTTAGGGCCCTGATCCTAATAATCATCGCTGGCCCAGATGATGGCCTGTGCGACAATCGGATATTCGCCATTGTGGGTAATCGCGGGCGACCCATAGAGCTGATAGCCTAAGTCCAGCGCTTCTGACACGCGGCGGCAAAACTGGTCATCGTCGCGCCCGGTCAACAGACGGTATCGCAATTTTCCTTCGGGTGGATTGGCGGGTAGATTGGTCAATGTTGCCTCCTTGCTAGTTAGGGCCAGGACCCTAGGGTCGACGCATGGTTAGCCGTCAATGCCGACTATATATGAAATACTCGGTCCGCCAAAGCCCCCCAAAGTTGACAAAGTTGACACCAAGGAACGGCTTATTTCGGCGATTTCTTAAAAATCCTCCATCGTCATTGCGAGCCGCCGACAGGCGGCGCGGCAATCCAG